>Ga0209023_10005420_pt1 | contig 13967 bp, 11 predicted proteins | sample LakOneMetagenome_FD_187468 | JGI IMG/M metagenome (GOLD analysis project Ga0209023, IMG submission 187468) | Freshwater and sediment microbial communities from Lake Erie, Canada (SPAdes) (version 2) | ecosystem: Environmental > Aquatic > Freshwater > Lentic | place: Lake Erie, Canada...
GGACGCGAGCGTCGGTGCGGCCTCGGCGGCCTGGGCCGCCGCTCGGGCGGCGCGCAGGGTGTCTCCGGCGGCGGCCAGGTGCACCGCCCGCACCGCGGGATCGGTCGTCGCCTCGGCCTGCTCGGCGTGCAGCGCTCGCAACCGCGCCGGTTCGATGGCGGCGATCGCGGCTCGGGCGATCCGATCGTGCCGAGGCTGCCAGCGGCCGGCTGGACCTTCCACCACGAGGCCGTCGCCGACGAGGCGCTGCATGGAAGGTTCGTCCCGGTCGTCGATGACGACCGGCCCGGCGGTGACGGCCAATCGGGCCAGCAGGTCGAGCGGCTCGTCGGCCAGGCCGGCTACGGCGAGCGCGGCGCGGTCGACCCCGTCAGGGCCGTGGCTGCGGCCCGTGGCGAGCAGGTGGAGGTCGAGGGGGTTGCCCTTGCCGGCGGCCACGCAACGCTCCACGTCGCCGGTCGAGCCGCCGGGCCGCAGCGATCGCACCAGGGCGGCGGCGTCCGCATCGTTGAGCCCATCGAGCTCGATGACCCACCCGTGCGAGGCGAGGGCGTCGACCGTCCCATCGGCCGGGCCCGGCCCGGCGCGGGCGGTCGCCACCAGGGGGCGACGGAACGCCAGTTCCTCGACGAGGGCCAGGGTGTCGACGTCGCACCAGTGCAGGTCCTCCACGGCGATCAGCCCGTGCGGAGAGAGCGCACGGACGAGGTGGTCGGCCAGCAGGGCCGGCGACGGCGTCACGTCGAGATCGGGTACGGCCACCCGGACCGGCAGGTAGGGGATCGACGCGAGGGCGGCCACCCCACGGAGCATGAGGGCGGCCGGTCGTTGGTCGAGCGCCGCGGCGAGCAGCGCCGACTTCCCGATGCCCGGGAGGCCCCGGACGACCGCTGGGCCGTGGTCGAGCGCTTCCAGCAGTTGGCCAAGCACCGCGTCTCGCCCGAACAGCCGTGCTGCCATGCGCACCCTCTACCCACCGGGATCGATGCGCCCGCCGGATGCGTCAGGGTGCCATATCCGCCTCGTGATTGTCACACTTTGATGGTGACCACCGTTCACCTCGTCGGTACCGTCTGCTCCGTTGGTGGGAACCAATGGAAGGCCAAAGGGAGTGGCCCGGGGGGGTCGGTCGACCACGTCGACCCATCGTCGCGACTGCTGAAGAGGGAGCTTGGGGCTCGGACTCAGCAGGGGGATCGCGGCGATGCTCCTGGCCTTGCACGGCCGCTGACGATCAGCGGCGGCTGCGGCCCCGGAGGTGACGGGCGTTCGCCATGGGCCCGGCGGCGACCAGGCGCCGGCGGGCCAGCAGGATCGCGGCGCCGAAGGCGATGAGCGCGGTCCCGATCCACGCGAACTCGCCGAGCGGGCCACCGGTGCGAGCCAGGCCGGTGCCGGCCACGCCCTGGGACCCGGTCACCGCGGCGACCGCCGGGGGCTCGGTCGGCGCGATCGTCGGCGACTCCGTGGCCGGCGGTTCGGTGACGGGCGGCTCGGTGGCGATCACCTCGGGCTCGGTCGTGGTGGTGGTGGACTCCGTGGTGGTCGTCGTCGACTCGGTGGTGGTCGAGACGAACACCGTCGGGATCGGCGCGGTCACGGGGATGGGGAGCGTCGTCGGTGCACTGACCGTCGTGGTCTCGAAGCCGCCACCGCCGATGATCACGTCGAACGCCGCGATGGTCTCGGTCTTGGCGGCGCTGTCGGTCTCGAGCGCCACCAGCGGCGAGGACGGCGGGAGGAAGCTGTTGTGGGTGGCACAGCAGTTGGCCATCGCGTCGGTGATGCCGAGCGCCGAACCCGCCGAGGTGACGGTGAAGGGCGCGCTCACCGGGGTCGACGCCACGTTCGGCAGCGGGACGAAGTTGTAGTAGTCAGCGTTCTCATCGCCACCGGCCAGGGCGAGGATGCCGCCGCCGGCGTTGAAGAAGGTCTTGATGTCGGCCGTGCGGGCGTTGATGTTGGCCGAGCTCGTGGCGTCGTTGTCGCAGCCGCCGCAGCCCTGGTCGGAAGCGGTGACGATGGCGCTGAACAACTTGTTGCCACTGCCGTCAACCAGCGCGGTCGCGTTGAGGGCGGTGGCGTCGTTGGGGTCCACGTTGGTGAACGGGATGCCGATGATCGTGAGGGCGCTGGTGAGCTCGGCCTTGTGGTCGAGCGTGAGGACCGGGAGGCTCGAGCCGTTGCGCACCCGGTTGAGCACGATCTGGAGGTACGCGCACTCGTTCGAGTCGCCGCCGGAGCAGTGGTAGTCCATGTCGTGGCCGGTGGCCACGAAGTTCGACGTGGTCAACGCCGATGCCGGTGAGCCGAGCGCGCCGACGAAGCAGACGGCGCCGAGGACCGCGCCGGCGATCAGCGCGGCGCGCACCCGGACGGTTCCCTTGCCCATTTTCCACTCCGCTCGCTGCGTCCAGATGTCTGGATCGGTGGTCCGAACCCAGGTCGACGACGAATATAGATCCTCCCGCACCCGTACTCAACGGATTCATGGTGCGCGACCAGGATGTCGGTCTTCGGCGGCGGTCGCGGTCAGGCATCACTAGCGTCGGGCTGATGCGGATCGGCGTGACGTTCCCCCAGACCGAGCTGGGCGGTGACCCCGGTGCCGTGCGGGCCTACGGCGAGCTGGTCGACGAGCTCGGCTTCACCCACATCCTCGTGTACGACCACGTGGTCGGGGCCGACCCGACGGTGCACGCGCCGTGGACGGGCCCGTACGACGTCACGACCACGTTCCACGAGCCGTTCGTGATGTTCGGCTACCTCGCGGCGATCACCCACGCGGAGCTGGTGACCGGCATCGTCATCCTCCCCCAGCGCCAGACCGCGCTGGTGGCCAAGCAGGCCGCCGAGGTCGACTTGCTCACCGGGGGCCGCTTCCGCCTGGGCGTCGGGGTTGGCTGGAACCCGGTCGAGTACGAGGCGCTGGGACAGCCGTTCCACGAGCGGGGCCGGCGGATGACCGAGCAGGTCGGCTTGTTGCGCCGGCTGTGGACCGAGCCGGTGGTCACCCATGAGGGCGCGTTCGACCGGGTCACGGCGGCCGGCCTGGCCCCGCTGCCGGTGCAGCGCCCGATCCCCATCTGGATGGGCGGATCCTCGCCTGCGACCTACCGCCGGATCGGCCAGCTCGGCGATGGCTGGTTCCCGCAGCGTCGGCCCGGCGACGAGCTGTCGGCCGCCCTGGACCAGATCGCGGAGGCGGCGATGGCCGCCGGCCGCGACCCTGCCTCGATCGGCATGGAGGGTGGGATCCGCTGGGACGCCGCCGACCCCGACCGCATGGTCCGCCAGGCCGACCGCTGGCGGGCCGCCGGCGCCACCCACCTCTCCATCGACACCATGTACCAAGGCCTGGACGGCGTCGCTGAGCACCTCGCGGCCCTCCGCCGCGCCGCCGATCTCCTCGGCATCACCCCGCGCTGACCGCGCGTTTCGCGTGCACCAGCGGTGGTCTGGCCGCCGGTTCTGCACGCGAAACCGGGCTCGCCGCGTTTCGCGTGCGCCGGCGGTGGTCTGGCAACCAGTTGTGCACGCGAAACCGAGCGGCGGGCGGGCCGATCAGCTCGCCGTGGTGGCCGTGATGTCGACGGTGACGGTCACGTCGGGGTTGACCTTGAGCATCAGGATCCGTGGGGGCTCCATGCCGAAGTCGCGGATGTCGAAGGTCGACGATCCTCGGATGCGGATGGCGTCGGGGCCGTCGGGTTCGATGGTCAGCGCATCCTCATGGGGCCGGGTGACGCCGCGCAGGGTGATGTCGCCCTGCGCTGTGAACCGGCCGACTTGGTCGGTCGCGCTCAGGGAACGGAGGTCGCCGATGATCGTCGGATGGGTCCGGGCGTCCAGCCGCTTCTGCAGCTCGCGGGCCTCGAGCGGGTTCCCCCCGCGCAGGAGCGCGACGGCGAGCTCGAGGTGGGCACCGGACGGGGCACCCTTCCGCAACCGACCGGTCGCCGTGAGGGTCACCTCGACCCACCCCTCGAGGCCGTCGGTCTCGGAGTGGATCGGGTGCACGCTGGACGTGGCGTCGATCTTCACCCGGGAGCGTGCCGGGTCGATGCGGTAGCGGGTCACGTCGGCGCCTCCCGTCACTTCTCGGAGTCGGATCCGCAGGCGTGCATGCCGAGGGCGTCGAACCGTACGTCGTTCCGCCTGCTCTGGTCGTTGAACGCCTGGATGCCGGCCAGCGCATCGGTGCTGTTGCCGGCGCGGAGCTCGGCCGCCAACCTCGGGGCGAGCCGCGCCTGCTGCGCCTGCACGTCGAGCGCCGCGGCGAGCGCCGCCGCGTTGGCGGCGGGGACCTTGAGGGCCCGCAGAGCAGCCGTCTCGGCCACCTCGAGCTTCACGACGCTGTCGACGGAGGCGGCCAGCGCGTTCAGCTGCGCCTGGGTGTAGGGCGGCGAGCTCGGGAAGTTCGGGTTGGGCAGCGCCTTGTTCAGCGCGTTGTACCGGGCACAGATCACGTTGGCCAACGCCGCGGCCTGGGCCAGCGTGACGGTGCCGCCGGCCGGGCGGGTGATGGTCGTCGACGGGGCGGTGGACGTGGTGGTGGCCAACGTGGACTTCGTCGTGCTCGTTGCCGGCTTCGCGGTGGTCGCCGTCGGTTCGGTGATCGAGCTCGACGGGCCGGCCGCCCCACCCGTGGCCGGTCCCGAGGTCTTGCCGCACCCGCTCGCCAGGACGACGATGGCCAGTGCCGCTGCGGTGCGAAGCAGTCGGCGCCCACCTCCTCGCCGGCCCCGGTCCATCTCTCCGTCGTCGGCGACATGCGGCATGCCCCAGTATCGACCGCGCGAAGCCCCGCCGCAGCCGATGTCGATCCGACGTCGATCGAGCACCGCTGTCCGTGAGTGCTGCAGTGCCGCCGTGCGGGAGTGCGGGCGGTCATCCCGCACGGCGGCGCGGACGCCCTACCCGCCGCCGGCGCCGCAAACCGACGTGTCCCGAATGCACCCGGTCGGCGGTCGAGTCGAGGCAGCAGCACCGCCTGGCCACTCCACCGACGGTGGACTGGTGGGCGCCGGGCCGGGTCCGATCGCTCAAGGCGGGTCCCGCCCCGCCGATGGGTTCTCCGGCGCGCGTCGGACGCGTTGGTGGCGGGCCGCGCGTTCGGAGGCGTACAGGTGCAGACGGTTCAGGGCCCACCCGGCCAACCGCAGTGGGGCCCGTCGCCCTTCCCGGCCGGTCAGAAGACCCGCCTCTTCGTCGGTGGGACGGCGGCCCGTCAGGCTCGCATCGCGGTCCCCTACCTCGGCCCCGACCCCGCGCCCTCGCGCCGCGCAGGGGCAGTCCTGAAGGTCCTCTGCGTCGTCGGCGTCGCGGTGCGCATCGCCCAGGGACTGGCCTTCGGGCAACGGGCCGGCCTCGACCGCTCGCTGGCCCTCGGGTCGATCAGCCGCGACGCGCTCATCTCCAACACGAACCTGCTCTGGGCGCTCGGGTTGCTCCGCACCGTGTCGTGGATCTCGTTGCTCGTCGGCTTCATCGTGTGGGGCAGGGCTCGCCGGCCGAAGGCCATGCTCCAGGCCTACGGCGAGGCCTACGTCGAGTCGCCGTACGGATGGATCGCCACGGCGCCGCTGCGGCTCCTGGTCCTCGGCATGGTGGTCGCCGGCGTCGCGGCCCGGGTGGCGAGCACGCCAGACCGCCTGGACAGCCTCAGCCGGTTGGCGCAGCGCCGTGACTGGTCGGCGGTCTCGTGCCTGGTGTGGGCCGTCTACTACGTGCTGGCGCTCGTCGTGGTCGTCCTGTCGGAACGGGCCCTGGCCGAACGACTGGCCGTGTCCGGCGCGCACAGGGCGGGGCGGGCCCCGATCCCCTTCGTCCCCCCGATCCTCTCCGCGGGCGAGCGGGAGGCCGGCAAGTCCGAGGGCGTCGGCTGGATCCTCCGCACCGCCGGCCTGATCCTGTTGCTGTTCATCGCGGTGACCTTCGGCATCGTCGCGGCCACCGAGCACACTGCCGTCTCCCTGGTGTGGACCGCCGGCTTCGGACTGGTCACCCTCCTTGTCGTCCGCGCCTTCGTCCGCCGCTACCGCGCCAACCACTGATCACCCCGGCCGCCGCCGGCACAGGAACTTCACAGGTAAGGGTGGGCCACCCGGGACTCGAACCCGGAACCAGCGGATTAAAAGTCGCTCGCGGTGCGTCCGGGCCAGTTCGCCTGTGAAACGCTTGGTCCTCGTCCGTGCGCCCCTAGCTGCAGTGACGCGGTTTTCGGATCCACGCTCGTTCGCCGTCGTCGCGCCTGGTCCGTCGCGGTTCGTTAGCAGCCCTGTTAGCAAAGGTCGGGCTGCAACCGTCGTCCGGTGGTCTTGGGCGTTGGGCCCCATCGGGCTGAGTGCCCGCAACGGTCAGTGTCACAAGGCGGTCGTAGCGTCCACACTTATGGACGAGGACCTGACCGGCATCTTCGGAGCGTTCGCGCTGCTTCAGTCGATCATCGATCACTACCACCTGCTCGTCGGCCGGCTGATGTCGGAGACCGCGCAGGTAGGCAGCCATTTCGACTCGATCATGGCGTTCACCGCCGTCGGTACGTACGTCACGGACGCGGCGATCCCACCCGCCATCGTCGACCTCACCTTCACGAAGAAGCTCAAGCGGGTCCGGACGATCGCAGAGGAGAACGCGACCGTGGAGCCCGAGACCCTCGCCGCGCTGGCCGCGCCCGCCGACAAGGTGGCTGCCATGCGGAACCTCGTGGCCCACGCGTCGGTCGTGACCGGCGATCTCGAGCCCTATCGGGTCGCCGTTAGACACTCCCCTCGGAGAACCGGCTACACCCAGCAGGAGATCATCCTCGGGGACCTCGAAGCCAGCATTGAGCAGGCCAAGGACCTGACCTTTCATGCCATGCTCCTGTGGACCCACCTCCCCGAGAATCCGCGGCCACCGATGTACCTCGCGGACGTGGAGGACTAGCAGCTCGTGACCTCCGGCAAGCTCACGCCAGACGGGTCCACTGATCACGTTGCCATCGACCAATGGTCGTCCCACCGGGCTAAGCTCAAGCGCGCTCACCAACACTTCAAGCAGCTTGAGCGATACGTCCGCGCCATCGAGCGGCACCACTCGTACGGTCTCAGCGAGGCGCAGGACCGCAGCCGCCCGAGCGGCCAAAACCAGTGGGAGTACCGCCTCGAACTTGCGGCCCTCGACCGCAAAGAGTCAGCGCTCCTACGTGTGCTTGTCGGGGACGTTCTCTTCAACGTGCGATCAGCGCTGGATCACCTTGCGGTAGCTCTCGCACCGAACGACCGCAAGCAGATCGCCACCTTCCCGATCACTCCCGTTGATGACACCGAACCCGTCGCCTGTCCGACATGCGGGCGGACGCCGAAGAACTCATGGCTCACCGCCACCCACGGCATGCCGTCCGGCGCCATCGAAATCATGAGGCGCCTCCAACCCGGCCATGGCTCGCCCCCATCCGGCCAGACCCGATCCGACCACCTCCTCAACGTCCTGGTTCGGCTGCAGGACACCGACAAGCATCAGCACCTCCTCTCCCTCGCTACTGGACTAACCGACGTTGCGCTCACCGCCGTCGCCCTTCCGGGGAGCGGCCCGACCGAGGTGACCGCCCATGGCTACGACGAACCGAACGACACCAGAGTCATGTATCGGCATGGCGAGCTCCTCTGCGACGCCCCGCGAAGGATCGCCGCATCCGTCACCGGTCAGCTCGTCGTGGTGGTCAATACGAAGGAGGGCGACGGCTACCGGTTCCCGGAGATGGCCTCGAGCCTCATTCGATTCGCCAGGCAGGCGATTCAAGACTTGGAGCCGTATCTAACGAACGCGCCCTGACCGGCGAGTCTCGGACAGAGCTAGGCAAGACGCGGCCAGACCGGCGACGCGGCCTGACATGCCGCCTCCGCCGCAGCGATCACCATGGCCGACTCCAACGCAGTCGGCTTCTTCGCAGTCTTGTGAACGACTGCGTTCCGGAGTTCAACGACTTCTTGCGTCACTAGCTGGGGCAGACCGTCGAGTCGGCCGAGGGTCTCCCGAAGTGCACCCAGCGTCCACCGTTCGGCTCGTCGTATCAACTCACCGCTCAGCTCCGAGGGCGCCAACTCGTGACGAGCGACAAGCACTTGGTGAAGAGCGATCTCAAGTGCCGTAGAAGCGTCCACGACTGCACGACGGTGTTGACCTCTAGCCATCGCGGCGCGGGCGTCACGTAGGAGCGTGGCGGTCAAAGGCGGTTGGGCCTCGGACTTGACGAGAGCCGTCACTTCTTGCCAATCAGAGGACGACAGCGGCGTGCCGCGGTCAAAGTCGAGATGAACATGTCCGCGAACGGAGATCGGCTGGCTGCGACGCCAAGCCTGCCATCCTTGACCCTCGACATACACCCGGCGCCGAGGGGCTGTGTAGTCAAGATCTTGGAGCGTCAGCACCTCTACCCAGTCCTTCACCTGCGAGAACCAGGCAGGAATCGCTCGACGGATCTCGCCAAGGAGACCGAAGTCCTCGTCATCTGTTCCAACCTCGAACGTGAAGACAATCTGGCTGATCGCCAAGTCACGCCCGTCTGCTCGAGAGCCCCAAGCGGTGGCGAAGCCCCAGGGCGACGCGGGACCGTGATCCGCTGGACCATCGGAATACACGGCCTCGGTCACCAACGAGTCGAGCACTTGCGGTTGCAGAAGCAGCGGCTCAGGGCGATCGGTTAGACGTGGGAGGTGGATCCCGACGTCTCGTTTAGCCACGCCGGTCATGACAACCGCGCCCATCACTTCCGCGTCAACGGAGACCGCTGCAGGGAGCGGATACACAATTACCAACTGATCTCGGGGCTCGCCCAATGTTCGCATCAGCCCACCATGTCAGCCTCGAGCGCATAGGTTCCACACACAACCACTCGGCAAGGTGAGACGCCGGACCAGCCATGTGCCGGCTGCGCGATACTTACCGACCTCCCAACCCGAGGTCGACGTCAACCGGATCTTGCCATGGCCATCAGCACCGTCACACGAGCAGCGATCGCCAGGATCTGGGAACAGCCGCAGCATCCCGTCGCCGCGCTGTTCACACCAATCGGCTGGTGGACCGGCAACTTGGACGAGGTCCGCTTCCTTGAGCGCCTGTACCGGCTCGATGACCTGGGTTCGACCGACGATCGCTACCCGAACGCCCGCGGCGACATCATCCAGCACTGTCTCAACAACGACGACTGGCACGGCGTCTGGGTGCTGACCGACGCTCGCTTCGAGCTCGACGACGATGTAAGGCTGCTGGCCTTCCTTGCCGAAACCATCCACCCTGCGGTGCGCACCGACCCCGCGGCGTGCATCCACATCGCGAACGAGTACAACAAGCTGTTACGCCGGGACGGCGTCGAACTCCACGTGGCCTCCCACGTCTCAGGCTTACCCATCTACGCGGGCCGCCGCTACGTGCCGTCCGCATCGGATCTTCGCGACGCGCTGGCCAACGCGATCAGCGCCGAGGTGAAGGCGTACAACGTGGCGGACTTCTGCACGAAAATCGGTCTCGGGCCGACCTCGGAGGACTTCGGCGACCCGATGAACTCCAAGGCCACCTACGTCGGCCGCCACGCAATGCACGCCGACACGCCCCAACTCATCAAAGCTGCCCGGGCGACGCTCGTTGAGTTCGACCACGCCGAGCTGCGCTCGATTGTCGAAGCGGCATCATCAGTGGGGCAGGGCGGCGGGGTGGACAGCCCACCGAAGAACCTCATCTTCGCCTCCATCGGGCCCAAGCCCGAACTGGTGCTGCGTGACGCGATAAGCAACGACATCGAGATCACGAAGTACGCCGACTCCTGCCTCGTCTACGTGCGGCCGCTCACCGACGACGGGCTTTCGTGGCACGACCTGATCGACTGGTGGTCCGAAACCCGTACCGACACCACCGAACTAGATGTTGGCCGCGATCTCTACTACCGGCTAAAGGCCAGCCTCAGCGACGAAAGTCCCGGCGAGCACCTCATCCTCCGCGCCTACGGCCGGCTGCTCAGGGAGATCGGCTTCGGACTACCGGCGCTGATCCCGCAGGTGTACCTGCACCTTGACCCGCGGACGAGGGTTTCCGCTGACAAAGTGCTGGCCCGCCAACGCATGGACTTCTTGCTGCTGCTCCCCGAACGACACCGCGTCATCCTTGAGTTCGACGGCCAGCAGCACTACTCCACCCCTGACGGCAAGGCGTCGCCGGCGCTCTACGGCGAGATGATGGCGGAAGACCGCCGGATCCGGCTCGAGGGTTACGAGGTGTACCGGTTCGGAGGGGCCGAATTCCAAGACACGAAGGCCGCCGAGGAGATGCTGCGCCACTTCTTTCTCGACCTGCTGGCGAAGCACGGCATCGGCACGAGGACAGCGAGCGTGACGGAGTCCCCTCAGAACGTGAGCCCTTCGGCTGCTACTCCCGATTAAGTGAGTAGGCGGGCGCGCGGTGGGGACGCCGACAGTGGTGGAGGACCACCGAAGCTCGAGAGTCCCGTTCGGCACGCGTGCCGCACCGCCCTCGTCGGCGCGGACGGGCGATTCAAACCTCAGATGGACCCGTCCTCCCATGTTGGGCCCTTCCGCACATTGCAGATCCAGTGGGCGAGCTGCGTGTTGGCGCGGCTGTGCTCGCCACCGGCGACGAGGGGTTGGATGTGATCGAGGCTTGGGCTCAGCGGGTCGGGCCATCGCAGCGTCGGCTCGACGGCCTCCCCGCAGAGCTGGCACCGCCACTGGTCCCGCTCGTAGATGTCGATGGGGTCGAAGCGTTCTGTTGTGGCGTCCTCGAGTCGGACTCGGCGCAGATGGCGAGCGGTAGTCGTCGACACACGCTCGCGCCTCGCGGAGAGCGCCTGACGTGCGGCGGTCCACATGGTGTGCGGATGGTTTGCGGCGACCGGCACGCAGACCGTGGCCTCCCAGTCGTATTCGCGCCCCGTCGGATCGACGTCGCGAATGATCTCGTGCTGCCACCTGAGGTCGACGCCATCGATAGTGAAAGCTCGGTAGGTGGCTCGCCGCTGACCGTTGGGTGCGAAGTCGCCGTGGATTAGTCGCTTGGCACGGCCGTCGCGGTCGGCAGCCCGCGCGAGCGAGTGACCGCTTGAGTGAAGGGCAACCAGAAGTCCGTGCGGCGCGTGGTCGGGGACGGCGAGAAGGGTGTCTGGTCGCAACCACAGGTAGTGGGTCTGGACTCCGTGCCGCTCAACAACGTCCCCGTGGCGCGGGCCGAAGCCAAGGAAGTCAACGTTGAGGCCGGAAGAGGCGCCGGGGGCCGAAGCTCCGAAGTATCGGGCCGATCGGTCGGTGCGCGGATCCGCCAAGGTCTCTGGTCGCGGCAGCCGCTGTTCGTAGCCTCGCTTCAAGCTTCGGTTGAGTTGGCGGGAAAGGTTTGCGTTGCATCGTTCGGAGCAAACGTGGCGGTCTCGGTGCTTCCAGTGGGCATTGGGTGGCACGGGCGAGCCGCACTTCACGCAGGGTTCTCCACCTACGGCTCGACCGCCCGGATGGTGCAGGAGTTCATCCCGCCATTCCCAATAGGTGTGGCCGTCAGCCATGGAGCCGAGGTATCACCGGTGTGACCCGTCCAGTCCTCATCGGTCGCGCCTGCGACCGAGGAAGCCCTTCGGCGTCGCTGGGGCCGGCGGCTCGGGTCGCAGCCCCGTTGACTGCGCTGGAGGCTGCGCCGCCGGTCCGACGGCGCTTGCCTGCCGTGCCCCGTCGACCGCGTGTTCGAACATGGCCCAACCCGTCTCGTGTCCGCCGAGGTGATCCCAGCGCAGTCGCTCCGCGCCGAACTCCTTCGGCGAGGGGCGGCGATCGAGTGCTTCAGCAAGCTGGAGGTAGCGCAAGGATTGCGATGCGATGTGGCGGATGTCCCACTGCTGTTGATAGTTGGGATCGGTCGGTTCCAGTGGCGCGTTGGGGAGTCCGCCGAGCGAGGTGAACACCCTGAAGACGAACTCGTAGGGGTCTCCGGCGAGCAGGTCGTGCCTGGTTGTGGCCGTCGGCGCTGACTCGCCCAGTGCGGCGTAGACGCCGACGAGGTCGCCGCAGAACCAGTGATTGGCGGCGGGGACAGCGAACGTGGCGAACTGCTTGAAGGTCGGTGGCTTGTTGCGGGCTGCCGTTCGGCGGTTGAACTCAGTGGCGACCTCGCGGAGCTCGCGTTCCCATCGCTGGTGGAGGTACGCGTCCAGGTTCTGGGCAGCCCACGACCGTCGGTGGGCGGTGACGATGTCCCGAAGGACCGCGAAGCCCTCGCGGCGTTCCCCAATCCGGTAGCTCATAGTGATGGCGACGCCCTTTGCACTGTCTACCGTCCGCGAGCGCTCGATCTCCTGCACGGGCCCGAGGCGCTTCTTGGCGGCGACCAGGTCCACGAACAGTCCCGGCGAGATGGCGAACCCGGCCTCGGCGAGTGCGTCAAGTGGTCGTCGGTAGTAGTCGGCGAGACCGTCGAGATCGGTGCGGGAATACGGGCCCTCGCACACGTACCAAGACGTAAGTGCTACGCCATGCCATAGGTCTACGGCGGGTCCAAAGGCATCGACCATCTGGTGGTGAGGGTGGAACTCGCTGACGATGCGTTCGGGCCAGCGACGCAGGGTCACGCCGTCCCAGAGTCGGTCGATGTCACTGGACAGCTCGCTCGGGAGCAGACGCCGGTACAGCCCAGGCTGAGCCCCGAGGCCGCTCGCGATGACCTCGTGCCCGTCGTCGACGAGCCCCCAAAGCGGCGGCATACCGGTTCGCTGAGCGGCATGGACTCGATCGAAGGCCTGCCACCAGTTGCCCATGACGGCGACCCGTTCTTGGACTGGCGACGCTCCGCTGCCGTGACCGAGGAGGGCGCCGAGCATCCGCTCGACCTCGTCGATTGGCAGGTTCTGCTCGGCTGCGATCGCTGCGGCCTTCGCGCTCCCGCCTACAAAGAGGCGGGGTGCGGGAAGGTTGGTGGCAATCTTCTCGCCCTCGTTGGGTCGTTCGCCGAGGTAGTTGAGGAAGGCCAGCCAATCACCGCCGAACACCCCGGCGAGCGTGGCTTGGAGTGGCTTGGTCAGTACCGCGCGCGCGAGCGGCGGGCCCTTCGACGCCTTGCGGTAGTACGCCGTGGTGAGGGCGCGAACTTGGCGGGCTCGCCATCGTCTGACGGTGTCGAGGGTGACCTGTGGGGCGAGTCCCGCCACGAGTGCGTACTTGGCGGCGGTCTGGTCGTTGAGGTGGAGTCGCGACCAGCCACCGCCGTATCGCATGACTCCGAGGTGCGCGGCGACATCGATGCGCAGGTCCGAGTAGGTGTCGTCAATCACCGCCCAGTCCGCGAGTTGTTCCTCGCGGGTACGGACCTTGCCCGTGGCTGTGCGGAGGTCGATTGGGGCTAGGAGGTCGGTGAACAGCGGCAGTACGAGAGCCCAGAGGACGATCGCGTCGGGTGCGCTACGCAGGTCGACCTTGGCGGTGGCGTCTCGGGCGGCGTTCACTGCGAAGCGGGGTTGCTGCGCCATGTGGGCGGGAAGGTTGGCGAGCCCGTACTTCAGTGAGAGCTCTTCGGGAAGGAACCATGCGCCGCGGCCTTCTTGGCGATCGAGGCGGTAGGTGTTGTCGAGGCGCTCGCGCTGGGCCTCATCGAGCCCGGCCAAGCTGAGAGTGTCGAGTGTGATGGTGCTTGCGGCTGGTGCGCGCTCGATGACTGCCAGCCCGTGGAAGGCCCTTGCAACGACGTGATCCAACAACTGCTCCGGTTGGGCGAACCGGTCGTGCAGGTCGGCGGCGGACTCGGCATCAAGGATTTGCTGGGCGCTCGCATCAAGGATGGTGCGACCGAATGACAGCTCACTCACGGGCCAGCCTCGATACCTCGAGGAACTGTTGGAATGAATCGCCCTGGGATGGTTGGAGGCTCCTCACCTTTGAAACGAGGATGGAGCCATGGCAGGAGAGAAGTCACCAGGGAGGCCGACGACGCGTCGGTAC
>Ga0209023_10005421_pt1 | contig 13964 bp, 10 predicted proteins | sample LakOneMetagenome_FD_187468 | JGI IMG/M metagenome (GOLD analysis project Ga0209023, IMG submission 187468) | Freshwater and sediment microbial communities from Lake Erie, Canada (SPAdes) (version 2) | ecosystem: Environmental > Aquatic > Freshwater > Lentic | place: Lake Erie, Canada...
TCGGGCCCATCTTCTGGCAAATGGCGCCGTACAAGAAATTCGACGCGGCGGAAATGAACGCCTATTTCGACATGCTGCCTGAGAAACTGGGCAAGCTGAAGCTCCGCCACGCACTGGAAGTACGGCACGAGAGCTTCACCGATGACGCATTTCTGAAGTTGGCGCGTGAGCGCAACATCGCCGTCGTCACGGTAGAGTCGGAAAAGCATCCATTGATCGTTAAGCCAACGGCCGATTTCGCTTATGCGCGCCTCGAACTCACGCAGAGCGATGAGCCGACTGGTTATGCCAAACCCGATCTCAAGCGCTGGCTCAAAACCGCGCGCGATTGGGAAAAATCCGGCGACGTCTATCTCTACTTCATCAGCGGCGCCAAAGAGCGCAATCCAGCCGCCGCGATGGCGATGTTGGATTTGCTGAAAGCCTGATGAATCGCGCCGCGACATGAAATCGATTCTGGTGATCGGCGGTGGGCTTGTTGGCGCAGCGTCCGCGTTGCGGCTGCAGGCGGCCGGCGTGCAGACGACGCTGGTCGATCCTGGCGACAAGAGACGTGGCGCTTCGTTCGGCAATGCCGGCCACATCGGCACGGAGCAGGTTGAGCCCTGGTCGATGTGGCGCAATGTATTGCGCGCACCGCGGTCGAGCTTCGGCGCCGGCGGCCCTCTCGATTTCCGCTGGAGCGATGTGGCGCTATGGGCGCCGTGGTCGATGCGCTTTCTCGCGGCGTGCGATCCGGCGCGGTTCGCGCGGGGCCGCGCGGCGCTCACCGCGCTGCTCGCCGACGCGCTGCCTGCCTGGCATCGCATCGCGGAACTTGCCGGCGCGCCGGAGCTGGTGATCCCGCACGGACACGCGACAGCCTGGATGACGCCTGAAGGCGCGGAGCGCGGACTAAGCGCGTTCGCGAAAGCGGAATGGGGCGCGACGCGCTACCGCGAAATGACAAGCGCCGAGCTAGAGCGATACAGCGGCGTCCTCAGTCGCGTGCCGTACGCCGCGGTCACGGTCAGCGGCACCGGGCAAGTGAGCGATCCGCAAACGTGTCGCGACGCCATGCTAGCGTCTTTCACCGAGCGCGGCGGAGAGATCATCGCCGATAGCGTCGCGCGCCTTGAGACGAACGGGTGCGTGACGTTGGCGGCGGGCGACGTGCGCGAAGCGGACGCGGTGCTGGTCGCGGCGGGGCCGTGGTCACGCGGTTTGATGCAGCAGATCGGAGTGAACGTGCCGCTGATCGGTGAACGCGGCTATCACCTGCACAGTGCGGAAACCAACTGGCCGCGCGACTTGCCGACGACCGTGTTCGAAGAAAACTTCATCGCGGTGTCGCGCTTCACAACGGGACTACGCGCGACGAGCTTCGTCGAATTCGGGTCGCCTGATGCGCCCGGCGACCCGCGGAAGTGGCGCCGTTTGCGCCAACGCGTGGACGAGTTGGGTCTGAAATTTTCGGACAACTCTGAGCGCTGGGTCGGATCGCGCCCCTCTCTGCCGGATTTCCTGCCTGCGCTTGGACGCCTCGAGCGGGCGCCCAAAATACTTTACGCGTTTGGTCACGCGCACTTGGGGCTGACGGAAGCGCCGATCACGAGCGAGATCATCACGGCGCTCGCAACCGACAAACGCCTGCCGATCGACCTCACGCCATTTCGGATCGAACGCTTCAGCTAGCGCAGGCTCGCGTTGATCTTTTCCAACGCACCAAGCGACGGCACCAAATCAGCGTCCGTCAGCTTGTTGAGGGGCGTCATCACCGTATTCATCGAGTCGTGCAGATCGCTCGCCTCGGGGTGTACATAAAGTAGGCCGGTCACGATCTCGCCTTCCGCCGCCTTGCGCGCGAGAAAGCCCAGCGCCGCATTGCGATCGGTGGCGTCGTAGTCGTCTTCAATCTTGCGCAGACGCAGGATCGAACCATCGTGCTGCGTGACTTCCTTAAGCTCCCCGGGCTTATAGTCAGCTTTGATTGGCGCACGCGGCGATATGACGTCCATGCGGTTCACGGCCTCATTGTGGGCGCGCACGTAGTCGAAGCTCTTCGTCGAACCGACGTGATTGTTGAACGCCACGCAGGGACTGATCACGTCGAGGATTGCCGTGCCTTTGTGGCTCAGCGCACCTTTGATCAGCGGCACCAACTGATGCTTGTCGCCGGAGAATGAACGGCCGACATAGGTGGCGCCGAGCTGCAGCGCCAGCATCACCAGGTCGATGGCCGAGTCCTTGTTCTCCGCGCCCTTCTTGGCTTTCGACCCCTTATCCGACGTCGCCGAGAACTGGCCTTTGGTGAGACCATAAACACCGTTGTTCTCGACGATGTAAGTCATGTTCACGCCGCGCCGCACGGCGTGCGCGAACTGGCCGAGCCCGATGGAAGCTGTATCGCCGTCGCCGCTGACGCCGAGATAGATCAGATCCTTCGCTGCGATGTTGGCGCCCGTGAGCACCGATGGCATGCGGCCGTGCACGGCGTTAAATCCGTGCGCGGGGCTTACGAAGTAGTCCGGCGTTTTCGACGAACAACCGATACCGGAGAACTTCGCCAGTCGATGCGGCGCCAGGTCGATTTCAAAACAGGCCTGCACGATCGAGGCGCTGATCGAGTCATGGCCGCAGCCGGCGCACAGCGTAGAGATGCGGCCTTCGTAATCGCGGCGCGTAAAGCCCAGCGCGTTCTTCTCAAGCGACGGATGGTGCAACGACGGCTTGGCGATATAGGTCATTTCGCTTTCTCCGCGACCGCCGTGGCGTGCGGACCCTTCAGCTTTTCGGTGATGTCTTTGATGATGAAACGCGCGGTAATCGGCGTGCCGTCATAGTGCAGCACCGAGTGCAGCTTAGCGGGATCGATGCCGCCCTCGTTGACCAGCAGCGCTTTCAATTGTCCGTCACGATTCTGCTCGACCACGAACACTTGCTCGTGCTCGCGGATGAAATCGAACACCTCGTCTTGGAAGGGGAAGCCGCGCACACGCAACGCATCGAGGTGGATCCCGTGGCCTTCCAGCGCATGCAGCGCTTCTTCCATCGCCGGATCGGTTGAGCCGATATAGATCACTCCGTCGGGCGTGACGCGTTGCGCATCACGACGCACTGGAGCTGGCATCCAGCCCTTCATCGTCTCCCACTTGCGCAGGAGGCGCTGCATGCCGGCGGTGTAGTCATCGCCCTTTTCGCTGTAGCGCGCGTCTTGATCGTGGCTGGAGCCGCGGGTGAAGTAGCTGCCCTTGCTTGGGTGGGTGCCGGGATAGGTGCGATACGGCACCGCGTCGCCATCGACATCGCGATAGCGGCCAAACGCGACACCCTGCTCCAGGTGCTCGTACGTCAGAACCTTGCCGCGATTGATGCGGCGCTTCTCGTCCCATTTGAACGGCGCCGTCAGCCATTCCTGCATGCCGATATCAAGCTCAAGCATGACGAAAATGGTGGTTTGGAAATGGTCCGCGAGATCGAACGAGAGGGCGCCAAACTCGAACGCTTCCGTCGGGTTGGCGGGGAACAGCATCGGATGCTTGGTGTCGCCGTGCGACGCATAGGCAGCGAGCATGAGATCAGATTGTTGCGTGCGCGTGGGCATGCCTGTTGATGGCCCGCCGCGCTGCACATCGAAGATCACAGCGGGGATTTCCGCGTAGTAAGAGAAGCCGACGAACTCGTTCATCAGCGAAATACCCGGACCGCTGGTGCACGTGAACGCGCGCGACCCTGCCCAGCCGGCGCCCATCACCATGCCGATCGATGCGATCTCATCTTCCGCTTGCACGATGGCGAAGCGGTTCTTGCCGTCGCCGTCCTTGCGCAGCATGCCGCAATACTTCTGAAAGCCCTCCGCGAGCGAGGTCGATGGCGTGATCGGATACCAGGCGCAGAACGTCGCGCCGCCATAGACGGCGCCAAGGGCGGCGGCATCATTGCCTTCGACAAAGATGCGATCGCCGACTTTATCCGCGCGCTTCACTCTGAGGCCGATCGGCGCGAGGTGCTTCTCTGCGTAGGTGCGGCCCAGTTCGAATGCCTTGAAGTTGGCGTCGATGAGTTTCTCCTTGCCCTTGAATTCATCGACCAGCAGCTGCTTCACCACCTCGGTTTCGAACCCGAGCAGCTGCGCCAGCACGCCGACATAGCAAATGTTCTTGAACAGCTGACGCTGGCGCGGATCGGTGAAATCCGCAGCAATCAAATCCGTCAGCGGCGCCCCGATGAGCGTGATGTCGTCGCGAAACTTCGAGGCTGGTAGCGGTTTCGATGAATCGTAGAGCAGATAGCCACCCGGCTCGATCTCCTTCACGTCGGCGTCCCAGGTCTGCGGGTTCATCGCCACCATGAGATCGATGCCGCCGCGACGGCCGAGGAAATTGGCCTCGTTGATCCGCACCTCATACCACGTCGGCAGACCTTGAATGTTCGACGGGAAAATGTTGCGCGCGCCCACCGGCACGCCCATGCGCAGGAAGACCTTGGCGAACAGGCCATTGGCGCTCGCTGAGCCCGAGCCGTTCACGTTGGCGAATTTGACGACGAAGTCGTTGGTCGCTGCCAGAGGCTTAGTCATATCTCGCTATTTCACTTCGCGGCCGCCAGCACGCGCGGCGCGCTGCTGCAGCCCGCGTGGCTGATGTCCAAGTAGAATTGCTGCATATCCCAGGCGCCGGTCGGACAGCGTTCCGCGCAAAGCCCGCAGTGAAGGCAAACGTCTTCGTCCTTCACCATCACGCGGCCGGTGTTGAGGCCGTTTGCCACGTAGAGATCTTGGGTGAGATTGAGCGCCGGCGCGTTGAGGCGGTCACGCAGTTCCGTCTCTTCGCCGTCTTCTGTGAAGGTGATGCAGTCCATCGGGCAAATGTCAACGCACGCGTCGCACTCGATGCAGAGCGGAGCGGCGAAGACCGTCTCAATATCGCAGTTCAGGCAGCGTTGCGCTTCCTTGTACCCGAGCAGTGGATCAAAGCCCTTCTCGACCTCGATCTTCACGTTGCGCAGCGCGACTTCCGGCTCGACCAGCGGAACTTTGTAGCGCTGGTCGTTGGTGATGTCGTTGTCATAGGCCCATTCGTGGATGCCCATCTTGGTCGACATCATCGACACGCCTGGCGGTGGACGCTGCTTGATCTCTTGGCCCGACAGGAAGAGATCGATCGAGACAGCCGCATCGTGACCATGCGCAACCGCCCAGATGATGTTCTTGGGGCCAAATGCAGCGTCGCCGCCAAAGAAGACGTTCGGAATGTCGGACTGCATCGTCACGGCATCGACGACCGGCATGTCCCATTTGTCGAAGGTCATGCCGAGATCGCGTTCGATCCACGGGAACGAGTTTTCTTGGCCGACAGCCATCAGCACGTCGTCGCACTCATAGTGCACGTCCGGCTCACCGGTCGGCGCCAGTTTGCGCTTTCCGCCGTCGTCGACCCAACCCATCTTCGTGAAGGTCACGCCCGTCAGCTTGCCGTTGGCGTGGGTGAATTGCTTCGGGTTGAGGAAGTTGATGATGGGGATGCCTTCGTGCTGGGCGTCTTCCTTCTCCCAGGGCGAGGCTTTCATCTCATCGAAGCCGGAACGGACGATCACCTTCACGTCCTCGCCGCCCAAGCGGCGCGAGGTGCGGCAGCAATCCATGGCGGTGTTGCCGCCACCGAGCACGATGACCCGCTTGCCGATCGAATGAACGTGGTCGAACGAGACGTTGGACAGCCAATCAATGCCGATGTGCACGTTGGCGGCGCACTCTTTCTGACCCGGCAGATCAAGATCGCGCCCACGTGGCGCGCCGGAGCCGACGAACACCGCGTCCCAACCTTCGGCCAACAGCGCCTTCAGTGAATCCACGCGCGTGCCGAAATGCGTCACCGGCTCGTAGCGCAGAATGTAGTTCACCTCTTCGTCGATCACGCTCTCCGGAAGACGGAAGCGCGGGATCTGCGTGCGGATCATGCCGCCCGCTTTGGGGTCACCATCGAAAATGTGCACTTCGTAGCCAAGCGGCAGCAGATCGCGCGCCACGGTCAACGAGGCGGGTCCGGCGCCGATGCAGACGATCCGCTTGCCATTCGGCTTGGCCGCTTTGCGCGGCAGCAGATCTTCGATCGATTCCTTGTTGTCGGCGGCAACGCGCTTCAGCCGGCAGATCGCCACCGGCTCCGGCTTGGCTTGACCCTCCTCGACGCGGCCGCGGCGACACGCGGGCTCGCATGGACGATCGCAGGTGCGGCCGAGAATTCCCGGAAACACGTTCGACTTCCAATTGATCATGTACGCGTCGGTGTAGCGCTGCGCGGCAATGAGCCGGATGTATTCCGGAACCGGCGTGTGCGCCGGACAGGCCCACTGGCAATCGACGACTTTATGGAAATAGTCCGGGTTCTTGATGTCGGTCGGCTTCAAGCGGCGCGCTCCGTTAGGGGCTGCGAACCTACTCCGCCTCGCTCGCGGTGCAAGCAGGTCCTAGTTGATAGTGAATCGCAACGCGGGCAGTCCGTCGATCTCCGCGAGCACGCGATCGCCCACCGCCAACGGCCCCACGCCGGACGGTGTGCCCGTGAAGATCAAATCGCCCGGCTGAAGCGCCCATGAGCGCGACAACGTCGCGATGATTTCCGGCACGCTCCAGATCATCTCGGCGATATCTGACTCTTGCTTCATTGCGTCGTTGACCGAGAGACGGATGCGCGCCGCCGTGCGCGACCATGCACTTGCCGGCGTCAGCGCACTCACCGGCGCAGAGTTGTCGAACGCTTTCGCGACGTCCCACGGCTGTCCCGCCTTCTTCGCTTCACTTTGCCGGTCGCGTCGCGTGAGATCGACCCCCACGCCGTAGCCCCACACAAACTCCAGCGCCTTTTCCTCGGCGACCCCGGCTCCGCTCTTTCCGATTGCGACAACGAGCTCGACTTCGAAGTGAAGGTTCGACGTGTTCTGCGAATACGCAATCGCAGCGTCGTTCTCGACAACCGCATCGGCGGGCTTTGTGAAAAAGATCGGCGGTTCGCTCTTTGGGTCATTCCCCATTTCGCGCACGTGATCCGCGTAATTTCTCCCGACACAGAAAATGCGGCGAACCGGGAAACGCGCGTCACTTCCATTGACGGCGACGCTAGGCTGGGTCGGCGGATCGAAGGCAAAACGCATGGCGCGCATCAAGCACGGGTCGTGCGCCCGCGCAAACTCCCCTCGACGGAGAAACGCGCGCGCTCATGCAGGCGCAAGCGCTTGCGCCTACGTTAAGGACACCCGAACCTCGCGCCGCAGCAGAAGCAAGAGGGCGGCTTCGGGCAGTGGAATGGCTGATAATCCTAGCGCTGGCCGTGATCGGCCTGCCGCCGATCGCCTTCGTGTGGGTGTGGCGGCTGAGCGCGCGTGTCCGCATGCTGGAACAACGCATCGCCGCACTTGAGGCGCGCGCAGTGCGGCCCACCGCTGCCGCTGCACCAGTCGCAACGCTCGCGCCAGTCGCAGAACCCGAAGCACCATCCGTCACCGTCGCCACCCCCGCGGCGCTCGACGAACCTTTGCTCCTCGATCAACCGCTGCCGCCCGATGATCGCGAACCGTTGCTTCTAACCAACGTCGTGCCGCCGGACGAATTGCTACTCGATACGCCGCTGCCGGCAGCGTCCAACGACCAGGATGCCGAGACGGCCACGCCGGCGTCGCAACCGCCTGAGCCACCCGTCGCTATCCCCGCCGCCGCGCACCCACCGCCACGGAGCGTGCGCCGCGATGGCGTTCGCTTTGAAACTTGGCTCGCAGAAAACGGTCTCGCTTGGTTCGGCGGCGGCGCGATTGCGCTCGGCGTTATTTTGCTTGTTGCGTTCGCAGCCGGCCAAAGCTGGTTCACAGCGCCCGTCCGGCTTGTGTGCGCACTGCTTGCCGGTGCTGCTCTGCTCGCTGCCAGCGAATGGGTGCGCCGGCGTGGCGACAACACCCTTGTCGCCGCGCTTCTCGCGGGCGCCGGCGCTGTAGCGTTCTATGCGGTCGCTTGGGCTTCGCACGGGCTCTACCACTTCATCGACTGGCCCACCGCGACGGCGCTGCTCACACTATGCGCGCTTCTGTTGTTCGGTCTCTCGCTGATCCACGGCCAAGCGCTCGGCGTGCTCGCCATCATCGCGGCGTTGCTCGCGCCCGCCTTCGCCAACGCACCGATCTGGCCTAGCCTCGCGCTTACGCTTTATGTGGGCGCGGTTGGCGTCGCAGGCTTCGCGATTGCTTGGCTTCGGCGCTGGGCTTGGGTGACTGCCGCCGCCATAGTCGGGCTCTATTTCTGGTTCGCCGCCGCGATCACCGCCGACGATGTCTGGCGCGCCGTGGCGTTGATCAGTTTTGCCACGCTGGGTGGCGCCGCGACTGCCCGGCGTGCGCCCCTCGATGGTGCGCCAAACCCAAGCTGGACACGCGCGCACGAGGCGATGCCCACGATCGCTATCTGCGTGTCGAGCACCCTTCTGATGTGGACATGGTTTTGGGCCGCGCGCGCGCCAGAACTTTCGGTGGCCGGACCTGCGATCGCCGCACTCGGCCACGTCGCGCTGGCGGGCCTTGCAATACGTGCGCGCGCGATCCATCCGATGGCGCTCGCCATCGCTATCGCCGGCCTTTGCCTCGGCTTCGTCTTCTTCCTGATCGCGCGGCCGATGCACGTTGTGCTGGACCACGGCTTCTTCGCGTGGATCTTGTTTGCGCCGATCGTCGTAGCGCTCACCGCACTCGCCGCGCGGCCGCACCACACCGGTCGCAAGCGGATCGCCGCCACGGGCGCCGTCGGCACGGCGCTGCTCTACGTGCTTGCCGCCTTCTCGCGCGACGCATGGGCCTCGCCCTCAACCTGGGGCCCACTTTTCGTCGGCGCCGTGTTGTTGTGGGTGTCAGCGCTGGTCGCCTCGCGCGATGCACCGAAGCCTGAAAACGACCTCGGCGTCGATATGTGGTCGGGCGCGGCGGCAGTGCTGCTGCTCATTGGTATTGAATCCGCCTTCCCCGCAGTGTGGCGTCCGGCCGCCGACGCCGGCGCCGCATTGCTTGCCGGCGCGGCCGTGTGGCGGCGCAATTGGCGCGCCATGCGCTGGGCGGCGCCCTTTGCCGCTGCGATCGGTATTGCTCACGCGCTATCGCGCGATCTTTTCGGCGCTGCCGCCGCCAATGCGATGCCGCTGTGGCTCGCACTCGCGATTCTCGGTCTCGCCGCCGTGCTGTTGCTCGCCGCGGCGCGCTTCGCACAACGCGATCGCGCGACAAGCGAAGCGTTGAGCACCGCCTCGCTGCTGATGCTGGTGACCGGCGTGTTTCTGCTGCTGCGCTGGATGGGGGCCGGCCACAGCACAGGGCCGCTCGATCATTTCAGCGAAGACGCGCTGCGCGCGCTGGCGCTGATGGCGGCTGGCCACGTCGTGCTGCCACCGGCGAACACGCCGCCGCTTGGCCGCATCGCCACCTGGCGAGCCCATCTGCTCATCGGCGCTGGCGCGCTCTATGCGATCTACGCGCCGGTGCTGCTGACCAATCCGTGGTGGGGCGAGTTTCCCGCGCGCATCGTTGGCCCGCCGGTTTTCAACGCCTTGCTGCTTGCGCTAGCCGCGCCTGCGGCATTTCTTTTCTACGCGGCGGCGCGCCTCTATCGCGACAAGCGGACGCTGGCGCGCATCTACGCCAGCGTTGGCGGTTTTGTGTTGCTGACATGGCTCGTCGTCGAAATCCGTCACATCTTCCACGCCGGCGCTATGGCCAGTGCGCCGCTCGGCGTCTTTGAAGCCGCTTGCTACGGCCTCGTCTTCATCGCTCTCGCGCTGGCGCTCGCCGCGATTGGCAAATTGCGCGCGCAACATGATCCGGACCGTCCGTTCGCGCACGACCTGGTGTTGGTCACACGGGGCGTCGCGTGGACGGCGCTCACCGGTGCGGTGTTGTTGATGCTGCTGGCCCGCCACCCTTGGTGGGGCGAGCAGGACGCAAAAAATACGAGCGCGCTCTCGAGCGGGTTGGCCATAGCCGCGCAAGCGATGGCCGCGACGCTTTCTCTCGCGCTTGGCCGCGCACTCTCGCGCAGTGTCGGCCGCGATCCAGCGCGCTTCGCCGCCGCGGCCATCGCGGCGTTGTTCACTTGGAGCTTCGGGCACGCCGCACTGCGTTGGCTCTTCCATGGTGGCGCCATGGACTACGGCGCATCGAATGTTGGCCTCGAAGGGTTCGCTCACGCCTTGTGGCCGCTCGCGTTCGTACTCGGCGCCTCCGCGTTCACCGTGCGCGCGCCACGGCGCGACGACATCCGGCCATACCTCTACGACTTGCAGGCAATCTGGTCGGTCGCTGTCTGGCCTGTCATGGTCTTCGCGGCATTGGGCTTGTGGCTGCTCTATGCGCCGTGGTGGGGATGGGCGCCGGTGCAGGTGTCGTCCGCTGCGGCCGCCGTATTCGGCATTGCTGCGCCCCTTGCAGCCGCATGGATGAGCCTCGCCGCGGCGCGCGTGCCGCATCTACGCTGGGCTACCGTCTTCGCGCAGGTCATGCGCGTGACTTGCGCCGGTCACTTGCTGCTCGCGATCACGTTGATCGTGCGCTGGAGCTTCCACTACGCCGCCATGAACACTACCGCCCCTGCGGACGGCTTGGAGCTCTGGACATACTCCGCCGTGTTCGCACTTTTCGGCGGCGGCATGATCGCGCTCGGCGCCGTGCGCCGCGACGCTTCGCTCAACCGCATCGGCTTGGTCATCCTCTTTGCTGCCGCCGCAAAAGTCGTGATCGTCGACACTGCGCAACTCAACGGCGTGCTGCGTGCAGCGTCGTTCCTGGGCGTCGGTGTGGTGTCGATGCTGGTGGCGTGGGCGACGCGCCGGATCGGGCAAGCGCCCAAACTGCTCGGCCCGGACGATCTTGCGAAGATCACACCCGGCTCGCGCCGCGATCGTCGTGACGGACGACGCTAGAGCACGCTAACGTGGTCGTGCGCCCTCGCGCGCGTAAGCTTCCATTAGCGGCCCGTATTGGTCCGGCGGCGGAAAACCGTCGAAGCTATGTTTTGCGCCGCTTACGGCGCCGGGAAGCTTCTCCCGCACGTTGGATTCAGCGAACGGCACGAACCAGCTCGCATCGTCCAACATTGTCGGCCGAAAATTTACGAACTGACCACCGGCGATATTGGTGGTGAACAACCAATTCTTGCAGTGCGGGCAGAAATGGTGCGGCGACTGTTGGCGATGCAAGCCGCCAAGCACCGGCTCGCCTTCGACGACTTCAAATCCCGACGCCGGCAGCATAAGCGTCAACGAATATGCACTGCTGGAGAGCTTTTGGCAGCCGGTGCAATGGCAAGCCATCGCCATCACCGGCGCTTGGGTCACACGCATCTTGATCAAACCGCACATGCAAGCCGCTGGCCAAGGAAGCTTCCACGCGATCATGTTCCGCCTTTGTCATCTGGTGCGGGGAAATAGAGTTCGTTGCCGTCCGGGTCAGCGACAATGATGCAGCGATAACCCCAGCTTCCCTCGCGGAAAACGACGCCCGCTTGCGTCAGCCGATCGGGCAGATCCGCAAACGCTTCATGGCTCAACGAAATGAAGAGCATGCCATTCCCAGCCTTCTCCGGCCATTGGCACGAAAAGATGATCTCGCATCCCTCGCGATCCGCTTGAGCGACCAGAACCTTTGCACCCTCGGCATGACGCCAGCGCTCGGCGAAACCGAGCTCACCGACATAGAAACGCAGCGAGCGCTCGACGTCGCCAACGAACAGGACGGGTCGCGTGTACCAATTCGCCATCGCTAGAAGATGACCACGCTGCGGATGCTTTCGCCCTTGTGCATCAGATCAAACGCGTCGTTGATCCGCTCAAGCGGCATTTTGTGCGTAATCATCGGATCGATTGCGATCTTCTTGTCCATGTACCAATCGACAATGGTCGGCACGTCCGTGCGCCCGCGCGCGCCACCGAACGCTGTGCCCTTCCACACGCGTCCGGTAACCAGCTGGAACGGGCGCGTGGCGATCTCCTTGCCCGCTTCCGCAACGCCGATGATGATGCTCTCGCCCCACCCGCGGTGACAGGCCTCCAGCGCTTGACGCATCACCTGCGTGTTGCCGGTGGCGTCGAACGTGTAATCCGCCCCACCGCCAGTAAGTTCAACCAGATGCGCGACCAGATCGCCGCTTATGTTCTTTGGATTGACGAAGTGCGTCATGCCGAATTTCTTGCCCCAGGCTTCACGCGCGGGATTGATATCGACACCGACGATCATGTTGGCGCCGACGAGCTTCGCGCCTTGAATGACATTCAAGCCGATGCCGCCCAGGCCGAACACGATCACGTTCGCGCCCGGCTCCACCTTCGCCGTGTTCACGACCGCTCCAACGCCGGTAGTGACGCCGCAGCCGATGTAGCAAGCGCTCTCGAACGGCGCGTCGTTGCGGATCTTCGCCAGCGCGATCTCGGGCAGCACGGTGAAATTCGAAAACGTGGAGCAGCCCATGTAGTGGGCGACGGGTTTGCCTTGGTACGAGAAGCGCGATGTGCCGTCGGGCATCACGCCCTTGCCTTGCGTCGCCCGTATCGCGGTGCAGAGATTGGTCTTACGCGAAAGGCAGCTTTTGCATTGACGGCATTCCGGCGTGTAGAGCGGAATGACATGATCGCCCACGGCGACGCTGGTCACGCCGGCGCCAATTTCGCGCACGATGCCTGCGCCTTCATGGCCAAGAATAGACGGAAAAATTCCCTCTGAATCTAGTCCATCGAGTGTGTACGCATCCGTATGACAGACGCCCGTCGCCTTGATCTCGACGAGCACTTCGCCCGCCTTCGGGCCTTCGAGATCGAGTTCAACGATTTCCAAAGGCTGCTTGGCCGCGAACGCAACCGCCGCTCTCGTTTTCATGCGCACACGCTCCGCAAAAAGATGCGCGCTTATAACGCCAAACCGGCGGTGCTTGGAAAGCGCTAAGCGCTCAGGGTCGCTTGCGTGAGGCCGGCGTCGTGGGGCGCCGCTGCGACTTGGACTTGGACTTGGGCTTTGCGGCAGGCGGCGGCGACATCAGGTCAGCGTCAGTCTCGTCCTCCCGCGTGTAGGGGACGTTGTGCGCGAACAATTGCGCGCCGGCGATAATTTCTTCGCGGGTCCGGACGTCGATGAGATCGCCCTGACCCGCGAGAATGTAGATGGCTTCCACCGGCACAAGTGCGGCCACTGTACGGCCGTAACGCTCCAAGCCGATGACGGTGTTGTCGACCTGCGCAGTCTCCAAGGTTTCGGAAAAGCTCGCACGCGCTTCGGAACTCGGGAGAACTTTTGCTCTACCCGCCTTTGGCTTGCCCGGTGCTTTTCTACGAGTGCCTCGTGTCATGCAGCGGCCTGTTCTCCTTCATGATCGAGAACACCGAACAGATCGGCGTTCCAGTCGATCTGCTCTTCAAACACCATCGTGTGCAGCAAGAAATGCACGCCGAGGTTCTGTCCGAAAAGCCTTGGTTCCAACCGGCCGCATTTGCTTACCGGCGTCACAGCGCCGAGGCTCTGTGCTTCAATCAACGCGCGAATTGTGCCGCGCGCCGCGTTAATCGATTGCAAACAAACATCGAGGTTTTGGGCCCATTCGAGGCCAAGGCGCCACATCTGGTTGGCGCTCTCTCTTATGAGCTGGATACTGCGCGCCAAGTGCGACCAAATTAGGAAACCAGCTGCGCTCAGGTTGTCCGGAATGTACGATATAAACAAATTTTGCAGCGCATTTATGCGGCGCGGCTTGCTCATCTTCGCTGCTCGCGCCGAAACATACGAACCATCGCCGCTGCTGTTTTTTGCAGTTTTCTCGCCAGTTTCCAGGCCGGCCCCTGCGTCATCCCCTTCGTCTGCTCCGGGTTGTTCACTTGGCGGCGCGGTTGCGAAGCGGAGCGCATATTCGCGTTGGCCGTAATATGAGTTTGTCGTCATCTCCAGCCGGAACCAGTGTCCGTGCTTACGAAACGCCG
>Ga0209023_10005422_pt1 | contig 13964 bp, 12 predicted proteins | sample LakOneMetagenome_FD_187468 | JGI IMG/M metagenome (GOLD analysis project Ga0209023, IMG submission 187468) | Freshwater and sediment microbial communities from Lake Erie, Canada (SPAdes) (version 2) | ecosystem: Environmental > Aquatic > Freshwater > Lentic | place: Lake Erie, Canada...
GAGGCGACCAGCGGCCTCGACTTCGAAGGCACCCCGCGGCTGCTCGGAAGCGCCCCCGACATCGGCGCGCACGAGAAGCTGGTCAAGGCCGGCGCACTGATCCGGGCCGCGGACCTCGTGACCGACCGCGGGGCACGCCTTCGCGCCACCATCACACCGGGCGATCTGGGCGATACGCAGTATTACTTCCAGACCCGCACCACCGGCGCCTACGGCACCGGCACGACGCCCGTCACCCTGACCGGCACCCAGCAGCGCTTGGTGACACACTCACTGGCATTCCCGGCGTCCACAACCGTCTACTACCGTGTGGTGGCCACCAACGCGTTCGGCACCACCTACTCCGCCGAGACGTCGTTTCGCACCGCCGCACCGCGGCCGCGTGTCGGCGCCATCACGTTCGGGTCGACCACCATCCACAGCGGCAGTCCCTTCACCGCCCGGTTCAACCTCAGCAAGCGTGCCCGCGTCGTGGTGACCCTCACCCGCCTGCGCGCCGGACGTCTCTCAAGCGGCGTGTGCAGCCTCACCGCCACCACCGGCACACGGTGCACCAAGCGCATCCGCCGAGCGGTGCTGAGCTCCATCCTGTCGGCGGGCCGCCCCACGGTGCGCACCATTGGCGCCACACCCGGTGGCCATCCACTGGCACCGGGTCGCTACGAGATCCGCGTAACCCCGATCGACCTGGTGTCGGGCTTGATCGGTACGGCGCAGACCGCCACCTTCACGGTGGTGCGCTAACGATGAAACCCACCCCGGTCCGTCGTGCCACGGCACTCGGACCGGGGTGAGCACATCTGCCTACCCGGCGAACGCCCTGCCGTTGGTGCGGCCCGAGGCGTTGATGACGACCGCGCGGAACTTGGTGTCGGTCACGCGACGCGATGTGGACAGCGACACGCCACGGTAGCCCACCCGCGCAAGCGTCAGCTTGGAGCCGATGGTCTTCCACCGACCGCTGCGAAGCGCCTGGATCAGCACCGTCGTGCGCGTCAAGCCGCGTGCATCCACCGACACCTTGAAGGTGCGGCCGATCGTGCGACGCGCCCGAAGCGGCGCCGCCGGCAGAACGCCCTTGATTCGACGCAGGTTGAGTTCGGACTGACCGAGCAGCGTGCGGAGCGTCGTCCCCACCACCATGCGCCCATCCGGTGTCGGGACCGGGGCGCCAAGGTAGGCGTTGTCGTATGCCTCCACGCGCCCGAGCAGCACGCCGCTCGATGACACCATCAGGAACACCTCACCTTGCCCACCGCCCGACACCGGGGCGTCAGCTGCCTGAAGGACCAGGGAGCGGTCGGGCAATGTCGCCACGCCAGTCACCTTCGCCACACCGCGCGGCGGGATGTAGGCAAGCGCCCCGTCTCCCGAGAACGTGGTGTCCGGCGTCAGGTTGGTGGTCAGCCGGATGATCACTCCCCGCGTCTGGTTGGCGCCCACAATGACCGTGCGCCCCAGGCGGTCGACCTCCGCGGCCGCCACCCGCATCGGCGCGCCAACCGCAACGACGCCGCTGCCACCGCCAAGTGTCGGGTCGGGCACCCCGCTGGTGGACACCCGCGCAACCACCGCACGACCCCCTGCCCCGCCAACGGCGATGTATCCACCCGCGCCGACGTGCACATGGATGGCCCCGGGCGACGCAGTGTCGCTCACCAGGCCTGCCGGGTACGGCAGGTCGACGCCTCCGCCCACACCGAACGTCGCGTCGGCAGCGCCGGCGCCGGTCAGACGCATCAGCCGGATCTTCCAGGCCACCCCGTCGTTGTAGCCCATGGCCAGGAGGAGTTTGCCGTCGGGCAGCCGGATTACGTCACCCATCGCGTAGGCCTCCCCGAACGACAGCACCCCCGAACCGGCAAAGGTGCCGTCTTGGGATCCGTCGGCCTTCAGCATGATCAGCTGGCCACCGCTGACGAAGGTGCGAGCAGTCGTCACCGCGACCCTGCCATCGCCAAGGCGTCGCACCCTGGTGACCGTCCCTCCATTCATCAACCCGACGTACCGAATGCCGCCACGCGCCGTCACCAGACCGAAGCCTTGGTTCATGGCACCCGTCGCACTCGACGCGGATACCTCCAGGTTCCCGCCGACGGCCTGCCTGGTGCTTGCGAACACGGCGCCGCCGGCCCCGTCGGCAAATAGCTGGCCGTTGTCTGGCGCCGAGCGCATCACGATGCCGCCTGCCGCGTCCACCGGCCAGGAAAGACCGGTTCCAGTCGTGTTGGCGTCACTGACCCGGGTGACGACGATTCGACCGGTGGACGAGGCTCCCGCAAGGGCAGTCTGGGTCCCGTCGGCCGCCACCGCAACCGGCTCCAGGTTGTCGGAGCCCGCCAGTGCGACGACCGTGGCCACCTGCCCGTTCGCATTCGTCCGCGCCAACGACACGTGGACCGAAGCCGATCCCGAGGTGCGCACGGCCGCCACGTAGCGACCATCGGCGCGACGGGTCATTCCGTAGGCAGTCGCGGTGGTGGAACCCGATTCCACCAGATTGGTGCGTGACCCGCTCATCCCAAAGCTGGTATCCACCCGCCCGTTGGTCTGCAGGCGGTACATGAACGGGATGATCTCGCTGCCGTTGTAGTCGGTGGCGAGCACCGTCACTTTGCCATCGGGCTGGGCGATCACCTGGTCGGCGAAATGCGCCTGGTTCGACGGGGCGCTCTGCGCGATGCCGTCGGTATCGAACGTCGTGTCGGGGGCACCGTTTGTGCGGCGTCGCATGACCACCAGGAAGCTGGCGTCACCCGTTGCCGCGTATCCGCTGAGTGCAAGCACCGCGCGCCCATCACCCATCACGGTCAGCCCGTTGACCGCGCGGGTTTGCGTGCTTGCCAATGGAATCGTGACCGTGCCACCGGTCCCAAACGTCGGGTCCAATGTGCCGTTTGCACGCAAACGACTCAGGCGCACCTTCGCCGCCGTTGTTCCGTTGCTTTCGACCAGCAGGGCGACAACCACCGTGCCGGCCGGTCCCGGAGCGATCCGGCTGGCACCAAGTGAGGCGTACATCGCGGGCAGGCGCACCACGCCACCGCTGCCGAACGTGCCATCAAGCGCTCCGGTTGCAGTCGTGCGCACGATCGTGGGTTGCGTGCCCTTGGCCGTCACCGTCGCACCCAGCGTCAGGAACCCCGCACCGCTTCGCACCGAGTGAGCCACCGCGAAGCCGGACACGCCAAACGGGGCGCGAACCTGGCTGATACGCGTCAGCGTGGCGTCGTAGCGAAGCTGCGACAACACCGATCGAGAGCCGTCGCCCGTCGGCGCCACAACGTCGATCGTGTTCCCGCTATTTAGCCGAATGGCGGCCGGCCAAGTGGGCCCTGGCGCCGGGAAGCCGACGTTCGGGACCTTGACCGGCGCAACCCCGCCGCGACCATAGCTGGTGTCCGCATCACCGAACCGTGCCTGTGCCACCGCGGGCGACAGCGCGGCGGCGACGGCGGCGAGGGCGATGGCTCGCTTGTGCATGAAACTTCCCCTGTTCGGTGAGACGGAGGTCATACGAATGTAGGACCTCACTCGTCTCGGTGCAACTGACCAAACGGGGAGTCCTTGTGCGTACCCGCCGAGCCACAGCTAGAAGAACGCCACCCGCTGGCGGCTCAAGCGGAACCCGTGCGCGGCCGCGTTGGTGCATATCAGGCCATCTGCGTGCGAGGTGCAGGTGACGCCCCCGGCGATCACGCTCGCCCCGTAGGCAAGGTCGGTTCTCGGCCAGTACCTGTTGGCCGGCCCGAACGGAATGTCGGACGCACAGCGAAACCGCGCACGACCGGTCGGTCCCAAGACGATGCCGTCTGTCCAATCGAACTCGCACGACGTGGGCTTGGGCGGCACCGACCACGCATGGGTGTGCGCCACGCATACCGCACCCAGCTCCACCTGCAGCACGCACTCGATGTTGCCCGACGGGGTACGCAGCACGGGCGTCTGATCGGGTCCCACCCCGGCGGGCGGCCAGGCGATCGTGATGGGCGTGGGCGTTGTGGGCGTGGTTGTGGTGGTCACCGTCCGCGTTGCGGTCGAGCCGGTGGTCACCGTCACCGTCACGGTCGTGGTGGTCGACGAGCCGCAGCCCACCATGGCGAGTGCCGAAAGCACAGCGAGCGATGGCGGTGGCATGCGACGCATACCCTCAACCTACGCCGCGCACTCGTGTGCTGCGCCTCAGGCTGACCGGAACACGAACCAGAAGAACACCACCGTGGCCGCAGCCATGACCGCCGTGGCGCCCCAGCCCCAGACCGTTGAGCGACGCGACAGCACCAGCTCACCCATGGCTTTGGTGTTGCGCACGATCAGCATCATCACCGCCATCAGCGGTGCGGCCAGCACTCCGTTCACCACCGCCGCCCAGTAGAGCGCCTTGGCCGGATCGATACCGACGGCGTTGGTCAGCACCCCGGCAAGGGTGGTGGCGGCGATCACGCCGTAGAAGAACTTGGCGCGCATCGGCTTGGACGCCAAGCTGCCGCCGCGGCCCATCATCTCGGTCACGGCGTAGGCGGCCGATCCGGCAAGCACCGGCACCGCCAGCAGCCCCGTGCCGATGATGCCCAGCGCGAACATGGCGAAGGCCAAGTCACCGGCCACGGGACGAAGCGCCTCGGCCGCCTGCGACGAGGTCTCGATGTTGGTGATCCCCGTCGCATGAAGCGTGGCCGCGGTGGCGTACACGATGGCAAGTGAGATGAGCGAGCTGAATGCCATGCCGGTCAGCGTGTCCACCCGGATTCGCCGAAACTCCGGCCCGGCCGCGGCCGGTGTCAGATACAGCGGCTTGACGTGATGGCGCCGCTCCTCCTCGATCTCCTGCGCCGCCTGCCAGAAGAACAGGTACGGGCTGATCGTGGTGCCGAGGATGGCGACAAGCGCCGTGGCGTACGCGGGGGTGAGCGAGATCTCCGGTACCACCAGCCCCTTCAGCGCCCTGCCCCACGGCACGCCCGCCACCATCACCACCGCCACGTAGGTGAACAGCGACAGCGTGGCCCACTTCAAGATGTTGGCGTAGCGGTCGTAGGGCATCAGCACCTCAAGCGCCACGCACACCGCGCCGAAGGCCAGGGTGAACACCGCCGCGTTTCCGCCGGTCAACAGCTGCAGCGCCGCGCCCATGGCGCTCAAGTCCGCACCCAGGTTGATGATGTTCGCGACCAGCACAAGACCCACGATCATGACCAGCAGCGGACGCGGATAATGCCGACGCACGTTGGCGGCGATCCCTCGGCCCGTCACCCGCCCGATCTCGGCGGCCACCTCCTGGATCACCACCATCAGCGGGAAGCTCAGCACGAAGGTCCAGGCAAGGCTGTAGCCGAACTCGGCGCCCACCTGACTGTGCGTGCCGATGCCCGACGGATCATCGTCGGCGGCACCGGTGATCAGGCCGGGGCCCAGGCGCGACAGAAATCCCGTGGATTGTTTGGCGTCCTCGGTGCGGGACACAGTCCCTCCTTGAGACGAGGACCTTCGAACGGCGACGCCCTGCCGGCCCGTCCGGACGGGTCGGTCGCAGTATCACCGTTTTCCAGCGCCCTATGTGCTCAACGGCATGGGTGCGGCAGCCCCCGTCAGCCGTCCGGGGTTGGCGGCGCCACATCCACCAGCACCCGCGTCGAGGTGGAGGTGCGGCGGCCGTACACGTCGGTCACGGTCAATGTGATGGTGTACGTGCCCGATGTGGCGTAGGTCCGCTCCCCCATCCATGAGCGACTGGTGGTGTCGCGCCAAGCGCCGTCGCCCATCGGCGACCCGCTGTCCGACGTGGTGGAGCTGGCGCCGTCGCCCCAGTCGATGCGCCTCGCGACGATGTCGCCGTCGCGATCGCTCGACCAGTCGCGCACGCTGACCGGTGCACCGGACACGCCGCCGATCACCGTCATGGCGGCCCGTGGCCGGTGGTTGACGTACAGCGTGCGCAGCCCGTCCAAGTCGTCGCGCAGGTACGGCGCGGCCAGCCAGTCACGCTTGGCACACCGTTTGGTGCGCACGTCGTAGCGGGAGAAGATCGCCACCGCGTTCATCGTGGCGCACGCGGTGCCCTCGTGCATCAAGCCGAGCGCGTGACCGAACTCGTGCGACACCGAGAACTGCGTCAGCTGCACCGAACAGCCACGGGCCACGTGGGCGGTGCCACGGTTGTAGTGCTCAACCCACCCGATCCCAAGGACGCCGGCACACCGCAGATCCCTGCCGTATCCCACCACGATGTTCGCCCGAGCGGCCGTCGGCGCCTGACGTAGCCGGATGCCCACCTTGGCGCGGTTGATGGCGCGCGCCGAGCGCCGGACATAGGGGGCGAGCTTGGGGCCGGCCCACCATGTGACCACAGGACCACGGTAGGGCCGGACGTCGTAGCCGAGTTCGAAGCCCTGCGCTCGCTCTGCCGTGCCACCGGCCGCCGCGGCCAGCACCGCTGCGCCCACCACAACGAACCTGCGCCATTCCATGCGACCCCGCCGCCTCCACATCCGTTGAAGGGCGGCAGTCTCTCAACCCCGATTTGCAGATTCGCCCGCGGTTCGTACAGCGCGCAGTCGCCAAAGGTGCAGGCTTTTGTGGTGGGCGCCCACCCTTCGGCCAGTGGCGTTGATGGAAGGGCCGACAATTCACCCTCGCCGTGCGACTAAATTGTCGGCCATGACCGACGCCCGCCAGCAGACCATCGTCACTCTCGACCTGGAAGGGGTCCTGATCCCCGAGATCTGGATCGCGGTGGCCGAGCGCACCGGCATCGAAGGGCTTCGGCGCACCACGCGCGACGAGCCCGACTACGACGTGCTGATGCGCTACCGCCTGGACCTGCTCGACACGCACGGGCTCACCATGCCGCTGATCCAAGACGTCATCGCGGGTCTGGAGCCGCTGGATGGTGCCAAGGCGTTTCTCGACACGCTGCGCGAGCGCACCCAAGTGATCATCCTGAGCGACACGTTCGAACAGTTCGCCCAGCCGTTCATGCGCCAGCTCGGCTGGCCGGCCATCCTGTGCCACCAGCTGCTGGTGGACGGGGAGCGCATCGCGGGCTACCAGCTTCGCCAGCCCGACCAGAAGCGCCACGCGGTGGAGGCCCTACGCGGACTCAACTACCGGGTCGTCGCCGCAGGCGACTCATACAACGACACCGCCATGCTCGGCGCCGCCCACGCCGGATTCCTGTTCCACGCGCCCGACAACGTGATCGCCGAGTTCCCACAGTTCCCGGCGCTCACCGGCTACGACGCGCTTGCAGAGGCCATCGAAGGCGTACTGATCCCGGCGTAACGCTCGCCGCCTAACCCACCCCGAGCGCCGACCAGCCCGGTTTGATGACCGTGTCGATCAGGTTCAGACGCTCGTCGAATGGCAGGAACGCGGACTTCATCGCGTTGATGGTCACCCACCGCATGTCCGCAAGGCTCCATGCGGCCTCGGCCATCAGCAGGTTCATCTCATGACTCATGGACGTGCGTGACATCAACCGGTTGTCGGTGTTCACCGTCACCCGAAAGCGCAGGTCTTTGAGCAGCGTGATGGGGTGCTCCGCGATGGAGGCCGCCGCGCCGGTCTGGATGTTGGACACCGGACACACCTCAAGTGGAATGCGCATGTCGCGCACGTACGCGGCCAGGCGACCGAGCACCGGCTTGCCGTCACCACCCAGGCTGATGTCGTCCACGATCCGCACGCCGTGGCCCAGGCGATCGGCGCCGCACCATTGGATTGCCTCCCAGATGCTCGGCAGGCCGAACGCCTCACCCGCATGGATGGTGAAGTGCGCGTTCTCGCGCTGCAGGTACTCGAAGGCGTCCAGGTGGCGTGTGGGCGGGAAGCCGTCCTCGGCGCCCGCGATGTCAAATCCCACCACACCCTGGTCGCGGTAGCGCACCGCAAGCTCGGCGATCTCACGCCCGCGCGCCGCATGGCGCATCGCGGTCAAAAGCGTACGCACCCGGATGGGCGTGCCCGTGGCCTCGGCCAGGTCCTCGCCTTCGCGAAAGCCTTCAAGGACCGCCTCCACCACCTGCTCCAGCGTCAGCCCCATCTCGATGTGCAGCTCGGGCGCGAAACGCGACTCGGCGTAGACCACACCGTCGGCCGCCAGGTCAAGGGCGCACTCACGCGCCACGCGGCGAAGTGCATCGGCGGTCTGCATCACCGCCACGGTGTGCGCGAACGTCTCCAGATAGCGCACCAGCGACCCGGAATCGGCCGCCTCGTAGAACCAGTCGCCCAGGGCTTCCACGTCGGTCGTGGGAAGCCCCGCGTAGCCGACCTCAGCCGCGAGCTCCACCACCGTTTCGGGGCGAAGCCCTCCGTCCAGGTGATCGTGCAGCAACACCTTGGGGGCACGATCGATGATGGTCCGGGCATCTTGGGTCGTCATGAAGAAAGGCTAGCGCCGATGGTGGCCGGGGCGTACCCGCACAAAGTCTGAACGTCAGGAATGCAACTCGCTCAGACGTGCGCGGAGCGGCAGATGAATCCACCCTTCACTGCGCGCCTCCTCCACAACTTCTGGGGGAGGACCGTCGGTGCGCCGACAGGCAACCGCACGCGCAACGAGCGCAGCAATCAGCGCATCGAAAGCATGATCGACGGTTCGGCACATGCGTTCCAGGTCATCCGCGAACGAAAGCCACGGCACCTCAGCGAGCACCGCGTCCATCACCTGTGCGAGCGCCGCAGCGCGATTTCGAGCGCCCTTGTATCCACCATGGGGGAGCCCCCAACACTTGAGCGCCGCAGCCGGATACACCTCGGCGAAACGGCCACCGCCGCTGCGATCAACAGCGCGCCCACCACCGGCAATCGCATCCATGACCGCTGCCCATCGCATGGTTGTGACGCCAAGCAGCGACGACGATGCGCTCAGAGGGTTCATCCCAATCGTGGCGATGACGTGCTCATCGGTTCGACGGAACCGCAGCAGGCGCCGGTAGTCGGATTGGTCGCGCCCACGCCCCGGCCATGGCGCGCCGGACCGGTGAGCCACCACCGCGTCAACGAAGTCCACAGGCCAGCCAAACGGGCAGTCAACCCCCACGCACGCAAAGCGATCGTCGGCGAAGGCGGCAATGGCGCCATCATCCAGACCTACGGTCACCTGGGTCACCCAGGCTCGGTCGCTTCCCCACTCGATCACGCACGCCGCCGTCTTGGCGGGCTGGGCCGCCATATCGATGCCGGCGGTCACCATCGGTCGGTGTCAGTCCGCGTAGCCGTCCGGGTTGTTCTTCTGCCAGCGCCAGGTGTCGATGCACATGTCGTCGACGGTCTTGGTGGCATGCCAGCGAAGCTCTTCGTTCGCCAAGCTCGGATCCGCCCAGTACGCGGCCAGGTCGCCCGGGCGGCGGTCCACAATCTCGTACGGCAGCTTCTTGCCGGCGGCGCGCTCGAACGCGTGCAGCAGCTCCAGCACGCTGACGCCGTTGCCGGTGCCAAGGTTCCAGGTCTTGACCGACTCGTCGGTGCGGCCAAGCGCTTCAAGGGCAGCCACGTGGCCCGTCGCAAGGTCCTCCACGTGAATGAAGTCACGCACGCCGGTACCGTCTTTGGTGTCGTAGTCGCCACCGAAGATGTTGAGCTTCTCGCGCCGACCGATGGCCACCTGCGCGATGAACGGCATCAGGTTGTTCGGCACGTCCGACGGATCCTCGCCGATCAGGCCTGACGGGTGCGCACCCACCGGGTTGAAGTAGCGAAGCAGCGCCACGCGCATCTGCGGACGGGCGTTGGCGACGTCGCGCAGGATCTGCTCGCCCATCACCTTGGTCCACCCGTACGGGTTGACCGCCGTGGTGGCGAGCTCCTCATGCATCACGCTGGTGCCGGCGTCGCCGTACACGGTGGCCGACGAGCTGAACACGATGATGTTCACCCCGTGGCGTTCCATGGCACGAAGCAGGCTGAACATGGTGCCCAGGTTGTTCTCGTAGTAGTCGATCGGCTTCGCCACACTCTCGCCCACGGCCTTGAAGCCGGCGAAGTGGATCACCGCGTCGATCTTCTCATCGGTGAACAGGTGGTCGGTGGCGTCCTGATCGCACAGGTCCACCTCGTGCATGGTGATCTTGCTGCCGGTGATGGCCTCAAGACGCTCACGGACAGCCGGATTGCTGTTCGAGAAGTCATCGGCGATCACAACGTCGTGACCGGCCTCGATGAGCTTCACAACGGTATGCGAGCCGATATACCCCGCACCGCCGGCGACAAGAACCCGCAAACGAACTCCCCGATTGGCATCAACTTCATGCGCGAGGTCGTTCGCGCCACCCCCGCATGATGCCATGCCGGGCCAGGCGCCGCGCTGGCGGGTTGATGCGCGCGCAACGACCGGGAAACTCCTGAGCCGCGTCGAACGGTCGGTTGGTAGCATTCCCGGCCCAGGGAGAGGGATCCGATGCGTCTCATCATCACCGATACCGCCGAGGCGGCGCGCAGGATTGCGGGCTCGCTGCAAGACATTCCCGCCCGCGAAGAGGCGGTCAACGGCCTGCCGGTGTTCGCATCCGACTGGGCGGCCACCCAGACCCGTGTCTTCGGCCCGGGCGGTGTTCTCAGCCTGCCAAGTGGCGCCCCGCCCAAGTGGGCGCCGGTTCGCAAGGCGGCCGTCAAGGCGCTCAGCATCCTCGCCCGCGAGACCGACTCGCTGATCCTCAGTTGCGCCAACCCCTTGATCGCGATCCAAGCGCGCGACATCGTCGCCGCCGTCCGCCCCGAGGTGCTCCGCTTCACCCGTGCCGGTGAGCCGCCGTTCGTGCGGCCCGTGCACTTCGACGAGCACCCCGCGGAGGCCGCCGCGGCGGAACTCGAGATCGACGCGGTGTTCGCCGACTACCTGAAGGACCTGGACCCCCAGCTTCGCCGGCAGGATCTGGCGGCACTCACCATCGCCGGCCCCAACCCGGTGGAGCACAGCGTGCTGATCGATGCCGGTGTGGAGGAGTCCACCATCACGCGTCTGGCAGAGCGCGGCTACCTGGTCGGCTCGCCCGCCTGGTGGGCGCCCGCGGCGTCGCTGATCGAGGCGGCCGTCCCCGGCGCCGTGATGGATCCCGCAACCAGCAACCGGTGCACTCTGTGGATCGGCGCCGTCGCTCGCGGCACCCTGTCGCGGGCCGACGCCACCGCGCGCGCCATGAACCTGCTGGAGGGCATGCCCCGCCCAGTCGCGCCAGAAGGGTTCGATGGCGGACGGCTGGTGGGCCAGTGCCCGGAGTGCGGCGACTGGATGGGCGGTGCTCGCGAACGCATTCGCTGCCTCGGCTGCGGCCACACCTACAACCTGCCGCGCGGTACCGAGGTGCGGGCCATGCCCGGCGTCACGTGCAGCGACTGCGGCGCACCCATGATCCGGCCGATCGTTCGCGGCTCCGTCCGCCAGCCGCGCTGCCCGGACGCCATCGGCTGCCCATCCAACATCGGGTCGTCCCATGCGCCGTGAACACAAGGACGCACCGGAGATCCTGGGACGCCTTCGCAGCCACTCGGCCGAGCAACTGGATGAACCCACCGCACCCAAGTGGGCACCGCTCGTCGGCTGGATCATCACCCTGGCGCTGCTTGGCACAATCGTCTACGTGATCGTCAGAGCAAATCCGCTGTGAGCGGCCGGTTCATCAGCCTTGAGGGTGTCGACGGCAGCGGCAAATCGACACAGGCCAATCTGCTTGCCGACGCGCTGCGCGCCCAGGGCCGCACCGTGGTCATCACGCGCGAGCCAGGCGGCACCCCCGCCGGCGAGGCCATCCGCGACGTGCTGCTTGGCCACCGCGTCGCCGTCGATGCGCTGACCGAGGCGTACCTGTTTGCCGCCTCGCGGGCGCAGCATGTGCGCGAGCTGATCCGTCCGGCGCTCGAGGCCGGCACATGGGTGGTGTGCGACCGGTTCGTCGACTCGTCCCTTGCCTACCAAGGCGTGGGGCGCGGCCTTGGCATCGACACCGTCTGGCAGATCAACGAGCGCGCCGTCGACGGTTGCCTGCCCGATCTCGCCATCGTCATCGACGTGCCACCGGCGGTGTCGGCCGAGCGTGCAAGCGGCCCCGGCGACCGCATCGAGTCGGAGGGCATCGCGCTGCAGCAGGCGGTGGCTGCCGGATACCGTGACCTGTCGATTCAGTTCGCCGACCGGGTGTCCATGATTCCCGGGATCGGCACTCCGGAGCAGGTCCACGCGTCGGTCATGGCCGTGGTCGCCGCACTCGGATGATCGAGCTTCCCGAACAGCCGGTCGCCGAGCGCATCCTTCGCCGCGCTCTGGGACGTCCCAACCCCCCGCAACAGCTGTTGCTGTTCGGCCCGGCCGGCACCGGCAAGCGCCGCGTGGCACGCCAGATCGCATGGGCGCTGATCGACCCGGACGGCACGCATGATCCCGATGCGCCGTCGCTCGACCTGTCGGTGGTGACGCCCACGGGCGCATCGATCCGCCTGGAGGCGGAGCTTGAACCGGCCCTCGCCGATCTGGCGGCAATGCCGTCGGTGGGCACGCGACGGGTACTCATCATCAACAGCGCCGAGCGGCTTCGCGAGCAGGAGGGTGCGCCGCGCATCCTGAAGAACCTGGAGGAGCCCTCACCGCGTTCCCACGTGATCTTGGTGACCGATCATCCGGCGGACCTGATTTCCACCATTCGTTCGCGCTGCCTGCCCGTGCCGTTTCGCAATCCCGGTTGGCAGACGATCGCCGCCGAACTGGAGCGACGCGGGATGAGTGCCGAGCAGGCGGTGGGACTGGCGCGCGCCGATGGCCCGTTCGCCCTGACCAGCGGACCGTTCGAGCGGCGGATGCGCACCCTTGGCGTCGAGATGGCCATGGCAGCGCTCGCCGGCACCGCAACGCCCGCCCTGCTCGTGCGCGACATGCAGGAGAAGATGGCGGCCGCCGCCGACGGACAGCCGAGCAAGGAACTGGAGCGGCTGGCGGCCGAAGCCGAGGCCCTGGCAGGCAAACGCGGTGAGCGCACCGCGGTCAAGCGGGTCGAGGATCAGCGCAAGCGTGAGCGCCGACGGGCTCTGACCGACGGGTGGATGCATGTGCTCGACGGCGCGTCCGGGCTGGTGGCCGATGCCCTGGCCGTGGCCGCGGGCGCCGAGGATGCCGCGCGCCACCGTCACCTGACCGACGAGCTGCGCGTGGTCGGCGTGCCATCGCGCATGCCATTTCTGGAAGACACGCTGGAAGTGATTCAGGACACGCGGTCGGAGATGGAGCTCAACCCGACGCTCGACCTGGCGGTAGAGGCCATGCTGGCGCGCATCAGCGCCGCCCGACATGGGGAACATCCCCGCCGCCCTCGGGGTCGCCTGCCTTACTGATGTCCTGTGAGGTGCCCGGCACCAGGGTGGACAGCCGCGCCTATCGGCGGTCGATCAACCTGCCGCCGTTCAGCACCAGAACCCGATCTGCAAGCGCAGCTTCCTCATCGTGGTGAGTCACGATCAGGCATCCGCGGTTCGCCTGAGCGTCGCACACCGCCTGTAGGGCGTCGAGCGCTTCGGCGCTCGGCAGATGACTGGCCGGCTCGTCGAGCACCACAAACGGCGCGTCCGACAAAACGGCCCGCGCCAGTCCCACACGTTGGCGTTCCCCACCGGAAAGGGACGTACCCATCTCACCCACGCGCGCATGAATATGCGCGGGCAAACGGTCGATCAACGGACCCGCCCCCACACGACGAAGCGCACGCTCCACCTGAACATCGTCGGCGTCGGGACGCGCCATGCGCACGTTCTCCGCGATCGACGTGGGAAACAGATACGGATCCTGCGGCGCCCAGCAGAGGGTCCGACTGCGCGTACCGTCATCGAGCAGCGCGACATCCACGCCACCGAATGTGACGCTCCCCTCGTCCGGCACGGCCAACCCCAACAACATCAGCGTCAGTAACGACTTGCCGGCACCGGACGGGCCCATGATCGCCACGCGCTCATCAGGCCGAAGATCGAGCGCGACGTTGTCG
>Ga0209023_10005423_pt1 | contig 13963 bp, 9 predicted proteins | sample LakOneMetagenome_FD_187468 | JGI IMG/M metagenome (GOLD analysis project Ga0209023, IMG submission 187468) | Freshwater and sediment microbial communities from Lake Erie, Canada (SPAdes) (version 2) | ecosystem: Environmental > Aquatic > Freshwater > Lentic | place: Lake Erie, Canada | collected...
CCCCGCCTGTCTCGCGTTCATTGCCGCGCAGCCGCCGCCTGCCGCCGCGTGCGTTGCGGACGACGCCACGCAGAGCAAGTCTCCTCGCGCTGTTCGTCGCGCTCTCGACGGCGTGCATGCTCGTCGGGTGCAGCTTTGGTTCGAAGACGAAGACAGACGACACCGCCGCGACACTCGCGGCGATCAACTCCGCGCACGCGTCCTACGTCTCCGCGATCAACACCAACAAGGTCGATCTCTGGTCGTCCACGCTCGCAGACGATGTGGTGTACCTGGTGCCGAATCAGCAGGCACTTGTCGGGAAGGCTGCCGTCGATGCGTGGGTACGTCGCTACCTGCAGGAGGTCACGACCAGGTGGACCAAGAGCGTGCAGGACCTGCAGGTGAGCGGAGACTGGGCCTTTGCGCGCTACACCTACACTGCGAGCGACTCAGTCGTGATTCGGGATCCGGAGACCGACGGTGGCGGCACTGCGAACGATTCGGGCTGGGGACTTGTCGTCTACCACCGTGGCAGTGATGGGACGTGGCGCGTCACGCGCGATGCCTGGGGCTCGGACCGTCCCGCGCGCTAGAACTCGAACTTGGGCTGTCGCGATTCGGCGCTTGGTCTGGGCGTCGCGCGGCGTGTGACGCGCGAGAAGCTGGTGTCCGTTGGCCAATGCCGCTGTTCGTGTTCGAGCAGCCACGTCTTGCGATCGAGCCCGCCGCCGTATCCGGTCAGCGACCCGTCCGCGCCAATCACACGGTGACAGGGCACGATGATCGCAATCGGATTGGCGCCGTTCGCCAGGCCGACGGCACGCGACGCGAGCACGGTCGACGAACTCTGCGCGGCCACCTGGCCGTAGCTGCGCGTTTCACCAGGCGGAATCGTCGACAGCGTGCGCCACACCCGTCGCTCGAACGTGGTGCCGCGCGCATCGAGGTGAAGAGCGCTAAGGTCAGCGGACGCACCCGCGAAGTACGCATCGAGCCACTCGCGTACGGCCGTGATGATCGCATTCGAGCCGTCTTCCACGCTGTTGTCCGGATAGAAGCGGGTCAGCCGCGCATCGAGTCGCGACTGCCGCTGCTCGAGCGTGAACTCGAGCGCGCACAACGCCTCGTCCGATGCCAGGGCCAGCATCGGACCAACGGGCGTCGACAGCGTCGTGCGGACCAGTCGCATCGTGCTCAGTCGGGAAACTTGACCAGATGTCCGACGATGGCGCGCTGCTTCAGTGCGAGCTGGCGGATTCCCTCGTCGGCGAGCCCGAGCAGTGTGTCGAGCGCCTCGCGATTGAAGGGCAGTCCTTCCGCGGTGCCCTGCACTTCGATGAACCTGCCGTCACCGGTCTTGACGATGTTCATGTCTACTTCGGCGCGTGAGTCGTCCTCGTAGGCCAGATCGAGCAGCGCTTCACCGTCGACGATGCCGACGCTGATGGCGGCCACGGAGTCGTTCAGCGGAATGCTCCGCAGCACATCGCGCGACCGCAGCGTTTCGAGTGCGAGCGCCAGAGCGACGAAGGCGCCGGTGATGGACGCGGTCCGCGTTCCGCCGTCGGCCTGAATCACGTCACAGTCCACCCAGATGGTGCGCTCGCCGAGCGCCGGCAGGTTGGTGACCGAACGAAGCGAGCGACCGATCAGGCGCTGAATCTCCTGCGTGCGACCGCCGACCTTGCCTGCCGTCGCCTCTCTCTGCATGCGCGTATTGGTGGCGCGCGGCAACATGCCGTATTCAGCCGTGACCCAGCCCTTGCCGGAATTCCTGAGGAATGGCGGCACTCGCTCTTCGACGCTGGCCGTGCAGATCACCTTCGTCCGGCCGGCCTCGATGAGCACGGAGCCTTCGGCGTGCGGCAGGAAGTGCGGGGTGATGGTCGTCTCGCGCAGCTGGTTGGGCGCGCGGTTGTCGGAACGCATGCAGAGTCCTTCGGAATGAGATCGGAACGACGTGTGAACGTTCGATTCTACCGCGCGGGCGCCGGGCTTTCGACGACCCACTCGTCGCCGCGTGGCAGCGGATGCTTCATATCCAGGTGACCAGCGAGCGTATCGAGCTCTTTTCCGTCCACGAGCACCTGCACCGCAGTGACGGCGGGCAGATTGGTCGTGAGCGCCTCGACGATTGTGTACACAGTGAGCAGCTCGTTGAGCGACCCACCCGGATGCTTACTCGCGAGCTCTCCGCTGACGTCCACGAAGGCCGTGCCGTCAGGCGTGAGGAACACGGCACGGACCGTTGCGCCTTGCGGAATCGCGGACACCAGCGGCGCGGCCGCCGGCGCGAACTGGGCTTCGAGAATGCGTCGCGCCTGCATCTCGGTGCGCTCCGCGTAGGGCACTTCATGCTCGACGCTGGTCAGTCGCGTGCCATCCTCACTGACGAAGAACAGCCGCGCCTTGATCTTGCGTCCGTCGATGACAGGCGTCAGTGGTGCGGTGGCGGATGGTGCCGCCGCAGCAGGTCGTGTCGAGCGCCGCGGTAACCGTGTGACCAGTGCCCAGCCGATGACAACGGCCGTCACGAGCGACGCCAACAGAATGAGCACGACCTTGCGCGTCATCGACCCGCCTGTGCGGCAGCTGCCGACTGCCCGTCTCGAAAGCGTGCCACGGCGTCCACGATCGCCTGCGTCAGCGTGCCTTGCAGGTCGGCACCGGCGAGCGCGGTTTCCTGATCGGCGTTGGTCAGGTACCCCATCTCGAGCAGCACCGCCGGCATGTTCGCGGATTCGAGCACACGAAGCGGGGCGTGCTCGATGCTGTTTGCAGCCAGCGGCACATGGTCAGTGAGGGCAGTCACGATCGTCTGCGCGAGTTCTTCGGACTTCGCGCGGTGCGGAATCTGCGCGAAACTCCACGGCACGATGTCGATCGTGCGCATGCCCCCACCGAAAACCGGGAGACGCTCGCTGCCCACGCGGTCGCCACCAACACCAATGTCCTTGAGCGCCGCCACGTACGCCGTCGCTCCTCGCGCCTCGGCACGGAACGACGCGTTTGCGTGCAGGCTGAGGAGCAGTTCGGCCTTGTTGTTGTTGGCGAGTGCCGTCCGGCTCTCGATGGGAACCGTGCGGTCATCGTCGCGCGTCATGACGACGCGGAGACCGAGTCGTGCTTCAAGCGCACTCTTCACGCGGCGAGCTACTGCCAACGTGATGTTCTTCTCAAGCGTGCCGGCGGCACCCCTCGCACCGGCATCGTCGCCGCCGTGGCCGGCGTCGATGGCCACGGTGCGAATGGTGCCCGAGGCAGTGAAGTCGGGAAGACCAGGTTCGGGCGACGGCGTCTGCGCGGTTGTTGTCGGCGCAGATGCCGCCGGAGTGTCCGTCTGGTCGGCTGTCAGATCGAGTGTGATGCGAATCCCGTCGTCGATGGGTGCGGTCGCCGAGCGAAAGCTCGCGAACCGGGGTCCGAGATCGACGGCCACACTTGACGCATCGTTGTTGCGAATTGCCTGCACGAGAGGACCAGGCTGCACGGCGGGAGCGAGCAGGTCGATCGCATCGGCGTCCAGCCGAACGACGAGGCGCGACGTGCCTTGCTGCGCGACGGACGGATTTGCGGTCGGCACAACGTCGAGCGTGACTCGCGCGGTTGCGCCCGTCGTCTCGGTCCGCACGGTCACCCGCGGGACGCGCAGGTCGCCGATGACGAGAAGGCGAGACGTCCGCCGCAGATCGAGCCGTGTGTCGTAGATCGAGGCGAGCGCGCGGCTGATGAAATCGAGCGGCACCAGCCATCGGCCATCAGCCCGCACCGGCGGAGCCGGCAGTGAGATCAGGCGTCCCGCCACCGAGGCAATCGTCTGGTCTGGCGTCAGAACGATGGTTCGTCCCTTGTACCCCACCGTAATCGCCCCGCCGTCGTCGCGGACGTTGAGCTGAAAGGCTCGTGAGAGATCGTCGAGCGCGACCATGTCCTGGCCGCCAGACGAGATGATGGGAAGCGTACGCCTGCCGTCGCGCGACAGCAGTTGCAGCGACTGCGCCGGCGATTGCCCCGTCACCCGAACGGCAAGCAGGAACGCCAGCCCACAGACGGCGAGCAGCGCAATTCGGGTGACCGGTGATGAGATCAGGCGGGGTTTCAATGGAGGATCTCAGGCACGAGACCCTCCATTGTAGCCGCAGCTTACGGTCTGGACTGTCGAAGTGCGGCGCGATAGGTGATGGTCTGACCGGGTTCGACCTTCACATCGAAGGACACCGGTTCATAGCCCTCGGCGCTCACTTCGATGTGATGCGGACCGGGCTCGAGATCGACGCGCTGGAGCGAGCCATCGAAGTCGTCCACGATGCCGGCATAGTAGCCGTCCACGTAGACCTCGGCATCGCGTTGCGCGACGGCAATGCGCACGCCGCCGTACGCTTGCGTTCCATACCCACGATACGCACCGCCGTAGGCCGGGTAGCCACCGTACCCGTAGCCGTAGCGGTAGCCGTACGGATACCCGTAGTAGTAGCCAAGCCCGTAGCTATACGGACCAATGAACCAAGGGGAGCCGTAGTAGAAGCCCAGGCTGACACCCGGACGATACGGCCTGTAGTAATACGGGCGATACGACGGCGCGGCGACCGCGGCAGGCGGACGCCCCGCACGAGGTGCGGAACGTGGGGCGGAACGGGCGCGGCCTCGGCTTTGCGCGTCGGCCAGCGCGGGAACGAGAAGCAGCCCGCCGAGCACGGCGGCGAGAACGACGTGACGTAGACGCATGTACCGCATGGGATGCACTCCACCTAAACCGAAGGCACAAACGTTGCCACCCGGGGCGCGGCGATTCTCAAACCATTCTGCCACGTGGTCTGCGGCACCGTCCTCGTCCGCCGACACATCGGTCTCACGGAGTGCGGCGCCGAGGACACCCGTCGCGCCACCGTCAGTCCGGGTGAGCACTCACATGACGATGCAGGTGGTGGTCGCGTGGGCGTAGAGCTTGCCCGCGGCGTCCACGATCCGCGCTTCAGCGGTCGCGGTTCGCGAGCCGACGTGAAGCACCGTGGCTTCACAGCGGACCTGACCGACCTGCGTCGTGATTGGTCGGGTGTAGTTGATCTTCAGTTCCAGCGTCGTGAAGACGCGGCCGGCCGGCTGTGCGGTGTTGATGGCGCACGCCAGCGCGGAGTCGAGCAGTGTGGCGGTCCACCCGCCATGCGCGACGGCAAGACCGTTGTAGTAGCGAGGTTCAGCGGTACCAAGGAACACGATGCGGCCAAACGACACCTCGGCGATGCTGAGACCCGCAAGGCGCACGAACTCTGGCAGCGGAATCTCGCCGGCCGCCATCATCTGGAAGTACTCGAGGCCGTTCATCGATGCTCGGTCTTCTACAGGCGGCAGTGCATCGCTCATCGTGTGGTCTCCGCCTGCGAGGTCGCTTCATCGCGCAATGCGCGGTAGAGCACCTTTCCGAGATTCGTCATGGGAAGCGATGCGCGAAACTCAATCACGCCTGGCACCTTGTACGGCGCAAGTTCCTGCCTGCAGTGGGCAATCATCGCCTCGGGTGTCACCGTCCTGCCGTCGTGGAGAATCACGAACGCCCGCACGACCTCACCGTGATAGGCATCGCTCACGCCGATGGCCGCCGCCACTCGCACGTCAGGGTGCTGGCACAACACGGCCTCCACTTCTGAAGGGTAGACGTTGAAGCCGTCGACGATGATCATGTCCTTCTTGCGCTGCACGATTCTCGTGTAGCCGTCGGCATCGATCGTCGCGATATCGCCGGTGTGCAGCCAGACGCGTCCATCGTCGTGCGTGCGGAGCGCCTGCGCGGTTTCGTCGGGCCGGTTCCAGTAGCCCTTCATCACCTGCGGACCCGAGATGCAGAGTTCGCCAGGCTCGCCTGTGGCGCACCGGCGCGTGCCAGACTCGGCGTCCACGATCTTCAGGTCGGTGTCGGGCATCGGGAGGCCGATGCTGCCAATCTTCCTGGTGCCGAGCAGCGGTGTGCTGTGCGTCACCGGAGACGCTTCCGAGAGTCCAAATCCTTCGAACAGCGCGCGACCGATCGTGCGCTCGAACCGATCGAGCACGTCGGGCGGACACGGGGCACCACCACTCGTCAGGATTCGCACGCGGTCCAGACCGAACTCCGTGACGCGCGGATGCGAGAGCAGGGCAATCCACACGGTCGGTACGGCAGGGAAGTAGGTTGGCTGAAAGTCGCGCACGGCTTCGAGCACGACCTCGACGTCGAATCGCGGGATGAGAATCTGCAGGGCGCCGACCCACGCGCCCTTCATCAATCCGACTGTGAAGCCGAACACGTGCGCGTAGGGCAGCACGACCATGTAGCGAGCCTCGCCGCGCACACGGGAGCGATAGGTGAACGACTCGGTCTGAATCACGTTCGCGAAGATGTTCCGGTGCGTCAGCATCGCGCCTTTCGGCGAACCCGTGGTGCCGCCCGTGTACTGCAGCACCGCCACATCGTCTGCGGCGATGGGCACGCGAGTCACCGGAGGTGCGCCCTCGCCAGTCACCAAGTCTGCGAACGGCAGCGTGTCGGCGATGGGCGGAGTCGGCGTCCTCGCCGCGGAATACGCGTCGAGCGATGTGATGACGACGTGTTCGAGCGCCGACGCCTTCTTGAGTTCGCTCGCCATGGACGCGAGGGCGTGCAGCGTGATGAGCAGTCGCATGCCCGAGTCGACAGCGATCTGGCGAACCTCACGCGGCGCCAGGGCGGGGTTCACGTTGACCACGACAGCGCCGCAGCGCATCGCCGCGAACGCCGACACCATGTACTGCGGACAGTTCGGCAGCATGATGCCGACGCGATCGCCTTTGACGATGCCGAGCCGTATGAACGCCGCGGCCAGCCAGTCTGCCTGCGTCTTGATGTCGCGGAATGTCAGCGTCGCGCCGAGAAACGCCGTGGCGGGCGCGTTCGGTATCTCGACGCAGGTGGCATCCAGAATCTCCCACAGCGGGCGTTCCGGGTATGTGAGGTGCGGCGGCACCCAGTAGTCGTAGTGTTCGAGCCAGGGACGATGCATCGCGAATGGGTCAGGGTATAGCCGTCAGGTCTGCGGCAGTGACTGACTTCGCATTGTGTCCTATTTCTGCCGCCCGGCAGAGCAATCCAAAAACACGGATTCTTAACAAATCTGGGACTTCTTGTGGTCCAGGTTGTCGTTTCGCCTGTTGACGTCCGAACCTCAGATCCGTAGTCTCTTCCAACTTCATTATCGTTTCTTTGCTCTTCGCACGAGCCTCCGGCCTGGTGGACCTCGTGCCGCGCGGCTTCCTGGTCGAACACACCAGCAGGGCCTCGTCAGCTTTCATCGTCGTTCGGGCAATTTCGGCTCGGAAGTTCGGAAAGCAGGACCATAGGAGGCATCGGATGAGGCGGAAGATCCTTGGATACGTCGCAGCAGCGTGTGCATGCATAGCAATGCTGCCTGCCATCGCGCAGGCCCAGAGCGCGATTGTTGGTGTGGTGAAAGACACGTCCGGAGCCGTGCTCCCGGGCGTCACTGTCGAAGCAGCCAGTGATGCGCTGATCGAGAAGACCCGCGCGGCCGTTACCGACGGGAGTGGTCAGTACCGCATCGTTGACCTGCGGCCCGGCAGCTACAGCGTCACGTTCTCGCTCGAAGGCTTCCAGTCCTACAAGCGCGACGCCCTCGAACTGCCCGCGCAGTTCACCATGACCATCAACGCTGACATGAAGGTCGGCTCCCTCGAAGAAACCCTGACGGTCACAGGTGACGCGCCAACGGTCGACGTGCAGACAGCGGTGCACACACAGGTGCTCAATCGCGAAGCGATCGACGCCATTCCGACCGGTCGCACCATCCAGGGCATGGGACAGCTCATCGTCGGCGTGTCATTGAATCTTCCCGACACCGGCGGCGCCCGCGCGATGCAGCAGACCTACATGTCGACGCACGGCATGACCACGGCGAACAACACCATCATGATCGACGGCATGATCGTGAATGGTCTGCAGAGCGACGGCGCGGTGCAGAGCTACTTCAACGATGCGATGAACCAGGAGGTCTCGTACCAGACGTCCGGTATCGGCGCGGAGACCTCCTCTGGTGGCGTCCGCCTGAACATGATTCCGCGCGAAGGCGGTAACAGGTTCAACGGCGACTTCAAGGGTGCCTATCGTCCCCACCAGTGGCAGGGTTCGAACCTCACGGACGCCTACGTCAAACAGAATCTGAAGACCGGCAACGGCATCGACCGCATCATGGACGCGACCGTGGCGCAGGGTGGCCCGATCATGAAGGACCGCCTGTGGTTCTTCGCGTCGGCGCGCTACTTCTCGGTGAACAACTTCATCGCTGACACGCAGTTCAAGGACGGCAGCCGCGGCGTTGACGATCAGTTCATTCGCAGCGGGCTGGTTCGTCTCACCTGGCAGATCACCCCGAAGTGGAAGCTTGGCGCCTACCAGGACGAGATCGACAAGTACCGCGGCCACGACATGCAGAGCAAGTACGAGCCCGAGACTGCCGCCATTCAGTGGTTCTCGCCTGCGTATCACACGAACCAGGCGAAGCTGACCGGCACGCTCACGCCGCGCCTGCTCGTCGAAGGCGGGTTCTCGAGCAATCTGGAGTACTACACGAACAGCTACCGTCCGGGCATCGAGCAGCCGCGCTTCACCGATGCGTGGTATGCCAACACGAACCAGACCGAATCGGACCTCGGTGGCTGGCGTCGTGCGGCGCAGGGCCAGAACACGCAGAGCCCGGCCCGCTACAACTGGCAGGTGGCGATGTCGTATGTCTCCGGGCGCCACAACCTGAAGACTGGCGTGCAGTATCAGCGCGGCACGTTCTTCCACACGGTGGACGCCAACGGCGATCTGTATCAGGTCTACCGCAGTTCGTCGACCGGCATTCCGTACTCGGTGCCGGATAGCGTGGTCGTCCGCAATACGCCCCTCGCGACGTACGGCGAGCGCCTGAACTACGACGTCGGCATCTTCGTGCAGGACACCTTCACGATGAACCGCCTGACGGTCACCGGCGGCATTCGCTACGAATGGCTCAACTCGCAGGTCGAGGGCACCGCGTCTCCGGCTGGCCGCTTCGTGCCGGCGCGCTCGTTCCCGGTTGTGCCGAACGTGCCCGACTGGCATGACCCGGCGCCACGCATGTCTGCCGTGTATGACCTCTTCGGCAACGCCAAGACGGCGCTCAAGTACTCGCTCAATCGCTACAACCAGGCGCGCACGACAGGTATCGCCTCGAGCTACAACCCGTTCCAGAGTCAGACGCAATCGCTGGCCTGGACGGACCTGAACGGCGACAACATCGCGCAGGGTGGCTTGAACTTCAACGCCGACGGCACGCGCCAGGCGGCGTGTGTCTACAAGACGGCGGGCTGCGAGATCGACTTCTCGACGCTGCCGGCGAACTTCGGCATCGCCTCTCCGAACGAGTACGGCGCCTACCCGCGCACGTGGAATCTCGAGCAGGGCGTCGAACTGCAGCATGAGTTGATGCCGCGCCTGTCCCTCACCGGCAGCTGGTTCCACGGGTCGTTCCACAACCTGACGCGCACGGTGAATCAGAGCTGGCTCTACACCGGCAGTGACCCGACGCAGAACCCGAACTACACGCCGCTGACGGTCTACAACCCGGTGACCGGCAATCCGTTCACCTACTACGCTCGCACCGCAGCCGCCCAGGCTCTGCCGACCAAGAACCTGGACACGTCTGATCCGGATCGCACGCGTGTCTACAATGCCTACAACCTGGAGTTCCGGGCGCGTCTCGGGAAGGGCGCACAGCTCTTCGGCGGTTTCGCGTTCGAGCGTCAGCAGGAGACGAACTGCTCGGCACAGGACAACCCGAACTACCTGCTGTTCTGTGATGACATGCAGAACGGCATCCCGTTCAGCAGGCAGTTCAAGATCGCTGGCAACTACCCGCTGCCCTTCGGCCTGCAGTTGAGCGGCTCGTTCCAGACCAACCAAAGCCCCTCGGGTACCTTCGGCACGACCGCCGCCAGCATCGTCACGGCGCAGTACATGGCGGTGACGCGCGGCACCACGCGCTATCCCGCCAACTGCCCGGGCGCCTGCGCGGCCGTCGCAGGACAGGTGATTCTGCCGTCCACGTTCCAGCCGGCAACCGCGAGCATCCCGCTCGTGGCGGCCAACAAGTATTTCCTGGACCGTATCAACCAGCTCGATCTCAAGCTGCAGAAGACCTTCAAGGTGGCGCGCTTCACCGTGTCGCCCCAGCTCGAAATCTTCAACATCAACAACTCCGCGGCGATGATCAGCACCGTCAGCAACAACGTGCTGAGCACCTCCTACCGGTACGCGAACTCCATCATGCAGCCGCGCATGATTGGTGTTGGCGCGCAGGTGAAGTGGTAGCGACCGACTAGACGCGCGTCAACCGCGCGCCGGTGAGTCGGCGGTACATGCGAAAGGGCGGGGACGCACATAGCGTTTCCGCCCTTTTCGTTTTCGCGCCAGCCTGTGGCTGGTGAACGCCTCTCTTATTTGTCGGGAGCGTCGACGAACCGGGACATGGCGTCGATGGAGGGAACCGGCGCTAGGGTGGTTCAGTGCGCGCCAAGCAATTCGTTGAGTGCGCCTTGAATCTCGGCTCGTCCCGCCGGGTCCTTTTCGAGTTCAAGGGCGCGTCGAAATTCGATGACCGAGTCACTCAGCTTACCCGTGTTGGCGAGCGCGAAGCCGAGATTCACGTGCCCGGCGATATCGGTCGGACGCCGACGAACCACTTCGGCAAAGCAGTCTCGCGCCTCCGCATCGCGGTCGAGACGCACGAGCGCGAGTCCCAGGTTGAACCGCGCGGGAACATCGTCTGGCTTGACCGTCAGGAATTCGGAGTATGCCGCGGCGGCATCAGTCCAGCGTTCGAGTGACAGAGACGCATCACCGAGTCCCGCCAGCGAGTCCGCGTCCCCGGTCTTGCGCGCCAGCGCATCGCGAAACGCCGTGACGGCCTCCTGCTGACGACCGAGCGCCATCAGCGCGCGACCAATCTGGTGATAGGTCCGCGGCACGTTGGCATCGAGTGGCGCGAGCGTGATGAAGGTTCGATACTCGTCGATCGCCGCCTCTCGGCGGCCGTCGGCATCAAGCTCGAATCCGAGCGCGTAGTGCGCGCCGGGCTCCGTCGCCGCCGCCTTCCGGTACTCGTCGACGGCCTCCGCGCGTCGACCCTCCCGCTTCAACTCGAAGCCCAGGTTGTAATGCGCACGTCCGTGCGGGTAGCGCTCGACGACGGTCTGCCAGAGACCGAGCGCGGAGTGGTACTCGCGATTGCGTTGTACGGTCAGGGCGATGAGTGCGAGGCAGGCAACTGCGCTGATGGCCGCACCGGCCATTCGCCGCGACGACCCTGCGGAAAGTCTCGAGATGAGGTTCGCCGCGCCGATAGCGAGTAGCGCCAGCACCGCGACAAGTGGCAGGTACATTCGACGTTCAGCGCCGACCTCGGTCGCAATCGGTACAATCGAACTGCTCGGTGCGAGGGTCACGAAAAACCACGTGGCGAAGAACGCCAGCGGTGGTGCGACGAGCCATAACGCCGCTGCGGCCGCGAGGAGCGCGGTGACGACGAGCGCCTGGGGCGCGATCGCCGCAAGCGTGTACGGGACCGGGTGACCGTAATCGAGCACGAGCCCGACGGGCCAGATGACCAGGCGCAGATACCGCACGATCAACTGCGCCTGGTTGAGCAGATAGACCCAGGGCGATACACCACTCGAGAACCCCGCACTGCGCCAGCGTGGTCCCTCGACGAGCAGCACCGCGAGAATGACGAGCGTTGCGAACAGCGCGGCGTAGTAGGCGGGCCGACGCCGCAGTGCGTCGCGGAGTCCGCTCGCGACGAACGTCGCATCGAGCAGGAGCATCATCAGCGGAGCAATCGCCATCGACTCCTTGCAGAGCATGCCGACGGCACATGCCGCGACCGATGCCGCCAGCCACGCTCCTCCGCGCTCCGTCGTTATCGCTCTCAGCCCGCAGTAGAGGGTGCCGAGGAAGGCGAGCGCCATGAGCGCCTCGGTGCGCTGCGTCGCGTAGTTCACGATTTCGCTATTGAGGGGATGGACGGCCCACAGCAGCGCGGTGACGCCGGCAATCGAGTCGCCTGCGCTCGCGATCCACTCTTCGCCACGCGGCGTACTGAGCACACGCCGTATCAGGCCGAACACGAGCAGTGCGCACGCGAGGTGCAGAACGAGGTTGACGACCTGGTAGCCGGAGGGCGAATCGCCACCCCACAGATAGTTCAGCGCGAAGGTGGCGTTGACGAGCGGACGCCCGGCCGTCGGTGTCTGGAAGGGCCCGCCTCGCAGACTCTGGCCAAGCGAACGGATGGTTGTGTTGTTGGCGATGGCGTCGTGATCGTCGAGCACCAGTGGATGGCCAATCGCGTTGACATAGGCGACAAGCCCCGCCATCACGATGAGGATGGCCCACAGGTATCTGGAACGTGACGTGTTCCCAGTCGACGCCGGATCGTTGGCAGGTTCGTGCGAAACGGCGGATGTTGCTCCACGGCTCCGAACCTCGCGGGTTGGCGTGCGTCGGCGCGCGCTCACTGGCGTCCTCCACCCGTCAACGCCTGTTGCGCCATCTCGAGGTTGCGTCTTGCTTCGTCTGTCTTCGGGTCGAGGGCAATGGCCCGCTTGAACTGCGCGATTGCCCCGTTCAGATCTCCAGATGAACCGAGGGCGATGCCCAGGTTGTTGTGCGCATCCACTGAACTAGGCGCGCGTTGGACCGCAATCGTGAGAGCAGCCACGGCCTCTCTCGAACGTCCGGCCTGAAGCAGCACGACGCCGAGGTTGTATGCCGCCGACGGGTCGCGCGGATCGAGTTCCATCGCACGTTGAAACTCTGTCACGGCATCGTTCAACTGGCCCATCGTCGACAGCGCATCCGCGAGGTTGCGGTGCGCCACGGCTGAATTCGGTTCCGCGGCGACCGCGGCGCGAAACGCAGCGACGGCGTCCGTTGGCCGATTCTGCGCGGCCAGGGCGACACCCAGATTGTTGGCGGCGCCGGCTGAATCGGGAATCGACCGCAACGCGATCGTGAAGTGTTCCGCGGCTTCCTGCGGGTTGTTCTTCGCGAGCAGCGCATTGGCAAGGTTGTAGTGAGCGTCTGGGTAGTCGCCCTTGATCGACAGCGCCCGACGATAGGTCGCGATCGCCTCGTCCAGTTTTCCGGCGGCCCGCTGCATCACGCCGAGGTTGCTGTAGGCAGGTGCGTAATCCGGTTTGATCGCGATGGCCCGGGCATAGTGGTCCGCGGCGGCATCAACATGGCCTTCGGTCTGCAGCGAGACGGCCAGGTTCGTCTCCGTGATCGCGCGCATCTCAGTCTTCGAGAGCATGGGCCAATTGCACAGCACCGCGACGGCTGCCGTGACTGCCGCCAGCACGCCTCTGACCTGCGTGCCCTGAGCGCGCCACCAGGCAGGAAGCCCGTTGACGGCAATGGCGGCAAACAGCAGGAGGAGCGGCACGAGTGGGAGCCGATAGCGAGCGAAGACGTAGAACAGGAGCACGCTGGCCGCATACGCGACGAGCATCACGTACACCACCACAAGCCGATCGCGCTGTCGCCAGCCGATGACCAGGCCGATGCACGCGAGCGGGGCCAGCACACCAAAATGTCCGACGAGGCCCAGGACGCGAAGGGGCCAGGACCATTCGGCATGGCTCTCCTGCGCTTCGGTGTCGAGCATCTCGGTCGCATTGACCAGAAGCGCCGCCTTGCGTCCCATCAGCGCCAGCCAGGCCGCCGGTTGGTCGGTGATGAAGTGCAACGCTTGCGACGTCCAGTAGCTCGAGATTTCGGCAGGCGTCAGGTGTGTGCCCGTCGCGTGTTCCGCGAGCTCCGTGGCGTCGATGCGCTCGTACTCGGGTGCGCCGCGGCCGAAACGGAGCGAGGCGTAGGTGCCGTCCGCCTGCGGGTTGTTGCCGATGTAGAAGTTCGGTCCGAACTGCGAGG
>Ga0209023_10005426_pt1 | contig 13959 bp, 10 predicted proteins | sample LakOneMetagenome_FD_187468 | JGI IMG/M metagenome (GOLD analysis project Ga0209023, IMG submission 187468) | Freshwater and sediment microbial communities from Lake Erie, Canada (SPAdes) (version 2) | ecosystem: Environmental > Aquatic > Freshwater > Lentic | place: Lake Erie, Canada...
TCAGCTTTGAACTCAGGTGTATATTGTTTCATCTGTTGAACTCCTTTTAAGTGGATTATATCCATTCAAAAAGCGTCCGTATTTTTCAACAGGGGTCATCAAAATGATTTGAGCATTTTTGTAGATGATCACTCATGTGTTTGTTGATTTAGACTTAAGGAGCTGTTGTTTTGGATGTCTCGCTTGTTTCTTTATCTTGAGTAGGATCGTATGTGAGCCACTCACGCCAGACAGCAAGTAGCATCGCTAAAATCACAGGGCCAATAAATAACCCGATCATTCCAAATGCCGTTAATCCTCCTAAAACACCAAATAAAACGACGAGGAAAGGAATTTCTGTTGCACTGGAGATGACGATGGGGCGGAAAATATTATCAATCGTAAAAATAACAATCCCTGCCCATACGGCCAAACACGTTGCTTCCAGTGGATAACCTGTTAAAGCAAGCCATGCAACAGCTAAGCCCCATGCAATAGGAGATGCAAATGGAATCATCGCTAAGAGGGCGGTAATCGTTGCAAACACAACAGCACCAGGTAATCCCGCAATACTATATCCAATAAAGGCAAGCATACCTTGTGCAACCGCTGTCATTAGATTGCCATAAACGACAGCACGAGTTGTTGCTGCAATAGCTGACAGATAGTGATCAGCTTGTTTGCCGATGATGCGCTCCAGTGCTAATTTAATCTGCACCATAATTCGCGCGCCATCTTTGTAAAAAAAGAACATGGTGAGTAAACAGAATGCCAGAGATGCAAAGTGTTCGGCTATATTGCCTACAAAACGAGCGCCTTTACCAACTTGCTGGTGGAGTACTCCGCGTAATTGCGCCTCAAGCGCACGAGGGTCATCGTTGAGTTGTGCGACGACATCTTGTAGGTAATTACCAACCCACGGTAGATGTTGTAATGATATGGGGAGTATGAGCTGTCCCGCTTTTAATTGATCGTGAAGCTGGTGGTACCAATACACAACTTGATGTTCTAAGATAATTAAACCAAATCCAATTGGAACACCAACAATCACGACTAAACCAACGGTTACAAGCCCTGCAGCGGCATGTTCTCTACCTGAAAGCTTGCTTAATGCCCATTGATATAACGGCCATGTGACATAAACTAAGACGGCAGCCCATGCTACAGGAGTCAGAAAAACCTTAAAAACCTCAAAGCTGCAATACGCTAGAGTACCTAATAAAAGTGGCAATAGCATGCGCTGAATAGTGAGAGTCGATATTGTAGATGACCTATGCATGGGTTGAGCGCCAAGTATGAGTGAATTGTAGTGTACGAGTTCGTAAGTTTAACAATGTTATCGCAATGTTATTCTGTTAGAAAAAATAAATGAAGAGATGTTATATTATCTGATCACCTGTATAACAATGGGTGAAATTTAAACATAAATTTTTTAATATCCCTGAAAATCAGTCAAATCGTTCTAGTGAGAACAGATTGCAAGGAGTGCGAAAGATGAAGCAAAGTCAAAACCGTAAATGGCAAGTTTGTTTTTTGGCATTAGTGATGCTTGCAGGTACAACAGCGTGCAGTAAACACAAAACTCCGCCAAAAGCAGAGGCAACTGAGAGCCAGACTTTGACTCCTGCTGAGCAAGCGATTAAGCAGCAAGAAACCGATAAACATGGCGATGATTACTATAAAGCTGACAATAAACAACGTGTGAGCGAAGAGAATAGTATTATTGACGATGTAAATGCGAGTACTACAAAGAAATAAAGCCTAAAACTTTGCCATACAAAAACAATAGGGTTTCTTAGATGTGTTGAAAATATTGATTTTTGACCTTTATTTAACCCTTAATTGGTGAATTCCTGAGCTGTCATTGATATTTATCATAATTCAGCTTGAGATTCTGCATTTGTTTTTGTAATATGACCGCCTCGTGGTGAGATGGCCGAGTGGCTTAAGGTACTCCCCTGCTAAGGGAGAGTAGGTTAACCCCTACCGAGGGTTCGAATCCCTCTCTCACCGCCATTATTTTGCTGTATGTTCCAATATTTCTAGATTTGATCTTAAGTTAAAGATAGAAAAAATAAATTGAACATAAAGTAAAAAAATAGTTGACGTAGGTTGTAGAGTTTCTATAGAATACGCCACCTTGATGCAGTGAAGTTTGAAGATATCATGTTGATTTCAAACAGCATTGTGTTGTAACTTGCGCTGGTAGCTCAGCTGGATAGAGCATCAGGCTACGAACTTGAGGGTCGGGGGTTCGACTCCCTCCCAGCGCACCATATATGTTGTACTGCTGTTTTCAGCATAAAAAAATCCTTAAGCCTATGGTTTAAGGATTTTTTTATGCTTTAAATTTTTAGGTTTCTTCTTTCTTCTTCGTTTCTGGGACGGGTTTTCCGATCGTTGAAATTATCCAGAGATTGTTGTGGGTTGAGTTGCGGTCATAATGCAATTTTTCCCCGCGATTTTTGCTTGGTACATTGCAGCATCAGCTTGTTCAAGAATCCATTTTTCGGAAGAGTTGCCTTCAGGTTGTTCAGCAACGCCTACACTGACCGTGAAATATATCTTTGTAGATTCAAAATTTGTGAAAGGTGTTATTTCGACGGCGGCGCGAATGCGCTCGGCGATAGTCAGCGCATCATCTAAATTTGCTTCGATCAGAAGAATGGCAAATTCATCACCACCTAAACGAACCACGGTATCGGTTTGGCGTGCCATTTGGCGACATATTTTTGCAAGCGTGCAAATTGCGGCATCACCTGATGAGTGACCATGAATGTCATTAATTTTTTTGAAATTATCGATATCTAGAATAATGAGAGAAACAGGATGCTTGAGGCGTTGACTGCGTATGATCTCATTACTCATGGTGGGTATAAAATGCCGTCGATTACTTACACCAGTGAGAGGATCAGTATTGGACATGAGTGCTAAATTGATCTCAGATTCGTAACGTAGACGATAGTTTAGTGCGAATGCAAAATGAGCCAGCATCATTGCAATTGCTGTAGGCCAAATGAGTACTGCATACTGTACGTTTTGGAAATTATGGGCGATACCAACCATGCTCAGAAATTGCGGGAATAAGGCAAAAAGAAATGTACTGATCAGGTTTACGCGAACGGAGAAACCTTGGAACATTAATAGTGGAATAAACAAGAAAAATGTAAATCCGCCAATGCCATAGGTCATTCCATTGTGAATTCGGTTAAGGATGAGTATGTAAACAAATAATCCTGTCATTCCTAAGATGATCGATGCCAGTTCGAGTATGCGTCGATCTTTAATATATTTAAAGGCGAATGGAAAACATAGACTAGATAGGAAAAGCAACCGTAGTCCAATCGTATGTTGTGCTCCGATAGGGTCCGTTACATAATCCCATACCCAATGCGATACTCCTACTGCAGCGGGCATAACAAACATAATTGAACAGAACGCACGCAGATCATTCCATTTTTTGGTCAGCACGGCTTCTGGTTCAGTGAAGAATCTGAGAAGGTTGGATCGTTCTTTCAGAGTTGGCATGTCATCCCTTTTTCCATAAAGTAAACGCAACACTAAAGATCCTTTTTATCAATCTGGTTTTGGGGTGTCTTCGATTTTTATACGGTCTATTTTCATACGTTGGAAATCAACACCCTGTCTTTGAATTCTGAGTCTACAAGCCTTATGCCTAAGCGGCAAGGTATGACAACTGTGCCACAAAAAATATGTTTTGATTCAAGAAAGCGGGGTTTGATTATTGATCTTGAGATGGGGAAATGGTTTTTTTATTTTAATGCCAAGACTAGTCATTTGATCATGAAAAAAGAGCCTTACATCGGTAAGGCTCTGAAGTCGGTGATTTATGTTGCCTTACTCTTTTTGACTCGAAACCATGCGGCGTAGAGCGCTGGTAAGAAGAGTAGCGTCAGTGCGGTAGCAACAATCAATCCTCCCATAATCGCAACAGCCATTGGTCCAAAGAACACACTGCGAGAGAGTGGAACCATGGCGAGAACTGCAGCGAGGGCGGTTAAGACGATGGGTCTTAAGCGTCTTACAGTTGCTTCAATAATGGCATCCCATTGAGTCCGTCCAGCTCGAATGTCTTGTTCAATTTGATCAATTAAGATCAAAGAGTTACGCATAATCATGCCTGATAGCGCAATCGTGCCCAGCATGGCAACAAAGCCAAATGGTTGTTGAAAAACGAGCAAAAAGACTGAGACGCCAATTAAACCTAGTGGTGCAGTAAGAAAAACCATCACTGTTCGAGAGATGCTACGCAATTGCAGCATCAGTAGTGTGATGACTACGACGAGAAATAATGGAACGCCAGCATTGACCGAGGCTTGTCCGCGAGCAGAATCCTCAATTGTTCCACCAACTGCCAATTGATAACCATACGGAAGTTTGGCGCGAATACCATCCAAGGTTGGTAAAATCTGATTAATCAGTGTGATGGGTTGGCTGTTGTCATAAATATCAGCGCGTACAGTCACTGTCGGTAAGCGGTCTCTGCGCCAAATAATGCCTTCTTCAAAGCCATACTCAAGCGTGGCGATTTGTGACAGCGGAATCGTCCCGCCATTGGTTGTTGGAACTGCAAGGCTAGACAGTGAGCTGACTGCGCTGCGATCGAGTGCTGTACCGCGTACTTGGATGTCAATCAAAGAAATATTTTCTCGATATTCGCTGACAGTGACGCCTGTGAGTGCGCTTTGTAGGAAGTTTGCCAGATCTTGGCTATTCACACCGAGCGCGCGTGCGCGATCTTGATCGACGTTCAGGAAGATCGTTTTGCTAGGCTCTTCCCAATCTAGATGCACATTTACGACATGTGGGTTTTCTTGCACTTTTGCAGCGACTTCGCGTGCGATTTTACGGACATCTTGGATATTTTCACCTGAGACGCGCAGTTGTACAGGGTACCCTACAGGTGGACCATTTTCGAGACGTGCAACCCGAGTACGAATATCTGGAAAAGATTGGTTGAGGGTTTTAATCAGCCAAGTTCTGATTTCCTCACGATCTTTTAATGTTTTCGCCAAGATGACGAATTGAGCAAAGCTGGCTTGCGGCAATTGTTGATCAAGCGGAAGATAAAAACGTGGTGAGCCAGAACCGATGTAGGCAACGTAATTGTCGATGCCAGGATGGTTTTTGAGTAGAGCTTCGAGCTTTCTGGCTTGTGCTTCAGTAGCTGTTAAAGATGCACCTTCAGCGAGTTTCATGTCAACCATCAATTCTAAACGGCTGGAATCTGGAAAAAATTGCTGTTGTACAAAGCCAAATAAAATAATGGAACCAATAAATGCGGAAATGGTAATTGCAATGACGGTCTTCCGATAGCTGATGCACCATTGCACAATAAGGCGAAAACGTTGATAAAACGGGATCGCATAAGGATCGTGAACTTCTGCGTGGTGGGTTGTTGTCGTTGAAGCTGTCGTTGTGTCGTTTTCTGCTTCACTTGGTGGGTTTTGATGGGTTTTCGGCTCTTTTTTCTTGGTAAAACTTGGAAGTAACAGGTCTCCTAAATACGGCACGAAAATCACGGCGGCTAACCAAGATAGCAATAATGCAATCGTGACGACTTCAAAAATTGAGCGAGTATATTCCCCAGTGCCTGATTGAGCTGTCGCAATCGGCAAAAAACCTGCCGCAGTAATGAGAGTCCCTGTCAACATTGGGAATGCTGTTGAACTCCATGCAAAACCTGCCGCTTGTATGCGACTAAAGCCTTGTTCGAGTTTGATGAGCATCATTTCCACGGCAATAATGGCATCATCTACGAGTAAGCCAAGAGCAAGAACCAATGCACCCAGAGAAATCTTATGCAGTCCGATATCCAAGTAATACATGGCGGCAAAGGTCATGGCTAAGACGAGAGGAATCGCCAGTGCAACGACCATCCCAGTTCGAAAACCTAATGAGAAAAAACTCACCAGCAAGACGATAATAATCGCTTCGCCAAGTGCATCTAGAAATTCACGCACGCCTGTTTTGACTGCTGCGGGTTGATCAGAAACTTTGCGGAGTTGCATGCCGACAGGAAGGTTCTTTTGGATCTCTGCAAAATTGCTTTCGAGATTTTTGCCTAATCCTAAAATATCGCCTCCCGATTTCATGGAGACTTCAATGCCAATCGCATCTTCTCCCATAAATCGCATACGAGGTTGCGCGGGGTCACTAAACCCACGATAGACATCAGCAATGTCACTCAGAATAAAGCTTCGCCCCGCGACTTGAATCGGAAACTTTTTAATATCTTCAACTGACTTAAAGCGCCCACTGACACGAAGTTGAATTCGATCAGTGGGTGTCTCGAAGAATCCTGATGGTGTGATGGCGTTTTGGGCTTGCAAAGCATCTTGTACAGTTTGTAAAGGCAGACCTAGGCTGGCAATTTTGGTGTTTGAAAGTTCAATCCAAATTTTTTCGTCTTGTAAACCAACGAGGTCGACTTTACCGACATCTGGAACGTTTTCGAGTTGAAGTTGAATGCGGTCGGCATAATCTTTGAGGACTGCATAATCAAAGCCTTTGCCTGTCAGTGCATAGATGTTGCCATAGTTGTCGCCGAATTCGTCATTAAAGTATGGTCCTTGGACGCCTTGAGGCAAGGTTTGTTTAATGTCTCCCACTTTTTTGCGGATTTGATACCATAAATTTGGAATCTCACTGGAATGCATGGAGTCTCGTGCAACAAAGCTAATCAAAGACTCTCCAGGGCGAGAGTAGGAAATGACCTTATCGTAATTACCGGTCTCCATGATTTTCTTTTCAATGGGATCCGTGACCAGCTTAGCGACTTCCTCGGCATTTGCACCAGGCCAAAATGACTGAATTACCATCACTTTAAATGTAAATGGCGGATCTTCACTTTGTCCAAGCTTGGTGTACGAAATTGCTCCTATAATTCCCAGCAAAATCATAAAATAAAGAACAAGCTGACGATTTCTTAATGCCCAAGCAGAGAGATTAAAATTCATGGTTTTAACCCTGCTTTGCTAATTGAGGTGTGACGTTGGTAGTACGGTTTTGCGAGACCATGTCAATGGCACGATTTTGACGGTCTACTGGGATGATCTGTTGATCATTATGCAGCAGTTGTACCCCTGCTGTGACGACCCAATCAGTGGGTTGAATGCCTGATGTAATCGTTGCGGTATTGCGACCATAAACGCCAATTTTAATCGGTACTTTTTTGATACGCGATGTGGTTGTGTTTACTACCCAGACATAGGCTGAACCTTGTTCTGCTGTGATCGCTGACAGTGGAAGAGAGATGAGTGCTTTTGATGCTGCATCATTGGTAAAAACACGTGCGCTTTGGCCAATATCTACGGCTGGTTCAAGTTGGTCAAACGCAATACGAGTGGCAAACGTGCGAGATGTATCTGCGGCTGGCGAAATCTCTCTGACATGTGCTGGAAATTGCACGGTAGGCTGAGACCAGACGGTGACTGTGACGGCTTGTCCGACGTGAAAGTGCGCTTCATCTTGTTCAGGGATACCTATTAAGACTTCGCGATCACCTTGAGTTGCTAACGTATACGCTGTTTGTCCTGCGGCGACCACTTGTCCAGCTTCAATCTGGCGTTGTACGATTTTTCCATTTTGTGGGGCGCGTAAGTAAGTGTATTCGATTTGATTGGTTGCCAGACTCAGTTGTGATTTTGCTTGTGTAAGTGCAGATTCGGATGCTTTAAACTGATTTTCTACTTGGTCGTATTGTGAGCGGCTGATGGCATTCGGTGCTAATAGCAGTTTGTAGCGTGCTAATTCTGCGCTGGCAATGCGTTCTGCAGATTCAGCACTTGCTAGCTGCGCTTTTGCTGCATTAAGTTGAAGTTCTGCATCTTGTGGATCGAGTTGCGCTAAGATTTGTCCTTGTTTGACGGTATCACCAACATCCACAAAGCGTTTAATCACTTTTCCTGCAACTCGAAATGACAATTGCGGTTGAAATCGTGCAGTGACTTCGCCTGAATAGCTATTCAACAAAACATCTGCTGGAATAGGTTGAGCCACAATGGCTGGGCGAGGTGCTGGTTTTTCAGGTTCGGCATGATGGCAGGCACTGAGTAAGACGACTGTTGTCATGAGTGCTGTGCGAAATGGCAACTGCAAGAACATGATATTTTTCCTAAAATTGACAGTATTTGTAGTGTTGAAGGGATGAGTAGTCGTTGCGCATGCGCTCTGCCATACTGTTGTCTGGTCGCAAAATAGTCGCTCAGAACGGTTCACTGTTATACTATGCACTATGATTGACTTAGTAAACCCTTCGGTTCAATATTTATTGAACTAATTAGTTTTGTATTTACTGCGAATTTCTGTAAAAGTGTTGATTGGAAAGATTGATAGAGTAGCCTATGACCACATCATTATCCTCTTTACCGAATGCTGTTATCGGTGGACTGGGACGACCAAAAGACTTAGCAAAGCGAGCTGCAATCTTGTTGGCAGCAAAAGAGCTATTTTTGCGGTTAGGCTATGATGGGAGTAGCATGGATGCGATTGCAGCTGAGGCAAAAGTATCTAAGTTGACGGTGTATAGTCATTTTAATGACAAAGAAACGTTATTTGCGGCGGCCATTCAGGCACATTGTATTAATCACTTGCCGCCATCGCTTTTTGATTTGGCGGAGCATGCGTCAATTTCAGATGTGTTATATGGGTTGGCTACTCGTTTTCAGCAATTAATCAATAATCAAGAGTCCATTGAATTACATCGACTTCTTGTGACGTTGGCGGTTCAAAATCCTGAAAAAACTAGACTTTTCTATAACGCAGGTCCTCAGCGAACGCTCGATGAGATGGCCCGTTTATTAAAACAGGCAAATCAACAAGGCAAACTGGATGTTCCTGATTGCGTGATGGCTGCGGAATATTTTCTATCTGCATTTACAGGTTGCACGCAACTTCGTCTTATTTTGGCTATTGATGAAGTCGAAGATCGAACCGCATGTGAGCGTTATGTGCGGGAAGTCGTACAGCGGTTTGTTCGGGCCTATAGCGTGAGCGATTAAGATCACAGACTTACTGGTTTTGCCACAATGCCTTCCACATCCGAGTGAGTAGTCCTCGTGCGGCAGCTTGTGTTTGTGAACTTGCCGAGACTCCGTAGTATTTTACTGAATTGTTGTGGTTTTCTGTCGTTGAAGCATTTGTTTCTCGGTGGTTAATTTCTCCGTGTCTGATCCCCATTTTTGTTGATAATGGCATGTTGATGCGCTGTTGCTTAATTCGAGTAGGTAAGCTCGGAAGTAAATCCAATCCAATTTTTTCATTGAGCTCTGCGAGAGAGATGACATTGACTTGACCTGAGGCATCGTTTGGCGAGAAATAAACCCCAGCGGCTTGACGTTTCGGGAAATAAACGACTTTATAAATATCAGATGGCACGAGGACATTGCCAATTTTACGAATCTGATTACCACGAAATGCTGCACCTGTGATGACGTAGGCGTCACCTTCTTGTTTGACGAGCTCACGAGTTGCTTCTTCAAGCAATCGCCATGGGTTTTGATTGTTGTAGCTATTTTGCGGAACAATATTGGCGAGAGAAAAACTGTTAAATTGCTGCTCGCGCGTTCCCATATCTCCATTTGGCGACATATGTCCTCGATCAAATCCACTGCCTTTATAATCTTCTAGCGTTGCACGTTGATCAAAAGGAAGCTGATTTTCTTCGTGAAAATTATTTTGTCGTGGCAAATGTTCTGCGCGTTCAAGACGCTCTCTGGTGAGATGTTCCGCTGACCATAATGGTGTGCGGGTAATGCCAGAATACATCACGGTAAAACCATCGAAACATAGCTCTGTAGTTCCGCGTGATAATGCTGGATTAATAAAGTTTGGTGCATCACCTTGATAATAATTCTCAAGACACGATGATCGAGCTGGGTCAGCGTTGGCTGATGATTCGGCAAACGCAGTAGGGCAAGTTGCTATGCTGAAAGCGAAACTAGACAAAAAAAGATAACGAAGAAACATGAGAACTCTTAAATGAATAAAACCATAGGTAACTTAGAGCAAAAAGACAAAGCAGAATGAACTGCTTTGTCTCTTATAGAGATCGGGAGTTTTTATATTTCGATTTGACTACCCATTTCCACAACGCGATTGGTAGGAATTTGAAAGAAATCACTGACCGCACTCGTGTTACGTGACATTGAGATAAATAACTTCTCACGCCATGGAGCCATGCCATCACCCACGGTATGCAATATTCGTTCACGCGAGACAAAAAAGCTAATCATCATCATATCGAATGGCAAGTTGAGCAATGCTAAACCCTGCTCTACAACAATAGGTACATTGGGTTGTTCCTTAAACCCATAACGAGCTACCAAACGATAGAAGCGCTCGTTAATTCGTTCAACGGTGACTCGTGATTCATCATCTACATAAGGAATATCTTCAGTAATCACAGTCATCAGAACGTTTGTTTCATGCAAAATTTTGTTATGTTTAAGATTATGCAATAAAGCATGCGGAACTACTGTCTGACTAGCGGTCAAAAATACGGCTGTACCTTTAACGGTGTGCGCTGAACTAGTGACACTATTCACAAAAAGATCCAGTGGTAGTGTATCTTTTTGAAGTTTCGACAGTAGAAGATCTCGTCCACGTTTCCACGTCATCATGATCGTAAAAGCTATACTGCCAACAAGTAGTGGAAACCAGCCGCCTGCAAATATTTTCAATGAGCTTGCGCCAAAGAACACGAGATCCAGCGTAAAAAATGGTAATACAATCAAAGCGACTTTTAGGGATTTCCAACGCCATTTGTTATACATCACAAAGCTGACTAGTAATGTGTCGCACATCATGGTCATTGTGACTGCTAGACCATACGCAGAAGCAAGATTGGAACTTGATTTAAATAAAACGACTAAAACAATAATAGAGGCAAGCAATAACCAATTCAAAAAAGGAATATAAATTTGTCCAATTTCTGATTCTGAAGTGTGTGACACTGTAAAGCGTGGCAAATAACCCAACTGCATTGCTTGTCTAGCGATCGAGAATACCCCTGAAATGACCGCTTGTGATGCAATGACGGTGGCAATTGTTGCCAAGACAATCATTGGATATAAGCCCAACTCAGGAACAAGATTGAAGAAAGGATTGTTAATTGCGCTAGGATCTCGCAATAACAGCGCGCCTTGACCTGCATAGTTAAGTAAGAGTGACGGCAAAACGACAAAAAACCATGCCATTTGAATCGGTTTACGACCAAAATGCCCCATGTCTGCATAGAGTGCTTCACCACCCGTAATGGTGAGCACAACCGCACTCATCGTCAAGAACGATCCGCCTGGATGGTTAGCAATAAAGAGTGCTGCCCAATAAGGATTGATCATATTGAGGATAGCTGGATTCTTTATAATGCTGAGAACCCCTAAGCACCCTATAGAGACAAACCAAAGCAGTGTTACAGGGCCAAAAAAACGTCCTACAGATCCTGTCCCTTTGCGTTGGATTACAAATAACCCAATTAGTACGGCTATTGTTATGGGGATTACAAATGGCGTAAATACAGGGGTCGCAATTTCTAATCCTTCTACAGCAGAAAGGACAGATACAGCTGGCGTAATAATTCCATCACCAAAAAACAATGCTGCACCAAAAAGACCAACCCCGATCAACGCTGAACGGGTTTTTGATCCTAGTCGCTTGTTGCGTAAGCTCAGCGCTAAGAGCGCCATAATTCCGCCTTCGCCGTTATTATTTGCATGCATGATGATGGCGACGTATTTAATCGACACTACAATCATCAGCGACCAAAAAATTAAAGATAGTACGCCGAGGATGTTACTGTGCGTCAGAGCAATACCGTGAGTCACATGGAAACATTCTTTTAATGCATAAAGCGGACTTGTACCAATATCCCCGAAAACAATACCTAATGCGGCAAGAGTCAACGCTGACATTGCTTGGCGTTGTTGAGAATCCTGCATATAACTATCCAATCTATACTAACTAGTGCACATGTTAGCATCGAATAGTTACAGGACACCGTTTATCCTTCAAAAAATTCCGATTGGCTTTGCTGAGGTTTTTCGTTAGACTACCGCCCCTTGGTGAGGTGTCCGAGTGGTTGAAGGAGCACGCCTGGAAAGTGTGTATACGCTAATACCGTATCGAGGGTTCGAATCCCTCTCTCACCGCCAGAGATCATTAAAGTAATGACAAAAGTCTAGTATCCTCAGATGGGGTATTAGACTTTTTTATAACATTAAACATGTGGTGCTGAGAATTTTTGTGGTAGTGGGAATTTACAAGAAAGCTGTTTGGGTTGGATGTGAGCGTTTGTGCTTAGGGTGTTCATTTGCTTTCTTTAAAGATTTGAGTGAGCTTTTAAGTTAAAAATAATCTTAATTTACGCCCTATAAAACGATGAATTATTAGAATTGCAGATCGTTTATTTTATAATGAATTATTTAAAAATGGTTTGATATGTCAGAGTTATAATTGTTGAGTGGTTAGGTTGTTTGTGGTTTTTTAGCAATTTAAGCCGAGCCTGAGCTTATAGTTGGTTATTTTTAAGTAGTCATAGGGTGGATGTTAATTAATTTTAACTATTCTATTTAGCTTATATATTTATACTGCCTCCTCTTGTTTTTGGGGTTTATGCAGATTAGATGTGGATTTTGTATTAATAATCTTTATTGGGTTATTTTTAGTTATAGAATTGCAAAGTGAAACTGTATTTTTGCTATGTTCATTAGTTTGGGCGAGAATAGTGTTCTTTAATTGGCATGATAAAACTTGTTATGGGATATTTGGGATATGCTGAAAACAACTAAATTTTTGAAATTTATGACTATTTCGGCAACTTTGGCTGTTTTGTCTGCGTGTGCTTTTGCTCCTGGTATGCGTGCAGGAGACCTTCCGCCATCAGGAACGCGGATTGTAGCGAAGAATGGTCTGAATCTTGAAGTACAAACGATAACAGTGGGTAGCTTGCCGAATATAGATCATAAAAAATCAACCTCAGATGTTTTGCCTTTATTTAGTCAACAATCTTATCCTATTTATTTGCTAGCACCTGGCGATGTGTTGGGAATTAATTTATGGGCGAATCCTGAAATAACGCCTCCTGTCGGATTGGCAAATTCTGGATCGGCTAATGGCTTTGTTGTTGATCAGTCTGGTTACGTTACCTTTCCTTTGATTGGACGCATTAAAGCGCAAGGCGAGTCTGTCAAGGGTTTTACAGAGAAGTTACAAAAACAGCTATCAGTGTATTTAAAGCAGCCAGATGCTCAAGTTCGAATTTTGGTCTTTGCTGGTCATCGGTATAATGTAGATGGCGCTGTCAAAATGCCGGGACAGTACGCGATGTCTGATCAACCCGCTACTATATATGCAGCTCTTGCTAGTGCTGGAGGGGTTGTGGAAGGCGGGGACATTAATAACATTCTTTTAACTCGACATGGAATAAGTTATTCGTTGGATCTGTTAGCACTTCAACGTCATAATCTGTCTCCAGATCACTTGTTTTTGAAAGATGGTGATAGTATTCATGTGTACACGACTGATTCGAGAAGGTTGTATTTGCTTGGGGAAGCGGGTGTTCCGAGCCCATTGATTATTCCTCAACAAGGGATCAGTCTGGCGGGAGTGATCGGAGGTGGGCGTGGTTTAAATCCACTAAGTGCAAACCCCGCGAAAGTGTATGTTGTGCGTGATGATGCAACGAATAATGTGACAAATATTTATCATATTGATTTATCGTCGGTTGCTAATTTAGCCTTGGCTGAGCGGTTTAAAATGCGACCTAATGATATTGTGTATGTTGATGCTACAGGTTTGGCGCGGTGGAGTCGTGTGCTTAGTTTATTGTTGCCATCAGCACAGGGGCTTTCGAGTTTGGGTGCAGCAAATTATTATGCGAAGGTGAATTGAGCTTTTGGAGTGAGTCTTGTGGTTTGAGGTAAGCGTCTTTTGGTTTTTATTTGTTTGCATGGTTGGGTT
>Ga0209023_10005427_pt1 | contig 13956 bp, 16 predicted proteins | sample LakOneMetagenome_FD_187468 | JGI IMG/M metagenome (GOLD analysis project Ga0209023, IMG submission 187468) | Freshwater and sediment microbial communities from Lake Erie, Canada (SPAdes) (version 2) | ecosystem: Environmental > Aquatic > Freshwater > Lentic | place: Lake Erie, Canada...
GCAGTCCGAGGCGCGCATCATGATGGTTCATTACGGTCATCTGCGTAAGCTGTATGCGTCGGCCACGAGTAACCGCTCCAGCCGCTTCGAATTGCACGAGCTGCCGGACCTGTTCAACAACGTCGGCGATGCGTCGGTCCGTGACTTCCTGCAGGCGAATCCGGCGATCGCAACCCGTCTGGGCATCGAGTTCCGCTCGTTCATGCCAGAAGCCATCCACGCAGACGGTACCGAGGTCAATGCGTCGACGCATGGCCTGGCCAAGCGCACGGTTTCGCGTCTGGACCTGCTGCCTGACAAGGAATCGCGTCAGGTGTACCAGGAGATTTCGTACAACTTCAACGAAGTCGTCGCTGAGCTGGACGCCCAGGGCATCAATCCGCTGCGCACCAACGTGCTGAATATGTCCGATTTCGACGCGGCCGCTATCACCGCGTCCGAAGACCTGCTGCCGGCGCGCCTGAACGACCACGGCGACGTCGACTCGGTATTCGACGAGGCCGTCGAGCTGCAGACCGTCACCACCCGCATCAAGGTTGCAGCGCGCAAGTGGGACGACGTCCTGGCCGAAATCGAGAGCAACACCCAGCGCATGTTCTTCGAGTCGCGCCAGGCTCGCCACGCTGGCCAGACGCCCGACTTCGTGCCGGACATGGAAGTTCCTGCGATTTACAGGTCGGCGGGGGAGGGCGTCATGGGGCCGATGACTGGTGCGATTCGCATGGTGCCGTCGGGCCTGCGCACGCGCGTCAAGCAGATGTTCGATGCAATGCTGGTGATGATGCGCTCCTCGGATGCTGCACGCCAAGCCGCGGACCAGACGGTTGCCACCCGCACGAGCGACGAAAATGGCAACCAACTGGTGACGCCAACCCAGGTTATCGAGCGCCGCCGTGACTGGTTGCTGTCGCACCTCCAGCATTTTATGCCGGGGCAATATGTGATCGTCCGTGAGCGCAATTTCGGTATCGGCGAGATGAAGGTCATGAAGGGCGCCGTGACTTCGCTCACGCTGCCTCCACGCGGCCGCGAGACGAACCTGGCGCGCTGGGTCGTCACGATCCAGATGGCCGGCTGGACGTCTCCCGAGCGCTTTACTCTGGCTGACTTGTACAAGAAGCAGTTCACCGGCCTGGATCTGTGGTTGCCGGGTGCGGAGCGCATCGAGGATGGCCTGCTGAGCCGCGAAGTGCCGGACGAATTCAACGCGTACCTCGAACGCGATCACGTGCACAAACGGTATGTCCTGTGCGGGAATCTGTTCCGCGCGGCGTCGATCGCAGCAAAGCACAAGATCGGCGCGGGCGCGGTGTTGCAAATGGCGGCCGAGGCGCCGCGTCGCGTCATCAACATCCGTCCGCACATGACCAGGGAGTTGATCTACTCGACGGTGCCGGTCGAACTGGCGCCGGAGGGCGTCACGACACTGTTCTGCTCGACCTGGTCGGCCCTCAACCGCCCGCCGTCGAAGAATGCGCATTACTGGCAGGAGTTCCTGCGCTCGAGCCTGGAGAGCCGCGCGTTGCATTCGGCGGCCGAATCGAAGAATGCCGACGTCTCGATTTACTGGCTGCCAACCCGCACGACCTTCCAGCAGGACATGCAGGAAGAGCTGAGCATGGAGGAGATGGAGGAGCGCAGCGAGGTGCGCACCCCTCACGCCCAGGCCGAACACCTGCTGGCAGGCGTCGGCGCGCGCATTCGCAAGACCCGCCTGGACCGCAATGAGCAGTCTGCCCTGGCCACCGCCGTCAACGAGGAGCTCGGGATCGAGGGTGTCAAGATCGAGCGTGGCCGCCAAACCTCCGCGACCGTTCGCGTCCTGTTGCGTTTTACCGACGATAACGGCAATCGCGACAGCGACGAGATGATTCGTCACAAGTTGGCAGTTTTCAGCCGCCACGTCATGCGCGCGACCGAAACCCGTCAGTTTTACTCGACGTCGCCCGCAATGCGTTTGCTGGCGATGGCGATCACCGAGCGCAACCGCGAGCAGTCCCGAGCGATCCGTGAAGCTGCACACGAGGCCGCGATGATGCGGCGCCAGATGCAGCGTCTGCACTTGAACGGTGAGCAGCCGGACCAGGTGGACGAGATGGACGGCGAACACGCTGATAACGATCCAGCCGAGGGCGGGCCAGACGAACAGCGCGCAGCATAAGGCAAAGGCCGAGGGGATTCCCTCGGCCTTACTAACCTTAGCTAGTCATTTACCGATTTTTACAACGCACAATAGAAGTTGCTAACTTTCAATTCCGGTCTTATTCTTGTACCATAGTCATTCTACGAAACAATTACCTTGGAACGAATAAATGCCTCGCACTGTGATCCTTGCCGAGAAGGCTGCGGTAGCGAAGGAGATCGCCTCCTTCCTCGCGCAGCAGCAGGGCGGGCGCTCCCGGCGGGAGGAATGCGGATATCGGTTGCCAAATGGTGATTTCGTCGGCTACACAAATGGTCACCTCATCGACATGGCGCCGATCGACGAATATGTCGGCGCCGAACACGCCTGGTCGGATCCGTTCGACTACCTTCCTGTGATGCCGCTGGTGCACAAGCGCGCGCCCCGACCGTGCCGTAATGAAGACGGCTCCACGGTCGTGCGCGCCGGCGCCAGTGTGCCGGATCCTCTTTTCCTGGCCATTCAGCGCGAGGTGCAGAGAGCGGACATCATCGTGAACGCTGGGGACAAGGGGAGGGAAGGCCAGCTCGTAATGGACGAGCTTTTGCGCGAACTGGGAATCGACCCTGCGGCTAGCCACATCTTGCGCGCGGCCGTGACCGATATGCACCCATCGGCGCTGGAGAAAGCTTTTTCGCAGCTGACGCCCAACGGCCTGCCTCGCTGGCAGCTTTCCGGTGAGGCGGCGCGCGCGCGCCAAGAGGGCGATTGGCTTGTCGGCTTCAATGGATCGCGGGCTTACCAATCGCTCCTGCACGATAAATCGGTAGCTGTCGGACGGTTGAAAGGACCGATCCTCTGGCTGGCTGGAAAGCGCGAGCGTGAAATCGAAAAATTCGTCCCGACACATTTCTATACGCCGGTCATTACGCTGCAGGACGGCACGGAGCTTCGCTGGAAGGCAAGGCCCGGCGCCGAGAACACCGAAGGAATCGACGCCCAGGGAAGGATCACGAGCGAAGCACTTGCGCGTTCAATCGTCGATCGGATCAACGGTGGACTGGAGGGCCGGTATCAGAAGGTGGGGGTGCGTCGCAAGCGCAAAGCGCCGCCGATGCCGTTCACGAAAACGACACTGGAGATGGAAGCGAGCCAGCGCCTGGGCATACCGATGGAAGACGTCACCGAGGCGATGCACAACCTGTACCTGAAGCACAGGCTGATTTCGTATATCGGCACCGACTGCCCTTACATCCCGGAAACCATGCTGCTAGAAGCACGCGGAATAATGGCCGGGCTGTCCCCCATGTTCGGGAAGGTCATGCGGGGCGCCAACGCCGGCGCGCATCCGGCCTCAGTGGACGACGCGAAGATTGGTCAGAACGAGCACCACGCGATTGTGCCTCTGGGGACGCTACCGGCTTCCGGGCGGGACCTGAGCTCGGCCGAGCGCGAAGTCTTCGAAATGGTCACGCATCGCTTCGCAGCTCAGTTTTACCCGGACTTCGAATACGACGTCACCACGGTGGAAGCTGCATTCGGCGACGACGTGTTCGTCGCAGACTCAACGCAGGTGGTGCGCTACGGCTGGACCGAGGCTGATTCGCAGCTGCCGGAGATGGATGTCTCGGACGACAGTGTGCCAGCGGCGGCGCCGGCGGAGATCGAAGTGGACGACGAGACCGATACGGAGGGCGCATGAGCAAGAGCTTGGACATCAGCCGCGTGCGGGTCGGCGCGATCGTAGGAGCGGTAGCGGCGCGAGTAGAGGTCACACAAAGTGAGTCGCCGCCCAACCACACTGAGGCCAGCCTTCTGGAAGACATGCTGCTCGCTGCGCGCCACGCCGACAACCCCGCTGACGCGGCCGTGCTCGAGGCGACCAACGGTATTGGCACGGCCCGAACACGTAGCGAAGGTATTATCGACCTGATTCGAAATAAGTCGCTTGCACGAGAAACGCGTCTCGTGGCCGGCCGCCAGACCACCGTGGTCGTGATGACGGAGGCAGGAAGAAAGCTTGAAGCTGCGTTGCCCGCGGAGCTCAAAAATGTGGGTTTGACGGCGAAGTGGGAAATGTTGTGTAGGCGTATCGAACGAGGCGAGGTTACCGCAGAGAGCTTCATCGCGGTGATCCGGAAGTTTGTAGCAGCTGTGGTTGCGGATGCGAAAAAGCGAAAGGCAAGTGGTCGTGTTGCAACCACGCCAGCCAGTGTCCGCCAAAATTAACGAACGGTATATCCGTACACATTCGAAGGACAACCACAATGAGATCGGAGCAAATAATGAAGACGCTGAACGGTGCGCGACGCGCTATCGGACTGAGCGGCCAGGGGCTCGGCTGCAGCCCGGTCGTGATCACCAACACGCTCAGGCAGCTCGATCGCGATAACTGCTCGGCAGCCCTGCCGCTGACCGTGGCAGCGCTCCAGAGCGTTCTGGAAAGGAAGGCTCCGGTGTCGGAGAAAGTCGCAGTCGGCTCGCTGTCGGAAATCAATGCCGTGCGTGAGCAGGTAAGGCTGCGCATGGCGCAAGAGCAGATCGAAACCGTGTCCGACCAGGACGATGAATCGGAAGGGATGGCGCCAGGCCGTCCCTCCTGATCGGAGCCAGTCATGAGTAGCATAAACCAAGGCACTTCAGTCGCCGTACGCGCGCTCGACGAGCTGCCGAAAGATCAGCGCGAAGTCTACAGCGCGCGGTACATGGCCGACGAGTCGCGCGAGGCAACTTGCCGGCGCCTGGGCATGGACCCCGCGCATTACGACCACCTGCTGGCCCAAACTCTGCGCTCGTTGCGCCGGATGGCGGTGCCCGCGTCCGCCTGTCCTGCAGCTGCCTGAAGGAATCGACATGCCAAAAATCGTGACCGATTTCGAAAAAGACGTGCCCGCTGAGCTGGTCGTTACGGGGAGCCGAGACGGGTTCTCCGAGCGCGGCCGCGGTCTTCTGTTCATCGAGATGATCGGCGGGGCTGCTGCCGACCTCGCGTCTCCGGACGGTGAGTATTACGACGAGACACTCGCCTGGGTGAAAGACCCTCGTAACCTGGAGGCCTGGCTGCAGATCGTCGACGCTTCGCCCACCGTCATTCCGTCCCTTCAAACCGCGTTCCTCGAACGTCCCAACGAACTGAAGGTGGCGTGCGAATACCTCTCGCGCTCGGCTGCGCGCACCGGCGGTGGGCTGGAGCGCTTCATGCGCGCGATGGGTATGGACTCGCCGCAAGGAGCATCTTCGCTGGGCGACGTGGATAATTACGACGAGGTCGCTGGCGCAAACGTCGTGGGTCTTTCCGCGGCCTGAGGCGCGGGCTGCGCGATCCGCGTCTCTATCACCTTGTCAGCTGTGCACGGCTGGCCAACCAGGAGAAAAGAATTGAACTTGATGGAAGCGTTGCTCGCAACGGCCGAGCAGGACGACATTCCCGAAGACCAGCGCACCACCTACTGGCTCGACGGCGGCATCATTTATCCCGACGAGGTATTTTCAGCGCAGGGCTTCATGCCGCTGCTCGGACGCATGGCCGAGCGCAAGTTGACCCGTACCCTCACCTCGACGGAGATCAACTGCGGCTTTTCGTATATTCCCGATCGCGCGGGAATTTTCGGCGAGTGCATCATGTCTGCGGCGCCGACCAACGGCGTTCTGGAAGATGGCCTGCGCCTGGCCGCGCTCTGCGAGGCGGCGCGCGATGTCCTGGGAATGGGTAAGCCGGGCATCATCGACATCACCCCCGTCTACGAATTCTTCCGGGCGATGCCGCGCGAGCAGCGAGGCGGCCTGGCGCAGGCAGAAGACAAGGAACTGAAGCAATGGCCACTCTACCAGCAGATGCAACCCAAGCAAGCGGCGTGACGCCGGCCGCCGCCGGCCCAGCTTCGAGCGCGCCGGCCGAGGTGGTGCAGCAGGTGATGGAGCAGCATTTCCGCTCTGCCGCAACCGACGCTAAAGATCCCTTCTCAGCCGCCTGGAAGGACGCTAACGTCTCGATCCGGTACCTGAATCACATGAGCCCTCTGATGCTGGGCATCATCCAGCGTCCCGGCACCAACGCAAGTATGGAGGAGCGCAAAGCCGCCCTCGACTTCATGATCGCCTCGACGGATGCCTTAGCGAAGGTGATGTCCGACAGTTTCGGTGTCAGCCCGTCCGCCAAGGCATACGACCGCGTTGAGCTCAACTCGATGCTCTCGCATATCACGGGCCAGATCTGGGAGAAATCCACGCAGGAAAACCAGCAGGCGCGCGTCGACGAATTCGTCCGGACCGTTGCCACAGTTTTTGCTGATCCCGAGTTCCTCAGCAAGCGCCAAGCGCATGCCGAGCTGATGATGGGGAAGATGGGCTACCAGCGCGTCGATTCGCCGGAAACGATGCAGACACGGCTCCAGCTCGCGATGTACCAGGCCACGCTTCGATTCTTCGAAGGTGTGACCGATCAGCGGCTGATGAACTCGAAGGGCCTGTCGTTCACTTTCGGGAAAAAGAAGGCGGCGGTGGTGTCGGCGATGCAAGCGGACTTCGGAGGCGCGATGAGCACCTTCCTGACCGACATCAAGTTCGCGCCTGCACTGTCGAACGACCAGCGCACGGTCGTGATGCAGTCGTGGATTCGCCACGCATCCGAGATCTACCGCGCCGAATATGTGGCGAGCACCCAACGCGTCATGGACTGGTTTCGGGCGGGCGAGGCAATTTCCAAGGAAGCGTTCGAGAATCGGTTCGCCAAGGCATCGAGCAGCCTGCCAGATGTGCTGCAGAAGGCGAGGGCAGTGACTGTCGAGACCCTTTCCGATCTCGTCGCCGTTGCTGGCTTCGATGTGATCACGGCGCTGGCAGACCAGGATGATTCGCAACCGAGCCCAAGGCCGTAAGAGTGGCGCAAGAAATGTTTCCGTGCGACACTTACGCATTCCCTAAGAAGGCCTGAAATGAAACGCCGATTTTTTTTACCCCTATCTGTTCTGTTTTATGTGCATAGTACGTATGTAGGCGCGGCGACGACGTGCAACGAGTTTCGCTCCGATCTGCAGGCAATCCAGCAGCAGGTGCGCCAAATCGAGAGCAACCGGTCTACATCCGTGTTGAACGCGGTTCAGCAAGCTGGCCAGGCGATCAAGGCCGGCTGCTTGGACCAGCTTTCCGCGGTCGATATGAGCGCATTTGGATTTACACCTGGTGCATCCGCCCTGGTCACGAAGCTGGCTAACCAGGCGTGCCAGAAGCTGTCGCAGGACCTGTCGCAGAAGATCAGCGAGGTCCAGAACCAAGCAGTACAGGGTGTGAACGGAACCATTAACGGGGTCAACATCCCTGGTGTATCGACCAGCTCCATCAGCGGAGCCCTGGGTGGTCTGCAACCGTCGATGACGATGAGCAGCGAGCCTACGGTGAGCGGTCAAACGTCATTGGCGAGCCAGGCAACCAGCTACGTCTCAAATGCCTGGGACAAGCTCAAAAACATGATCATGCCCTGAGGTGTGCAATGCGATATAAGAAAACCATCATTGCTGTGGCAGCGATCGCGGCCGTGAGCGCTTCTACGCCTTCCTTTGCGTTGGGTGATTCCGCTGTGCTTGCACCGCTGATTAACCTGACGACGGCCGCTGTAAACGGCACAACGGCGGCCGTCACCGCCGGCTTTACCACGATCGGCCAGGCTTTGCTGCGGATCGAGAACGTGATGACCGCCAACTCGGCGAAGGTCGCAAACCAGATCGCAGAGGCGAGCCAGAATCAAGTTGAGCGCAACATCGATATCGAACGCACGAAGCAGGCGACCGAGCTCGAGCGTAAGACTAGGCTCCCGCTCGACCCTTGCGCCAATGCCTCTCGCGGCCTCGCCGATCCAAGCTTTGATCGGATCAATCCCGGCTTCCGCGGCGCCAACGGCGGCGCATTCGGCCCGCGCGGCTCCGGAGGAGGCGGTGGGCGGCCATCGACTGGATCCTCATCGATGGACAAGGCCGTCGCAATCGCGCGCAACGACGATTTCGCGCCGCCGCCGGAGGTACAGGCCGTAATGGCGCAGCGCGGCGCCTGTGAGGCGTACGCCAGCGGCAAGGTGCGCGCGCAGTCGTGTACCTGGGCTGGAACCACGCCATCGGTCTCGACAGGCCTTCCAGACGCCGATATTCGCGCGTCCACCATTTTCGACGGTGCTCAGACTGCTGCCGACCAGGGGAAGGTTTCGCTGTCGTTCAGCGAGAAGCAACTCGCTGCTGCGACCGCCTACGTGCGTAATCTCTCGGCTCCTGTGCAGCTGCGCGACCTGACCCAGGTCGAAGCCAAGACTGACGAGGGTCGTCGCTATCTGGCCCTGCGCGACAGCTACCAGGCACGGGTCGACCTGGCCATGCGCCCGGTCGAGGAGTGGACGAGCAACCGCACAAAGTACGCCGCTACCATCCCGATCCTAAAGGCCATGCAGGAAGGCGGTGGCGCGGCAGCGCGCTACCTGTCACAGCACCTGCCCGAAGCCGCTCCGGACTGGCAGACCAAGGGCATATCCCTGCACCACCTGCAGTACATCGATGCTGCGCGCCGGTACGACAATCCGGAGTGGATCAAGGAGATCGGTGCGGCGGATGAGGTGACGCTGCAGCGAGAGCAGTTGCTTCTCTCGGCGCAAATGGCCAGCCTGATGTCGAAGAGCCTGATGGAGTCGCAGAAGACGAACGCGCTGCTCGGCGCCGTGTACCAGGCCTCGCTCAACAAGGACTTCATGCCCGAGCTGGCCGCGCAGCATAAACGAGCGACGTTGACGCGATAGAAGTGGCAGGCCAAAGCCAACCCGTCTATCAGCGGCATCGGCCGCGGCAGTCGAAAAGGCCGGGTTCGCCGGCCTTTTTTTCGGGCCTACAAGAGAGCAGGATATGAAAAACAATCCACATTACGCCCCCGAGAAGCTCCTGGACATGCTTGCGCAGGTACTTCGGGTCAAGAACGATCGCCAGCTCGCCGTGCGTCTAGGCGTGCTCCCGTCGCAGATCTGCAAGATCGGCAAGCGGCTCAGCCCGGTCTCGGCATCCTTCCTGATCAACATTCATGAGGAGACCGGGCTGAGCCTGGTCGTGCTGCGCGCCCTGATGGGGGACTTCCGGGAGAATACGGGGCCATCGGCGAAGCATCCTGCTGCGCCCCCACCAGAGCGCCTGCAGGAGCTGCAGCGACTTCATGACCTGTACCGGCAGCCCTGTATCGCCCAACCGGCGAGACGCGCGCCGGCACACATGGGGCAATCCAGTGCCTCGACCTAAGGATGATCTGTTCGTGCACTGCTAGGGTCCCCTCGACTATAAATTTTTCTCAATAACGAAAGATCAGGCTACGACATGAGGATCAAGAGCATTCGGTACCCGAAAGGCTGCGAATTGAAAGGATGGCGCAAGATGGTGTTCGAGCGGCGGCTGCAGCGGGCCCTCGGCTCGTTCTTCAGCGTTTGCGATCTGGAGCAGTGCCGTACGGCGATTCGTGGCCAGGAGCCGGACAGAGAGCGCTACGACGAGCTGAACGTGTTCCACTGCGTCTCGTTCAAGAATATGAGTGCGGCCGAGGCGCAGGCGCTGGTCGACAAGACCGCAGAATATGTCGGCGTCGAGATCTCGATCACGCATGCCAGTCGAGTGTCTCGGGTGGTAGCGGCGTTCGTTGGTGGCATCCTGATCGGTGGCGCCTGTGCGTGGGCAGTGCCGGCCGTGACCGCTGCCAAAATTGCCATGACCCAGCCTCTAAGCACCCGGCCGGTGAGCGTCGACGCGCTGTCTCCTGTGCTGCCATTGGCGCGCATGCCCGAGCTGCCGCTGGCGCCGGACCCGGAGCCAATCTTTAGTACGAAGGTCCGCACGGCCCGGCCGGGCGCGACGGCTATCAGCCTGGCCCGCGCCGTACGCAATGACGCAGGTGAATACGAGGTGTCGTTGACGGTCACGCCGATCGATGCGGCCACGGGCCAGTAAGTCCGTCCTTCCGTCGTCAATAACAAGGCTGGCGCCCCCAGCCCGGGGCGCCAGGCCGTTAGGGGGTCAGCACCAGGACCCGCCGATCCGTCTCGACCATGCCCTTTGTCGCGTCGGTACCCATCAGCATCTCGCCGTTCGGCAGCGAAGATCCATTCCTGATCCGGCGCCCATTCTGCATAACGATCCCGTCAGGAAGCACCTCTCGAATGCCGAGTTTCTCGCCGCTTGCAATGTCGGTTGGCTTGCTATCGGCCGCCTTGCTCAAGCCAATCCTGGTATCGGCCTCGGGCTTTACCGGAGGCGTTGGGTCTGCCGGCCTTGTCTGCTGGCGCTTGTCAGCAGCGGTAGAGCCGGTCGCATTGCGATCGGCGCCAGTCGGTGCCGAACCAGCCGCCGGCCCTATTGCTGGACTTGTGGCCGCGAGATGGGCTTTCGCCTGAGAATGAGCTGGAACGGTGCTGGCGATAGCTGTCGACGCTTTTGTCGTGTGGTTGGCCTTCCCGGCGACGGCCGCTGGTCTTGCGGCGGCGCCGTATGATAGATCTGACTTCCGTGCGGCCGCGCCCTGGGCCAGATCGGCAGGTATTTGGCTGCCGAGTTCCTTATTCGATATCGGGCTGCCCTTGGGCTGTGCCGGCGCCGGCGCCGGCGGTTGTGCCGCCGGCATTTCTTTTTCGTAGGACGATATGGAAACGCGGGGAGCAGGGTCGACGAGGTAGTAGACCGCTGCTCCCAGCAGCGCGCCCGTGGTGAGCACGCAGGTGACCCCACCGAGGAGCATGCCAGCGCGACGGTGCGACTTCATCCAGCGGTAGTCCTGGGGCCTGTATGGCTCGCCAATCGCATCCTCGGCCCAGTATCGATTGAAGTCGGCCATTACTCGGTGCTTTTGGAGTTCTGCTCGGCGAATTTCAACACTTCCGCCAGTGGCCAAAGCAGCCTTCCGCTCTTACGGATCGGCACTGGCAAACCGGCCGGCGGCACCTGCAGCTTGCGCATGGCGCGCTCCTCGCTGGAGAGTGAGTTCAGCCAGTTGTAATTGCGCAGGGTCGCCTCCGAAAAGCCCATCAGTGTCGCAGCCTCGGGCGTGCTGATAGGCTCCTGGTCCGCTTGATCACATGCGACCCGCGCGGCCGCCATCGGGGCCGCCGCATCGGCTTTACGAAGTACGGAGGACATGGCTTTGACCACCACGAAGGGCTTGCTGGATGGCCTTGTCCTGCACTCGGGCCGGGCGAGCTGCAGCTGCCGGCGCTGCTGGGGCAACTGCACCGGGCGCTGGCGAATCCGGTACCTTCGGCAGCTGTGGAAGGGACGACGTGTATCGAGCCGTCTGCGCCCGCCAGAAGAGCTGGATCAGCGCGCCGGGGAGCTGGCGCGACCAGTGAAGAATGGCGGAATTTTCCTGCTGCTGGGCGACCATCAGCGCGCTCATCCGCGCAGCGTGATCAATCAGCCGGCTCATCGCGTTCGGCAGGTCCAGCGCAGGTTCGGCGACCGGCATGTTGACGGGGGCGTTGTGTCGCGCGAGAGCCTCCGATAAGCGGTTGCGGGTGCTGAGCATTGATTCGTGCCACGATGCGACAACCTCCCGCGATGCATTCGTCGTGGCGTCGTGCGGGGCTGCCTCATCGAGCAGCTGCAGGAACGGCTCGACATCGCGCTCGGCACGGTGCAGCAGGTCGAACAGGCGATGCGCAGCTTCGATGCGTGGATCAGCTTTGGTCTGCGCCTGGGCATGCGCAGCAGCAGCGGCCGCGCGAGTGCGCTCTTGCTCTGCGGCTTCCTCGGCAGCGGCTTCAACTGCGGCCTGGGCAACACGTTGTTGCTCTACCCGCTGAGCCTCTTCGCGTGCGGCGGCTTCTACGCGCTCTTGCTGTTCTGCACGCGCGAGCTCGGCGTCACGCTTTACCTGGGCCGCCTTGCGGTCGCGGCGCCGAAGGAGGGCAAGAGCCAGGATCGACAAGGCCGCGATGCCGGAGCCGATATATAGTGGCCAAAACGAAGATTCCTGGTGCTGGGACGGCAGCTGTGCTGGGGCGGGCGACGGCGTGCGGGCGGCTGGCGCCGGAGGCGTGACGGGAACCTGGGCTGGGGCCGCCTCGTGCGCCAGCGCCGGCGCGCCTTCCAGTCGCGGGTCTGGCAGACCCGCGTTAGATGCTGGCGCTGCGCGGGGATCCCGTGGGGCAGCAGTTCGTGCAGAGACGCTGGTGGCCGGGGCGGCGGTGGCCTGGCTGAGCGCGGCTTCGGGTTCTTGACGAGCCATCTCCGGGTCCGGTACCGCTTCCGCAGTACGGATCACCCCATGCTTCGACCCGCCCGTGGGCGCCTGAATCTCGGTCTTGTGCGCAGAAGTGGCGGCGCGCGCGGGAAACTGCTGCTCCTCTCTGGACAGGGAATGGCGGGGCTCTCCGCCGTGCGAGCAGGCAGAAAACGACGCCAGCAGGGCCAGTGCGATGACGCGCTGCGCCCCGTGCGGCCGCGATGGCGCGTTCCGGATGTTAACCATGATCCGCTTCCGAGCGAGGAATCATCTGGCCGCGTACGCCGCGGTTCGGAACAGCGACGCTCAAGGTGTCGTAGGTGCAGTCGCCGATCACTTTCGAATTGGTACCCAGGTGCAGGTCGCCGACGTCGACGTTGGCTGGCTTGCCGCTCACGCCCACATCGCCTTCAATCCACAGGGCGGCCGCGCGAATGTGGCCTTGCACCTTCCCGCCCGGCATGATGAGGACGCGGCCCGCGCATTCGATGCTTCCGACCACGGTACCGCGGATCACGAGACTCTTTTTGCCGCCAATGCGGATGTTGCCTTCGATGACGTCGTCCGCGCCGATCGCCATGCTGATCTCGAGGGTATCGCACAGAACCTCGGCGGTCGTGCCCTTGCCGACGTGCTCAGCGAAGCTCGACTCGTTCGGGTTACCGCCAGGGTTAAAGTTCGACACGCGCGGGGGAGGGGCGCTGGTATTGCTCTGGTGCGCGTGCTGGGCGCCTTGCTGGCTACTCTGGTGCAGGTGAGGGGTATCGAGGGAGGGCATAGTGCCGAGGCTGAGGTCCGAGTGATTCATTTTTGAAGAGCTCCTGGTTGAGGTGTGACGAGTTTGGGATCGGCCTGGAACACAACGGTTCGGCGATCAGTAATGCGGGTTGCAGTGAACCCGCGATGAACTGGATCAACCGCGTCGAGCAGATAACGGCCGTCCGGGAAATATTTGCCAATGGCGACTTGCACTGTTTGCTCGCCCATGCGGCAGCTGACAGCAGTCTTTTCGATGCCCGCGACGAGGCAGGGTGCCGGGGCCAGCTGCCCGAGCGAATTTACGTTCTTTTGCCACCACAGCATCGCAACGAAGGCCGCAGCTGCAACAACCAGGCCACTTCCGGCGCCGATGACAATGCTCTGCTTGGTAGCCTTCTTGAGCATGTCAGAGGCCAACAAGCGATATTCATCGGGCTGCACGCGGACGATCGCCACCCTGGTGATCTCGAAGCTACCGTCCTTACGAGCCTCAAGGCCATTCGGCGGGCCAGGCGGCAACCTCGTGGCGCCGGCGTAACGCTCCTGGATCACAAGCGGGGTCGAAATCCGCAGCCCTTCCTTCGGGAACGTGAGCGCAGCAATCTGTGCATCGCTCATGCCGTCGAGTCTGCGTATCGTGTCGTGGAGGGTGTCGCGTTGCATTCGAGGTGTTGCCTGAAAGAACTTTGTTGCGTATTATGGGCAAGATGCGTAACTAGAGTCTAATGATATATCATTAGGTTGTCCAGTAGAACTATTGCCTCATGTCCACAAATACGAACAAAACTCCGGTCGACTACTTCGAATTCACTGCGCAGGCAGAGACGCCGTTTGTTGTCTTGGAACAT
>Ga0209023_10005428_pt1 | contig 13955 bp, 12 predicted proteins | sample LakOneMetagenome_FD_187468 | JGI IMG/M metagenome (GOLD analysis project Ga0209023, IMG submission 187468) | Freshwater and sediment microbial communities from Lake Erie, Canada (SPAdes) (version 2) | ecosystem: Environmental > Aquatic > Freshwater > Lentic | place: Lake Erie, Canada...
GCCGACGCGGAGCTCTTCATCGTCGCCGCCGATCTCGACGGCACGCCCGCCCTCTTCATCGTCGAAGCGTCGACCGCCGGGCTGTTCACCGATCCCGAGCCGGGGATGGGACTGCGAGCGGCGGCCACGGCCCAGCTCAAGCTCGACGGCGTCAAGCTCGGCGCAGGCGCCCTGCTCGCCGAGGGCAACCCCGACACCTACGCGGAATGCATCCGCCTCGGCCGCGTCGCCTGGTGCGCCATGGCGCTCGGCACGGCCCACGGCGCACTTGACTTCCTGATCCCCTACGTCAACGAGCGCCGGGCCTTCGGCGAGCCGATCAGCCATCGCCAGGCGGTTGCCTTCAACATCGCCGACATCGGCATCGAGATCGAGGGCATGCGGCTGACGACCTATCGCGCCGCCTCCCTGGCCGACCGTGGCAAGGACTTCTCCCGCGCCGCTGCAGTCGCCCGCGAGCTCTGCCGGACGAAGGGAACGAAGATCGGCTCCGATGCGGTCGGGCTGCTCGGCGGCCACGGCTACGTCAAGGAGTACCCGGTCGAGCGCTGGTACCGCGACCTCCGCGCCGCCGGCGTCCTCGAGGGAGGCCTGCTCGTCTGATGATCGATCTCGAGGTACCCAAGAAGTTCGAGCCGCTGGTCCAGCAGGCCCACACGGTCGCCGTCGAGGTCCTGCGCCCGATCTCGCGCAAGTACGACCTGGCCGAGCACGAGTACCCCAAGGAGCTCGACATGCTCGCGGCCCTCATCGACGGCCTCGACGAGGGCGGATCATCGGGCGGCGCCGGGGCGGCCGGCGTCAGCCAGGCGGCCACGAACGGCGAGACCGGCAACCGGAACGGATCGAACCTCGCATCGGTCCTATCGATCTTGGAGATGTGCTGGGGGGATGTCGGTTTGTTGCTGACGATGCCCAGGCAGGGACTCGGCAACTCCGCCATCGCGGCGGTTGCCGACGAGGAACAGAAGGCCCGCTTCAAGGGCAAGTGGGCGGCGATGGCCATCACCGAGCCGGAGGCGGGCTCCGACTCGGCGGCGATCCGGACGACCGCCGTCCTCGACGGCGACGAGTACGTGCTCAACGGGGAGAAGATCTACGTCACCTCGGGCGAGCGCGCCGACCTCGTCGTCGTCTGGGCGAGCTTGGACCCGAAGCAGGGCCGCGCCGCGATCAAGTCGTTCGTCGTCGAGCGATCCAACCCCGGCCTGAAGCTCGACCGGCTCGAGCACAAGCTCGGGATCCGCGCCTCCGATACGGCCGCGTTCATCCTCGACGACTGCCGGGTCCCCAAGCAGGACCTGCTCGGCAGCCCCGACATCGACACCAAGAAGAGCTTCGCGGGCGCGATGCGCACCTTCGACAACACCCGCCCGCTCGTCGCCGCCATGGCCTGCGGCGTCGCCCGCGCCTGCCTCGAGCGCACGACCGAGCTGCTCGCCGAATCCGGCGTCGAGGTCGACCCCGACCGTCCGGCTCACTCGCAGAGCGCCGCCGCGGCCGAGCTCCTCGCCCTCGAGGCCGACTACGAGGCCGCCCGGCTGCTGACCATGGAGGCCGCCTGGATGGCCGACAACGGCAAGCCGAACTCGCTCCACGCCTCCTACGCGAAGGCGAAGGCCGGACGCACGTCCGTCGACATCGCGCTCCGTTGTGTCTCGCTCTGCGGGACGGTCGGCCTGAGCGAGGACGAGCTCCTCGAGAAGTGGGCTCGGGATGCGAAAATCCTCGACATCTTCGAAGGCACCCAGCAGATCCAGCTTCTCGTCATCGCCCGCCAGCTCCTCGGTCTCAGCTCGGCCGAGCTGAAGTAGCCGGAGCGGTGGCCCGCTCGAAGGGAACACTCGCGGCCGTCGTCCTCGGCTCGAACCGGATTCCGTTCGCGCGGTCGAACGGCCCTTACGCCAAGGCCTCCAACCAGGACATGCTCACGACGGCCCTCGACGGGCTGATCGAACGCACCGGAATCCGCGGAGCCCGTCTCGGCGAGGTCGCCGGCGGCGCAGTCCTCAAGCACAGCCGCGATTTCAACCTGACCCGGGAGTCGGTGCTGGGCACCAGCCTCGCCGGCGAGACGCCCGCCTACGACGTCGGCCAGGCGTGCGGGACGGGCCTCGAGACGGCGATCCTCGTCGCCAACAAGATCGCTCTCGGTCAGATCGAGTCGGGAATCGCGTGCGGAGTCGACACCACCTCCGACGCCCCCGTCGCCCTCAACGACGACCTCCGTCAGATCCTCCTCGAGGCCAACTCGGCGCGCTCGAACCTCGACCGGCTGCGCGCCCTCACGAAGGTCCGGCCCGGCCAGTTGGTGCCCGAGACGCCCCGTAACGCCGAGCCGCGCACCGGCCTCTCGATGGGAGAGCACACCGCGATCATGGCCCGCCAGTGGGGAATCACCCGCACCGCCCAGGACGAGCTCACGGCGGCCAGCCACCAGCATCTCGGAGCGGCCTACGAGAGCGGCTTCGAGGACGACCTCGTCTCCCCGTATCTGAGCCTCGAGCGCGACCAGAACCTGCGCCCGGACTCGACCGTCGAGTCGCTCGCCAAGCTGAAGCCGGTCTTCGGCGGGGAGTCGGGGACGATGACCGCCGGCAACTCGACCCCGCTGAGCGACGGCGCCTCCGCCGTTCTGCTCGGGACGGAGGAGTGGGGCGCGGCTCGCGGCCTCGTCCCGCTCGCCCGCTTCGTCGACGCCGAGACCGCCGCCGTCGATCACGTCAGCGGCAAGGAGGGCCTGCTGATGGCGCCCGCCTACGCGGTCCCCCGCCTGCTCGCGCGCCAGGGACTCTCGCTGCAGGACTTCGACTTCTACGAGATCCACGAGGCCTTCGCGGCTCAGGTCCTCTGCACGCTGGCCGCCTGGGAGGACCCGGTCTTCTGCCGCGAGCGCCTCGGTCTCGACGGCCCGCTCGGCTCGATCGACCGCACGAAGCTCAACGTCAGGGGCGGTTCGCTCGCCGCGGGCCACCCGTTCGCCGCCACCGGCGGCCGGATCGTCGGCAACCTCGCGAAGATGCTCGCCGAGCGCGGATCCGGCCGGGGCCTGATCTCGATCTGCGCGGCCGGCGGCCAGGGCGTGGTCGCGATCCTCGAAGCCTGAAAGCGATCGGAGGCGGACCGTGACCGACACCTACACCCAGCTCGTCAACAACCCGATCGGCTCGTTCATCGCCGGCAACGTCGGCCTGCCGAAGCCGGTCGAGCTCGACCGCTATGTCGAGGGAGCACCGTTGATCGACGGCCCGGTTCTCGTCGGGTCCTCGCCGGGCGGGCGCCTCGCCTCGGCCGTCGCCGAGGTGCTCTCGGGCGCGGAGGCCGAGGTCGACAGCCGCCTCGGCGATCCCGTCCGTGACGCCCTGGCCGCGGTGATGATCGACGCGGGGGTCTGGAACCCGGAGGCCCCGAGCGGACGCCGCTGGAAGGGTCTCGTCTTCGACGCGTCGGGCATCGGCTCGAGCGCCGAATTGGCCGAGCTCTGGTCCTTCTTCCACCCGACGATCCGCTCGCTCATGCCCTCCGGCCGCCTGATCGTTCTCGGTACGCCCCCCGAGGACTGCGACGACCCCAAGGCCGCGACCGCCCAGCGCGCCCTCGAGGGCTTCGTCCGTGCGGCCGGCAAGGAGGTCAGGCACGGCGGCACCGCCCAGCTCCTCTACGTCGCGCCGGGGGCCGAAGGCCACGCCGGCTCGAGCCTGCGCTTCTTCCTCTCGCCGCGATCGGCCTACGTCTCCGGACAGGTCGCCAGGATCGCCGCCGGCCGGGACGTGCCCCTGACCGATCTGACCAGCCCGCTCCACGGCAAGGTCGCGCTCGTCACCGGAGCCTCCCGCGGGATCGGCGAGTCGATCGCGAGAGTGCTCGCCCGCGACGGAGCCCACGTCGTCGGCCTCGACGTCCCCGCCCTGAAGGAAGACCTCGAGCGGGTCGTCGGCGGGATCGGCGGTACGGCTCTGACCGTCGACATCACCTCCGACGACGCCCCCGCGACGATCTGCGACGCGCTGGCGAGCGCCCACGGCGGCGTCGACGTCGTCGTCCACAACGCCGGCGTGACCCGAGACAAGACGCTCGGAGGCATGGACGCGGAGCGCTGGGACCTGACCATGGCCATCAACCTGACCGCCGAGGAACGTATGAACGAGGCGCTGCTGGAGCGCGACCTCCTCCGTGACGGCGGCCGGATCGTCTGCGTGTCCTCGATGAGCGGCATCGCCGGCAACGCCGGTCAGACGAACTACTCGACCTCGAAGGCGGGCGTGATCGGCATGGTCCAGTCGATGGCTCCGGTGCTCGCGGAGCGCGGCGCGACGATCAACGCTGTCGCCCCGGGCTTCATCGAGACCGCGATGACCGCGGCGATGCCGATCGGGCCGCGCGAGGTGGGCCGGCGGATGAACTCGCTCTCGCAGGGAGGCCTTCCCGTCGACGTCGCCGAGACGATCGCCTGGTTCGCCGCGCCCGACTCGACGGGGCTGAACGGCAACGTCGTCAGGGTCTGTGGCCAGAGCCTGATCGGCGCCTGAGCCCGTGGCGGCGGAGCGCAAGCTCGGCGGGATGCCGTCGCTGCTTCCCTCGTACGGACGGGCCGCCCTCTCGGCCGTCCCCGGTGCGTCGCTGCTCGCCCGCCTGCCGCTCGTCCCGGGCGGTGGAGGGGCAGCATCGCCGGGCGAGGGCCTCGCGATCGACGCCGTCGAGGCCGACCTCGGGCGCCTGGCCGACTACTGCCGCGTCTGCGGCTTCACCATGCGGGACACGCTCCCGGCGACCTATCCGCACGTCCTCTCCTTCCCGTTGCAGATGAGCCTGATGAGCGGGGACGGGTTTCCCTTCCCGTTGCTCGGGCTGGTCCACCTCGACAACGCGATCACCCAACACCGCCCGATCGGCGCCACCGAATCACTCGATCTGGCGGTCCGGGCGGAAGATCTGCGCGGCCATCCGAAGGGACGGGCGATCTCGCTCGTCGCGGAGGCCCGATCCGGCGGGGAGCTCGTCTGGGAGGAGACCGGGACCCTCCTCCACCGCGGTAACGGCGACCCCACGGCAGCGGGCTCCGGTCCCGTCGGGCCCGCGCCGCTTCCCGGCGACGTGCACCCGAGTACCGAATGGCGACTCGGGGAGGATCTCGGCCGTCGCTACGCCGGCGTCTCGGGCGACCGCAACCCGATCCACATGCACAGGCTCAGCGCGCGTGCCCTCGGCTTTCCGCGGGCGATCGCTCACGGCATGTGGAGCATGGCCCGCTGCATCGCCCAGCTCGAGGGCCGCCTGCCGGACTCGTTCACCACCGAGGCGCGCTTCCAGAAGCCCGTCCTGCTCCCCGGTTCGGTCGCCTTCGCGGCGGCCGAACAAGAGGGGGGCGGTATCTCATTCGCGCTCCGAAGCGGGCGTGCGCGCGCCGGGGGAGACACCCCGCGAACCCATCTGCTGGGTGAGATTCGCAAGGATTCTGTTAGCGTCCTTACAGATCGCTAACGCAAGATCCGTTGCAACACTGTTAGCGGGCGCTTGCAAAACGATCACCGGCATCTAGCCTGCCGCGTCCCGGGTGGGGCTCCGACCCCCTCGGCCATTCCAATGCGACCCAACCTCTTCGACACACGGCCCGGCGCTCCTTCATTGCGCCTCCTGACCGCCGCGGCGCTGCTTCTCGCAGCCCTCTGCGGCCTCGCCGTGCTGCTCCATGCCTCGCCCGCGACGGCCACGATCGCCTCCAAGCAGGCTGCTCTGGCGAACGTGCAGGATCGCCAGTCGGCGATCTCCGACCAGCTCGCCGGCAGCAACCAGGAGATCAACGCGCTGATCGGGCAGGTCTCCGAGGCCCGCCAGGCCGAGGAGGCCGCGGCCGCCGAGCTCGCCGCCAAGCAGAAGGAGCTCGACACCGCCACCGCAGAGCTGAAGAAGGGCCGGGCGCACCTCGCCCGCGTCCGCGACCAGCTGCATCGAGCGGTCAAGGAGCTCTCCAGGATCCTCGTCGGCGTCTACAAGTCGGACGATCCCGACATGATGAAGCTGCTTCTCGAGTCCTCGGACTGGGAGGACCAGTCGGTCGACGCCACCTACCTCGATCGCGTCCACCAGTACCAGGAGGACACGGTCAGCCGGGTCAAGGACCTGCGCGCCCAGGTCACCGACACGGTCAACCAGCTCGCCGCGACGAAGCAGAAGATCGCCGCCGCCCGCGACGATCTGCAGGCGCGCCACGACGAGCTCGCCAACCAGCGCGCCGCCCTCGAGGACCAGGAGCAGCAGCTCTACGCAGCTCGGGCCGAGCGCCGCCAGATGCTTCAACAGCTCGACTCGCGAGCCTCCGGCCTCCAGGACGGAATCGACAGCGCCCAGGCCCGCCAGGCCGCCGCGGCTGCCGCTCCCGACGTCGCGGCTCCGACACCGACCGCCCCGGCTCCGACCACCAACGGCAGCGTCGCAACGCTCAACCCCGACGGCAGCGCCAGCGCTCCGGCCGACGCTCCTCAGCAGGTCAAGGACGTGATCGCTGCGGCCAACGCGATCCGCGACACCCCCTACGTATGGGGCGGCGGCCACGGATCGTTCGATTCCTCCGGCTACGACTGCTCCGGCGCGGTCAGCTACGCCCTGCACGGCGGCGGCTTCCTCGACTCCCCGCTCGACTCCACCGGCCTGATGAGCTGGGGCGAGCCCGGCGCGGGCAACTGGATCACCGTCTACGCGAACTCCGGCCACGCCTGGGCGATGATCGCCGGCCTCCGCTGGGACACGTCCGACAGCGGCGGCGACGGCCCGAGCTGGGCCGACTACTCCAGCAGCTGGGAGTCCTCCCAGAGCTGGAGCACCACCCACCCCGCCGGCTTCTAACCGGCGACGCGAGAGGCGCCGGCTCCGCGTCATCGGGCCGCTCGCGGCCCTCTTGGCCGCGTCGCGTCCCTCTTCCTTGATCCGGCGGCTCTCGCACTCGCCGGTGTAGTTATACCCCTATGGGGTATAACTGAAGTCGTGACCGCGGACGGCTTCAATGAGTGAGGTGCTCAGCACGATCGGGGAGGGGCTGAAGCAGTCGTTCCTCATGGCCTACGCCGTCTGGTGGGCGCTCGTCCTCGGGTTCGCGATCTCGGCGATCGTCCAGGCCTGGGTGCCGCGGGAGCGGATCGAGCGGTCGCTCTCGGGTGAGGGCTTCCGGCCGATCGCCGTGGCCACGGGACTGGGCGCCGCCTCGTCGTCGTGCTCCTACGCCGCCATCGCCATCGCCAAGTCTCTGTTCCAGAAGGGCGCTTCGGCGGTCACCGCGCTGGCGTTCCAGTTCGCATCGACCAACCTCGTCTGGGAGCTGGGCCTGGTCCTCTGGGTCCTGCTGGGCTGGCAGTTCACGCTCGCCGAGTACATCGGCGGCGTCGTGATGATCGTCTTGATGGCGGTGATGCTGCGGCTGTTCGTCTCGCCGAAGCTGGAGGAGTACGCCCGCCGCCACGCCCAGGAGGCCGACAGCGGCCATCAGCACCACATGGCCGGAGAGGAATCCCTGTCCTGGCGCGAGCGGATCCGCTCGGCGTCCGCCTGGTCCGACGTCGCCCACAACTTCCGCGGCGACTGGCAGATGCTGTGGAAGGAGATCACGATCGGGTTCCTCCTCGCCGGCTTCATCGGCCTGCTCGGGGACGACTTCTTCAACGTCCTCTTCATCACGGACGCGCCGCCGCTCGTCACCGCGATCGAGAACGTGATCGTCGGGCCGATAATCGCCGTGCTCAGCTTCGTCTGCTCGGTGGGGAACATCCCGCTCGCCGCCGTCCTCTGGTCCGGCGGAATCAGCTTCGCCGGCGTCATGGCGTTCATCTTCGCCGACCTGATCGTCCTGCCGATAATCGCCGCCTACCGCAAGTACTACGGGACGAAGTTCGCCCTCCGGATCACCGCTCTGATGTTCGTGACGATGGTGATCGCCGCGCTGATCGTCGACGCGCTCTTCAGCGGCCTCGGCCTGATCCCCGACGTCCGTCCCACCCGAGCCGAGATCTTCAGCTCGATCCACTTCGACTACAAGCTGGTCCTCAACGTCCTCGGCCTCTTCATCTTCGCCGCGCTCTTCTACCTGACCGCCAGCCGCGGGGTCACCGACCCGGTCTGCGGCATGAAGGTCGACCGGGCGAAGGCCCTGCGTCTGGAGCGGGACGGCGAGACGCACTACTTCTGCTCCGAGAACTGCCTCGACAAGTTCCGGTCGCCCGATAACCTGAGGTCATGAGCGAGTTGATCCACACGTGTTACCGGGTCCTCGACCCGGAGGCCTCGGTCGCCTTCTACGAGAAGCTCGGCTTCGAGGTCATCCATCGGATGCCGATCCGCGACGAGGCCACGAACATCTTCATGGGCCTCCCCGGCGACGGTCCCCGGCTCGAGTTGACGCACAACCACGACGTCGACGAGGCGTACGACCATGGCACGGGCTACGGCCACATCGCCATCACCACCGAGGAGCTGGACGCGACTCTCCAGCGCCTCGCCGAGTCGGGGATCGAGCCCGAGAAGCCGCCGTACACGGTCCGCGAGGGCGGCTCGCGGCTCTGCTTCGTACGCGACCCCGACGGCTATCGCATCGAGCTGATCGAGCTCAACGCCGCTGACGCCCGCGCTACCTCCGGGGACTCATGAGGCGGGGGGTTCTCACCGTCGCCGGAGCGCTGGTTGCGGCCGCGCTCGTCTGGGCCACCGTCGCGCTTGCGGAGGACATCACGTGCAAGGCCGGGAAGCCGTGCAGCGGCAGCCAATTCGACGACCAGATCACGGGATCGAAGAAGCCCGACGGCATCAAGGCCAAGGACGGCAACGACTCCGCCTATGCCGGCAAGGGGAACGACACCATCGACATGGGTGACGGCAACGACTACGTAGAGGGCGGACCCGGCAACGACAAGATCTTCGGCAACGACGGCGACGATCAGTACCTGATCGGCGGACTGTTCGGCGGCCCGGGAGACGACACCATCGACGGCGGTGAGGGTGCCGACGACATCTACGGCGGGCCCGGGGAGGACGACCTGATCGGGGGCGTCGGCGACGACCAGCTGGACGCCACCGGCTTCGGGGACAGGAACGCGAAGGACAAGGTCGTCTGCGGTCCGGGGCTGGACACCGTATTCGCCACCTCCAAGGACAAGGTTGCGAAGGACTGTGAGGACGTGATCGCCGAGTAGCAGCGCCGCGCTGCCCGCTCAGGGGTCGATCCGCACCGGAGTACCGAGGGGGAGGGTGTCGACGAGGCGGCTGACGTCCGCGTCGGCGCTGCGGATGCAGCCGTGGGAGGCGGCTTCGCCGAGCGGCTCGTCGGTGCCGTGGATGGCGATCCGGTTTCCGCCCGGCCAATCGGCCGGCAGGTTCGGCTGGGTCGCGGTGAGCGCTACGGCACAGCAGCCGTAGGCCGGGTTCAGGTCGCCGCGGAACAGGTCGGTGACGGCGAACGTCCCGGTCGGCGTCGGCGAGTCGGGCCCTCCGACGGTCACGGGCCAGCGGCGGACGACCACGCCGTGCCGGAGCAGCTCTGCGCGGCGCTGGGAGAGGTCGACGTGGACGGCGTAGTCGACGTAGCCGCCGAACAGCTTCCTCGGGTCGGCCTTGATCCAGGCCGGCTCGCCGTCGGGCATCGCCGGACTGGGAGCCGCCACCCAGGTATCGGTCGACCGGACCACCGAGAACACCGACGGCGAACCGAAGTCCGTCTCGTCCCCGACGGTTGCGACGGGGTCGCCTCCGGGTGCGTCGCGGAGCACCACCGCTCGGCCGGGCTTCACCTGGACGACCGGATGCTCGCCCGTGGCCGAGCTGGGCGGGGCCTCCCGCTCCGTCTCGGGCTTCTCAGCGCTCGAAGGTATCTGCGGTGCGGCCTGCGGCTGGGCCTCGGCCGGGGCCGGCGCAGGCTCCGCGAAGCCCGTGGTCTCGACCGGCGCCGGGGCGGCGGCAACCGCATAGGTGGCTCGGTCGGGCTGGCTCGTGGCGGCGAAGGCGACGATCGCAAGGGCGGCGAAGACGGCGGCGAGGGACAGCAACTCGACGAGGCGGACGCGCCTGCGCTCCATGTCCGGATCGGTACCCACGGCAGGAAAGGTAGGCGGAACTGCGAGCCCCGTGGTTGATGACCGGTTAATCGGCCTTTGCGATCTGTGACGGATTGGCACTGGCCGGGCAGCCAGTCCCGCTAGATTCGAACCGATGGCCGGCACCACCAGCCTTCCGCAGGGACCTTCGGCACCGAGCTTCTACCAGTCGCTCGGCTGGCAGACGCGCCCGATTCCCTACATGGAGCAGTGCCGGCGCCGCTACGGCAAGGAGTTCACCCTCCGCTTGCTCGGCATCGAACCATTCGTGATGCTCTCCAGGCCCGAGGACGTCAAGGCAGTCTTCACGGCCCCGCCCGAGGTGCTGCATCCGGGAGAGGGAGCGATCGTCCTCGAGCCGGTCGTCGGTCCGAACTCGATCCTCCTGCTGGACGAGGGCCGGCACATCGCCCAGCGCAAGCTGCTGCTCCCCGCGTTCCACGGCGAGAAGATGGAAGCGCTGCGAGACGTGATCACCGAAGTCGCCGAGGCCGAGGTCGACACCTGGTCGCTCGACGAGCCCGTCGAGCTCCATCCCTACATGCAGAAGCTGACGCTCGAGGTGATCCTGCGGGCGGTCTTCGGTCTCGAGCGGGGCGAGCGCCTCGACACGCTGCGGGAGCTGCTCAGCGAAATGGTCGCTTTCGCGATGAGCCCGACCAGCCTGTTCCCGCAGATGAAGCTCCTCGACATGTTCCACCCGACGGTCAAGCGCTTCCTCGCTGTGCGGGAGGCGACGAACCTCCAGATCCAGGGGCTGATCGACGACCGCCGGGCTTCACCGGGAGGCGACGACGTCCTGTCGATGATGTTGCTCGCGCGCCACGAGGACGGATCGCCGATGAGCGACGAGGAGCTTCGCGACGAGCTGATGACGTTGCTCGTCGCGGGCCATGAGACGACCGCCACAGAGCTTTCGTGGGCGTTCGAGCGCCTCGTCCGCAATCCCGGTTCGATGTCCGCTCTCGTCTCCGACATCGATTCGGGCGACGCCGACTACGTGACTGCGACGATCCGCGAGACGCTGCGACTACGGCCCGTCCTCTCGATCGCCGCACCCCGCAAGGTGATGAGCGAGATCGAGGTCGGCGGCAGGGTCTACGAGCCGGGATGTCACCTCTGCCCGAACGCCTACCTGATGCACCACGACGCCGATGTCTACCCCGATCCATATGCGTTCCGGCCGGAGCGCTTCCTCGAACAGGACCCCGGGACCTACACCTGGATTCCCTTCGGCGGCGGGCGTCGCCGCTGTCTCGGCGCGAGCTTCGCAACGCTCGAGATGGACATCGTCCTGCGGGCGATCCTGTCGCGGATGCAGGTGGAAGCCTCGTCCGGCACGCTCGAGGCGCATCGTCGCCGCATGATCACCGTCGTCCCCGGCGAGGGCGCCAAGGCAATCCTGAAGACCCGCAAGCCCTCCGGGTCGGAGGCTGCGGAGCCGACGCCGACGCTCTAGCCGGTCGCCAGGCGCTCGGCGATTGCGCCCATTCCGGAGATCAGCTTGATCCGCTCCGCGATGCCGATCTCGCTGGGGCCTCCTGCCTCGGTAGCGGCGATTCGGGCGACGTTCACGAGCGTACGCTCGACCCCGTCCCACTCTCGCCAGGGCTCGAAATCGGGCGAGCGGATCAGCCGCTCGGTGACTTCGAACGGGTCGGGGTCGGTGCCCTCTTCGAGGACGCGCTCGCGCAGCCAGATCCAGTAATCGCGCATGGCCCGGATGGCGGCGAGGTCGCCGACCGGTCCGTGGCCGCCGACGACGACCTGCGGCTCATGGCCCTCGATCAGGTCGAGGGCCGCGATCCAGTTGCCGACGGGGCCGGCCCACATGATCGGCATGACCCCGTTGAAGAGGATGTCTCCCGCGAAGCAGATGCGGGCGTCGGGAAGCCAGGCGATCGAGTCGCCCGTCGTGTGCGCCGGGCCGACATACGTCAGCTCGACCGTGCGGCCGCCGACGTCGAGCTCGGCCGAGTCGGCAAAGGGGCGGTCGGGGACGCGAGGATGGATCCCCTTGAACTCATAGCTGGAGAGCAGTTGGTTGAAGTGGGCGAGCCCGCGCATCCGAGCTCCTCCGGGCATCATCGGCACGCGCCCGAGCAGGCCCGCCGCCCGTCCCGCCGGAGCCATCCTGGTCAGGATCGACGGCGGCTCGTCCCGCATCTGGCGGATCGCGGGCTCCGAAGCGGTGATCGGCGTCGAAGCGGGGAGGAGGCCATTGCCGTACCAGTGGTCGCCGTCGCCGTGGGTGTTGAAGAGCTGTCCGATCGGCGCGCCGGCCGCGGCGGTGACGGGCTCCATGGCCCGCAGCATCGCCGCGGTCAGGTTCTCGTCCCAGAGCGTGTCGACGAGGAGCGCCTCATCGTCGCCGATGACGAGCCCTGCGTTCGACTCGCCGAGGCCGCCGTTCGGCTGGATCCAGGCCCAGGTCCGGGCGCCGATCTCGACCAGTCCGCCGTCGAATGCGACCGGATCCCCGAGCGGGGTGCTCTCTCCTCTGCTGGTTCCCATCGGACGGGCGGCGGGGCCGACCCGCGGTCAAGCTATCAGCGCCTGTAGGTTCCCCGCCTTGGCTTCGCCGGTCGACACGGAATGGCGCGGACGCTGGGCGACGTCGATCGCCTCGCGGGCCCTGCCCGAGGTGGAGCAACTGGTCGCGATCTCGTCCCCGTCGGGTGACGCGAAGGCTGCCGAGGAGATCGTCGCCCTCGCCTCGACGATGCTTCCACCCGACGCCGAGATCGAGCGCATCCCGTGCTCGTCGCCGGCCCACGCGCCCGACCTCGTCGCCCGGCTCCGCGGTACCGGCTCGGGCCGCCTCCTTCTCGTCGGCCACCTCGACACCGTCATCGCCCACGGCAGCCATCGCGGAACCGCTCGCGACGGCGACCGGCTTTTCGGCTCGGGCACGATCGACATGAAGGGCGGCGTCGCCCTCTCGCTGGGGGTCCTGCGAGCCCTGGCCGAGGTCCCGACCGAGTACGAGGAAGTTGCGCTCCTGCTCGTCAACGACGAGGAGTTCAGGACCGAGCCGTTCGCCCACGGCCCCCGCTTCGCCGACTTCGACTCCAGCCTCTGCTTCGAGGGCGGCGAGCGGACCGAGCACGGCACCGACGCGGTCGTCGTCCGTCGCAAGGCCGCCGCTGCCATCCGGGTCGACGCTGCCGGGACGGCCGCCCATGCCGGCGCGAACCCCGACGCCGGCCGGAGCGCCCTGCTCGCGCTCTCCGCGCTGGCCATCTCGCTCGCGCAGCGGCACGACCCGTCCGGGCCGGAGGCGCTGAGCGTCGTCCCGACGATGATGCGCTCGGGCGAGGGAATCAACGTGGTCCCGGGAACCGGTGAGCTGCACGTCGACATGAGGGCCGACGACGAGGCCTCCTTCGAGCCCGTGATCGAGTCGATCCCCGACCGGATCGACGGGGTCGGGCTGACCGTGGAGCGCCTGCGCCTCTGGCCCGGGATGGACATGGCCGAAGCTGCCGCCGAACCGCTCGAGCGTGCCGCGGCGATGCTCGGCCGCCCGATCGTCGGCATGCCGCGCGGCGGGGCGAGCGACGCGAGCAACCTCGCTCCGTACGTGCCGATCGCGATCGACGGGCTGGGTCCGCTCGGGGCCTTCGCCCACTCCCCGGAGGAGCACTTGCTCGTCGATTCGCTTCGGGACCGGGCCGAGGTCGCGCTGACCCTCGCCGTCGCGCTCCTCGACGGATGACCGCTCGGACTGGCTAAGCAGCCAAACCCCGGTTGCGGGATGATCCAAGGACACTTCCTACGAGATTAAGGAGCCCGAGATGGCGCGCAAGAAGGTCAAGTCGGTAGCGGGGAAGGTCGTTGCGATCACGGGTGGCGCCCGTGGGATCGGCAAGAGCACGGCGA
>Ga0209023_10005429_pt1 | contig 13954 bp, 12 predicted proteins | sample LakOneMetagenome_FD_187468 | JGI IMG/M metagenome (GOLD analysis project Ga0209023, IMG submission 187468) | Freshwater and sediment microbial communities from Lake Erie, Canada (SPAdes) (version 2) | ecosystem: Environmental > Aquatic > Freshwater > Lentic | place: Lake Erie, Canada...
GCGCCAGGATCTTCCGCGGACTCGGGTGGTGGCGTTCAGGTCGCCGACGAGGCCGAGATGCTCGGGGAATGGGATTCCAGAAACTGATAGACCTCGGTCTGGTCGACGCCCGGGAATGTTCCGGTGGGGAGCGCCGCAAGCAAACTCGTCGGCGTTCGCGCCGCCGGCCACGATTTCGTGGCCCACCGGTCGGCCAGATTGCTGGGGGGCAGTCGACAGCATGACTCATCGGGGCACTTCGACACGGAACGGTTCGTGGTCTCGCGGCCACGGAACCATTTCACTTCGGAGAACGGCACGCCGACGCTCACGGAATACTCGCCTTCCTTGGCCTTTTCGATGCGGGACGTGCACCAGAACGAGCCAGCCGCCATATCGGTGTACTGATAAAAGGCACTGAACCGGTCGGCCACATCGAAGACGGTACGAGCCGTCCAGGTGCGGCACACTGTCGCGCCCTCGACGGCGCCGAGAGCGTCGCTGGGGAATCTCACGGAATCATTTTCATAGGCCTTGATGATCGTGCCGGACTCGTGCACCTTCATGAAGTGCACGGGGATGTCCAGCCGAGCTGTTGCGAGGTTGGTGAAGCGGTGCGCGGCCGTCTCATAGGAAACAGAAAAGGCGTCGCGGAGGTCTTCCATGGAGATGCGCCGAAGATCCTTGGCCTCGGTGAGCAGGCGCACCGCGTCACGTTCCGGCAGCAGAATGGCGGCCGTGAGGTAATTCGTCTCAACCCGTTGTCGCAGAAAATCAGCATAATTTTTCGGCTCATCGTGGCCGCACAAGTGGCTGGCGAAGGCCTGCAGAATGGGCGGTCGTGAGTCCCGGGACGCCGATCGTTCCGTGGGCAGGTAGATACGCCCGTTGAGCTTGTCGGTCACCGAACGGGTCGAATGCGGCAGATCGTTCACGTAGTGCAGCGAATAGCCCAGGTGGGTCGCCATATCGGCGACCACCTGCTGGGAGACGGGGCCGCCGGAATGGCCGACCGCACCGAGCAGCTCGAGGGCCAGGGCTTCGAGCTCGGGAAAGTAATTGTCCTGCTGGCGCATGATCGCCCGTAGCTGTGAATTGGCACGTCGAGCCTGTTCCGGGGTGGCAACACGCTCTCGGTGCAGGCGGTCGATTTCGTTGTGCAGGCTGAGAATCGTCTGCAGAGTTTCATCGCTGTGAGCCTTTGACACCCGGATGCGGGGAAGTCCGAGGGCTTCGAAGACCGGACCACGCTGGGCGCGCTCGACCGATATCTCCAACGCCGCCCGCTCGGACGGGGCATCCGTCTTCAGGAGGTCATCGACCGTGGTTCCGAGAGCGCCGGCGATGGTGCGCAGCATGGACAGCCGTGGTTCGCGTTTACCGTTCTCGATCATCGACAGCTGGGACGGGGCCCGTTCGATCAGTGTCGCCAGGGCATCCAGGGTCATCCGTTTTGCAGTGCGAAGCTCACGGATTCGACGTCCGAGGGTGAGCGCATCGAGTCCGGACTCCTCTTCGATGAGCGCGGGAAGGGTGACGGGACCGGGACTGATCATGGCTCAGTGTGGCATGGAGAAGTTTCACAAAACAGAAATACTGCATTTATTCACCCACATCTTTTGGGAGTGACTGCTTCGGTAAGCGCCAGAGTTGGGCCTAGGCACGCAGCGAAACCAACTTTCAGAGGAGATTCACCATGAACATCACGAACCCTGCGACGGTCGAACGTCCGGCGACGGCGGCGTCGATCTCGACAGGCGCCAGCCACGCGACAAGCTCGACGGCGATCATGACGAATACAGGCAGCTTCGCCACGATTCGACCGCACCTGGAAGTCACCGGGCCGCTCGGCGACCGCTATGACTCGGTGCTCACGCCGGAGGCGCTCGAATTCCTCGCCGAGCTCCACGAACGATTCGCCGGCACCCGGCATGACCTGCTGGCTGCGCGGTTGCAGACTCGAGTGGATGCGGCGAACGGACGAGACCCCAAATTCCTCAGTGAAACCGCGCACATTCGCAACGATGCCGGCTGGAGGGTCGCCGGCGCCGGACCCGGGCTCGAAGACCGCCGGGTGGAGATCACCGGACCCACCGATCGCAAGATGGCCATCAATGCCCTGAACTCCGGTGCCAAGGTCTGGCTCGCTGACCAGGAAGATGCCACCAGCCCCACCTGGGCGAATGTGATCGAAGGCCAGATCACGCTGATGGATGCCGTACGCGAGCAGCTGAGCTACAGGAGCCCCGAGGGCAAGCAATACACCGTCGGCGAAGACACCCCCACGATCGTGATGCGTCCGCGCGGCTGGCACCTGGTCGAAAAGCACGTCACGTTCGTTGACCGGGCCAGCCGGCACATGAAGGCATCCGGAAGCCTGATCGACTTCGGCCTGTACTTCTTTCACAACGCCCGGAAGCTCATCGAGAAAGGCAGCGGCCCGTACTTCTACCTGCCCAAGCTCGAAAGCCACAAGGAAGCCCGGCTGTGGAATGACATCTTCAGCTACTCCGAAGACCGCCTCGGCATCGCCCATGGCACCATCCGCGCCACGGTGCTCATCGAAACCATCCAGGCCGCCTTCGAGATGGACGAGATCCTCTACGAGCTGCGCGACCACTGCGCCGGCCTGAACGCCGGCCGCTGGGACTACATCTTCAGCATCATCAAGACGTTCCGTGCCCGCGGTCGTCGCTTCGTATTCCCCGACCGCAAGCAGATCACCATGACGGTGCCGTGCATGCGGGCATACACCGAGCTGCTCGTGGCGACCTGCCACCGCCGCGGCGCCTATGCCATCGGCGGCATGAGCGCCTTCATCCCCAACCGCCGCGATCCGGAAGTCACCGAGCGTGCGTTCGCGCAGGTGACGGCCGACAAGCGTCGCGAGGCGACCGACGGCTTTGACGGCACGTGGGTGGCCCACCCCGACCTGATCCCCACCGCGCAGGCCGAGTTCGACAGTGTTCTGGGGGAGAACCCCAACCAGCTCGAGCGTACGCGTCCCGAGGTCACCGTGACCGCCGCCCAGCTGCTTGACGTGGGGTCGATCGGCGGCACCATCACAGAAGAGGGCGTGCGCGGCAATCTGCTCATCTCGCTGCGCTATGTCGAGAGTTGGCTGCGCGGCGTGGGGGCCGCGGCCATCGACAACCTGATGGAAGACGCCGCGACCGCGGAGATCTCCCGCTCCCAGCTGTGGCAGTGGATCCACGAGAACTCGGTCACCGCCGAGGGTCGACGCATCGACTCCGCCTGGGTGGACGAGCTGCTCACCGAAACGATCGACGGGCTCGAACGCTCCGCGGATGACCGCTACGACGACGCCCTCAGCGTGCTGCGCACCGCGGCCCTTGAACCGGAATTCCCGTCGTTTCTCACTGTTGGCGCCTATGCGCGCTTCTTCTGACCGGTTTTGCATCGTCTGACTCCTCCAGCGCCTACAGTGCGGCCGAGCGGGTAACCACCCTCCCCTGAGGTTCACGGGAGGGCGGTTACCCGCTCTTTTGGCTGTTCTGGGGGTGATCTGCGCTTTGTTCACCCGTCATATGGGGGCTTAAAGAGGACAGACGGGCGGTCTGTCCTCCATAGGGTCTTCATTGGGGGGATAGTGGGGATTCGCACTGTCGTTCCGTTCTGCACGACTCGATGACGAGAAAAGGACGAACGTGAACAAGACAACAAGTCGCAAGAAGATATTCTTCGGGGCCGGCGGAGTGGCCGTTGCGCTGTCGATGGCCCTCGCCGCGGTGGGACCGACGGGGGCGTACTTCAGCGACACCGCCCAGGGTGCCGTGGGTGGGTCCATCGGCTCGATCAAGGTGGCCGGCATCGACGGCACCGGAGCCGACAGTCTGGGGCTCGCATTCACAAACCTGCTGCCGGGCACGCCGCAGACCGTGACCTCGCGCTATACCAACACCGGTCTGAACAACCAGGACGTATGGGTCGTCTTCAACAACGCCGATGCCCTGCACGCGCTCAACGACCTCGGCACCTACGGGGAGTTCCATCTCGCGGCAAACGGCAACGCGCTGTTGGACTCGACGAACCTGAACGACGGGAAGTCCAATACGGCGGTGACGCCGAACACCTGCGGACCCTTTGGGGCGACTGCCGGGCTGTGCAACCCTCTCCTGCCGTCGTACAAGCTCGCCTCCAATATGGGGCCGGGCGCGGTCGGCAACGTGTCGTTCACCTTCGCCTACGCGGGCAAGACCGTCTATCAGAGCGAGGCCGGCGGAGGCATCTGGAACGCATTCCCCGTTGCGCAGAAGAACGGAGCCGTTCCGGCTATTGAAGGAAACGGACTCCCGTACAAGATCGTGGCGACGCAGGTCGGTCAGACGCCGTAGCTGAGGCCGGGAGCGGATGTCGCCGAGAGTCGGCGGCATCCGTTCCCGATTTTCCGTGACGACCGAGGGGATGAGGACTGTGGCAAGGAATGTGAGGATGGTGGCGATTGTCGTCACCGTGATGGCCCTGATCGGGGCGCCGGTCGTCCTGATCGCGACCGGGGCCTTGCCCTACCGCGCTTACGTGGTGCGAACAGGGTCGATGATCCCAACCATTCCGCCCGAAAGCCTGGTGGTGGTTCAGGTCGACGAATATGCGGTGGGCCAGGTGATCACCTTTGTGCGGGACGGCCACGTGGTGACCCATCGACTGGTGGCCGTGAATGCCGACGGCGGCCTCGTGACCCGGGGAGATGCGAATGAGGCCGATGACGCCAGCCCCGTGCGTGCCGCCGACGTGATGGGCGGGGTGGTCGCCTCGCCGCCGAAGATCGGATTCTGGGTCGTATATTTTCAGAATCCGCTGCTGCTGGGTTCGCTCGTGTTGGGTGGCCTGAGCTTCTGGCTGGTTTTTTCGAGCGAGGAAGAAGCAGAACCTGAGACGATCCTCGTCGCCGCGGCCTAGGGTGAGCACGTGAGCACTATTCGGGTCGCGACCGCCGCGGATGCACCGGCGCTGGCCGAGTTGGCCGCCGCGACCTTCCACTTGGCCTGTCCGCCCGACACCACAGCGCAGGCTGTGGCCGACCACCTGCGCGACGTGCTCGCAGAGGCAAACTTTCGCACCATGCTGTCCGACCCTGATCGCTTGGTTCTGGTGGCCGATTCCGAGGGCCTGCTGCGCGGCTACACGGCCCTGGTTTTCGAAGAGCCCAGGGACGCCGATGTGCATGCCGTGATCGGGCTACGCCCGACCGTTGAACTGAGCAAGTGCTACGTGCTTGCCGGCAGCCACGGCGGGGGTGTCGCCCCCGCGCTGATGGCAGCCACGCTCCGCGCTGCCCGCGATCGCGGCGCCGCCGGGGCGTGGCTCGGCGTGAACGAACTCAACGCCCGGGCTATCCGGTTCTATCAGAAGCACGGGTTCGCGGAGGTGGGCCGCAAGACGTTCGCGCTCGGCGGCGTCCTGGAAAACGACTTCGTGCTCGAACGGGCGCTCTGACGCGGCCACACCTCCGGCAGCACGCTCAGCTGGGCACGGAGGCGCTCTTGACCAGCTCGTAGGCGGCCAGGGCCGCGCGCCTGGTTTCACCGAGGTCGACGATCGGCTCCGGGTAGGCATCCGTTCCCCACTCCGGCACGTTGGCGCGCACGTAGGACTGATGCGGGTCGAACTTGGCGAACTGCAGTTCGGGGTTGAAGATGCGGAAGTAGGGCGCGGCATCGGCCCCGGATCCGGCCACCCACTGCCAGCTGGCCGGGTTGCTGGCCGGATCGGCGTCGACGAGGGTGTCCCAGAACCAGTTCTCGCCCACCCGCCAGTCGATGAGCAGATTCTTGGTGAGGAACGACGCCGTCACCATGCGCACCCGGTTGTGCATCGTTCCGGTGCGCCAGAGTTCGCGCATGCCGGCGTCGACGAGCGCGAACCCGGTGCGTCCCTGTTGCCACGCCGTGAGCAAGGTCTCATCCAGGGGCTGCCAGGGGAAGGCGTCGAAACCCGGTTTCCAGTTGGCGGTGGCCAGATCGGGGGCGTGGAAAAGCACGTGGTAGCTGAATTCGCGCCAGCCCACCTCGGTGAGAAAGCGCACCGCGCCCTTCGCGGCCGACCCGGTCAGCCCTTCACTGGCCAGACGAGTGGCGTGCCACACCTGGTAGGGGCTGATCTCCCCCCAGCGCAGGTGCGGCGACAACCCCGATGTGGCATTCTCGGCCGGCAGGTCGCGGTCGTCGGCGTAACGGGCCAGGCGATCAGCCAGGAATTCGTCGAGACGGTGCGCAGCGGATGCTTCCCCGGGCTGCCAGGTGTTCCGCAGGCCGGTCGCCCAGTCCGGTTCGGTGGGTTCGAGGTGCCAGGAATCAAGGTGGTCCGATTCGTGCGTTCCCTTCCAGACAATGATCTCGGTGGGGGCCGGATACGGGGCGCGCGGCAGCGGTGCGGCCAGGCACGCTCGCCAGAAGGGGCTGAAGACGGAGTACGGGTTTCCCTGCCCGGTCCGGATGGTCCACGGTTCGAAGAGCAGGGAAGCGGCGAAGCTCTGCGCGTCGATGCCCGTGGCGCGAAGTTCCGCCTTCACCTGGGTGTCGACGTCGCGCTCAGCTTTGCCGTAGCGGCGATTCCAGAGGGCCGCGGTGGCGCCGGTCGCAGCGGCGAGCTCGGTGACGATCTCGGTGGCCGGTCCGCGGCGCAGCAGGAGGGGAAGACCGAGGGCAGCGAGTGACGCGGTGAGCGCGCGCAGACTGCTGTGCAACCACCAGCGGGAGGCGCGGCCCAGGGGCCGGATGCCCGGGGACTCGTCGTCGAGAACGTAGAGGGCCACCACCGGGGCGCCGCGGGCGATCGCGTGGTGCAGGGCGGGGTTGTCGGCGAGCCGCAAATCGTCGCGGAACCACACGATGGTGGGACCATCGGCGGGTGGGACTGGTACTGCAGTGGTGTCGCCGGCTGGCTCAAGCATCCGTTGCCTCCTGGGGTTGTTGCACACTGACCGTCGCTGTCGCAGTGGTGCTCGTCAGCGTCGGTGCTTCATTCTGTCGCAGCGGCCTGAGGGAGTCCCGCATTCGAGGTCTCGACACCTGAAGCCGTGGTGTGCGGTGATTTGTGGCGGCGGTCGCGGTGAGTCAGGAGGCCGCCTGCCGGTCGAGGTATTCACGCTCCAACAGGCCGATGAGGTCGTTCGCGAACCCGATGAGAATGGCGATCTGGTCTTCGTCACGTTCGATCCACCGGCACTCCGGCACGGCATTGACCGGAACGAAGTCCGTGTGCTGCTCCCACACGAGCAGAGTGCGGTCGGCGCCGAGGACATACTGCTGCCACCACACCTGTCGCAGGTATGAGCGCGGAATGCTGCGCCAGGGCTTACTCGTGGTCTTGATCTCGGCAAGTTCGAACACTCCGCTGGTGGCGAGGCCGACGCCGTCGGGTGTGGCGAGATGGCGGGGCTGGTCAGCCGCGTGAAAGAGGTTGTTGCTCGGCTCGATCCCGTAGTTCTCCAGTACCCAGGCGGCGATTTCGGGCTCACGGGCCCGCCCATGATCGGTGTACGTATTGCCGCTGAAGTTGCTGCCGTTCAGCTTGTCGAAGACGGCGGTCTGCAGGGACTTAGGGGTGGCGAGTTTGGCGACGTCCGTTGCCGTTATCCCGCGAGCACGTGCGCGCAGCCAGGCGACGCGGTCAGCCGAGTTGGCGACGATGCGCCGGGTGTGCGGCAGCGGAGCGGCAATCGAGGAGACCGCTTCTTCCAGCTCAAAGAGGGAGAGCGAGGAAGTGGCCACCTCCTAACTATGTCACTGACCATCCCGGTGCGGGTTCGAGCCTCGCCGGAAGCTGGATGGAACCCGTGAAAAAGCCGTTCTGACGCTGCGGAGCGGGCATCGTTATCGCGCCGTGACCTTACTCGGCTAGCGTCGATCTCACATCATCGGGGGAATGTCATGAAAGGTCGTGCTCGGTTTCTCTGCGGCATCGGGCTTTCCGTGGCACTCACCGGCTGCGCCGGCATTCCCGGCTTCACGGCGTCGGTTGACGCGCCACTGGGCACGGTTGTCGATGCCGTCGACTGCCAAGCGCCCAATCTGGGCGGCTGGACGCTGCCCGAGGAGGCCCGAGCGACGGATGTGCCACCTCACCCCGACGCAGCGGCGCCCGGTCGCGTTCCGCCCGGTTTCGAGCCGACGGCAGTGTACCGATGCGGTTTCATGGCTTCCTTCGAGGACGAGAAGGGTACCTGGTCTGCGGTGAAAGTGGATCGGCTCGAGGGTGATTTCGGTCCACTCCTCGCGGCCCTCGCCGAGCCGGACGAGCCGTTCAACTTCAGCCAGGTGTGCACCGCCACAGCCGAATTCGTCCCCGAGCTGTGGCTGCAGAACGAGGAAGGCCGCGCCGTTCGTGTCGCCTGGCCTCGGGATGCGTGCCTGAAAACACAGCCGGGCACCGCCATCGCCCTGGCCGCACTGGACCTCGTGGAATCGACCGACCTCCCGATCCGCCTCGTCGTATCCCGGGAAGCTCTCGACGCCGGCTGCAGCATGACCGCGACCGCTCCCGGCTGGCGAGCGCTCCTGACGGAGGGGCTCGGCATCGACGACTTCCCGGCCGAGCTGCTCACCCTGGACGCCGCCGCCCGACCGGATGCTGCAGCGTCGCTGGCCGAGGCCGACGGCGTGACGGTGTGCCTCTATGACGTGCGGGCGGCCGATCCGGCCCCCGAAGCGACGAAGGCTCCGTCGAGCCCCGACCTCAGCCGCATCCTGGAGACTCTGCAGAACGGTGAATTCGCCGGGGCAACCACCCTGCAACCCGATATGGCAGCCCGGCTGCTGGGGACAGTGGCCGCTGCCGACCCGCCGGCGCCGTCGTGCGCTTCGCCGGTCACTCGTTTCGGGGTGCTCTGGCCGTCGCAGGCCGGAACCAGAATCCCCGCGGAGATGGCCGTGGAGCTGGACGGCTGCGCGCGGCTGTTCACGCCGGACTCGGCGGCCCTGGTGGCACCATCCGAGGTGCTCGTGGAGCTCGCCGCACGGTAGCCCGGCGCGCGCGATCAGGGTCGGGCTCGAGCGCTGTGCCCCCTCACAGGGTGTCAACGGTGCACCCACGGCTGATTCATAGAAAACTCTGAATACTTAGCAAGTATGACCCCACGTACGAGCAGTCCGGCCACCCACGGCCCGCGTCTTCGCAAGGCCGACGGCACTGCCATTCGGGTGCTCGTCGTCGACGACGAACCCACCCTCACGGATTTGCTGTCGATGGCGCTTCGCTACGAGGGCTGGGAGGTGCGAACTGCCGGAGAAGGACGCCAGGCGCTCACGATCGCACGGGAATTCCGCCCGGACGCGATCGTGCTGGACATCATGCTGCCCGACATCGACGGGCTGCAGGTGCTGCAGCGGGTTCGGGCCGACGGCTATGAAACCCCGGTGCTGTTCCTCACTGCGAAAGACTCGCTCGACGATCGCATCGCGGGGCTCACGGCCGGGGGTGACGACTATGTCACCAAACCGTTCAGTTTGGAAGAGGTGGTGGCTCGGCTGCGCGGACTCATCCGTCGGTCCACCCTTGCCGTGGCTGATTCAAGCGATCCCCGCATCACCGTGGGAGATCTGATGCTCGACGAAGACAGCTATGAGGTCTTCCGTGGCGGGACCTCCATCGAACTGACCGCCACCGAGTTCGAACTGCTGCGATTCCTGATGCGCAACCCGCGTCGGGTGCTCAGCAAGGCGCAAATCCTTGATCGGGTCTGGAGCTACGATTTCGGCGGCAAGTCATCCGTTGTTGAAATCTACATCTCCTACCTGCGCAAGAAGATCGATGCCGGACGCGAACCGATGATCCACACCGTGCGCGGAGCCGGTTACATGCTTAAGATAGCGGAATGAGCGACCGGACCGCCGCCTCGAAGAACCCTCGGACACGCGTGCGGTCCCCGTGGACGCTGCGGCGCCGGCTCGTGCTCACGGTGGTCGGCCTGCTCGCGCTCGTGAGCATTGTGATCGGCGCGGTAAGCGTGGCCATCCTGCGTGGCTCGCTGCTCGACCGGCTCGACGTGCAGCTCTCTTCGGCAGTGGACCGCTCAGGGACCGCTATCGGCGGCGACGGCGATGTCGATAATCGCGGGGGGTTCTCCAGCGCGCCCACTGCAGATGCCATCCTCGGCGGCCCGGCGCAGCCTCCCGGCCTGCTCGCCCTCGTCTTCAACGGCACAAGCATGACGACCGGCTATACCGACATCGAAAGCGGTGAGATCAAGACCCTTCGCCCGCACCAGGTGCAGCTGCTGGCCGACAACATCAAGCAGGCCGTACCGGTGACGGTCGACCTGGAGGGAGATCTGGGCCAATACCGTGTCGTTGCCGACACCAGTCGAAGCGGCACCCTCTACCTCGTGGGCCTGCCCCTCTCGTCCGTCAACGCGACGGCCACCCAGCTCGCCGGCATCATCGCCGGAGTGTCCCTCGCGGGCGTTCTGGTGGTGGCCGCGCTCGCCGGGTGGACCGTGCGGCTTGCCCTGCGGCCGCTGCAGCGAGTCACCGAGACGGCATCACGCGTATCCTCGCTGCCGCTCGACCGCGGCGACGTGTCCCTGGAAGACCGAGTGCCGGCCGCCGACACCGACCCGCGCACAGAAGTCGGCCGAGTCGGACTCGCGCTGAACCGCATGCTTGACCACGTAGATCTCGCCCTCGAAACCCGACAGGCCAGTGAACGCAAGGTGCGCCAGTTCGTCTCGGATGCCAGCCACGAGCTGCGCACGCCGCTCGCCTCGATTCGCGGGTATTCGGAGTTGACCAGGCTCAGCGGACAGAAGCTCCCGCCCGATGCGATCCACGCCCTCGGTCGGATCGAATCCGAGTCCATTCGGATGACCGGCCTCGTGGAAGACCTGCTGTTGTTGGCCCGATTGGACGAGGGTCGCGAACTCGAACAGGAACCGGTCGACCTCACCCGCCTGCTCGTGGACGCCGTGAGCGACGCGCATGCCGCGGGGCGCGACCACGTGTGGGACCTCGACCTGCCGGAGGAACCCGTGCAGGCGCTCGGCGACGCGTCCCGGCTGCATCAGGTTTTCACCAACTTGTTGGCCAACGCCCGGGTGCACACTCCGCCGGGAACCACCGTGACGGTGACCTTGGCCGCCGTGGATGACCGAGTCGTGGTGACCGTAGCGGATGACGGTCCCGGCATCCCCGAAGAACTGCGAGGGAACCTGTTCGAGCGGTTTGCCCGGGGCGATGCCTCACGCTACCGAGACTCTGTGGCGGGGGGAACCGGCAGTACCGGTCTGGGTCTAGCCATCGTGAACGCCGTCGTCAACGCCCATAACGGTGAGATCACCGTTCAGAGCGAGCCCGGCCGGACGGAGTTCCGAGTCGCCCTGCCCCTCGCCTAGCTCCGGCGGCGACCGGCAAACTCTCTCCCTATGAAATCGGGGTGTTCAGCTGGGCGAGCAAGCGGGCCAACTCATGCAGGTCCGCAGCGGACCAGGTTGACAATCGCCGGTGCACAATGGCGGTGTCACCGGTGCGAAGCTCCTCGAGCCGCTGCACGGCCAGCGACGTGATAGCCAGGAAGTGCGCACGTCCGTCGCTCGGATCGGCCTGCGTCGTCACGAGCCCGAGTTCGCAGAGCGGCTTGGCCTGCCGGCTGATCACGCTCTTGTCCACGGCCAGCTGGTTCGCCACGGACCCCGCATGTGTCGGGCCGTGGCGAGCGAGCAGCCGGAGAATTCGCAAACCGAACGCGCTCAGGGACGGATCGATCAGTGCCGCTGCCTCGCGCTGGCTCACCCGGATGCTGCCGGCGAGCACGCTCATCTCCTCGACCACCTCCGCGATCATGAGCGAGGTGTCCGGGGTCTGTGCCTCGTTCTCTGTCATCGTCAACCCTTCAGTCCGGGTCGCTCAACGGTCGCGACCACGCGGATCGAGCCGGTCGGGTTGTTCAAGCCCACGGGGGTGAGTCCGACGGAAGCGGTGCTGGCGTCGATGAGGATGTCTTCCATGTCCGCGAGCTCGCGACGGGCCCGGGCGCGGGCATCCGCTTCACGTTGCAGTCCCTCGGAATGCGCGCGGGCGATCGCGGTCTTGCCGCCGAGCGGGATGTTGGGCAGCAGGCAGACCATCACCAGGGTGACCACCGCCAGTGGCGCGCCGAGCAGGAACACGGTGCCGGCGCCGGAACCGTAGGCCGCCTCGACCAGAACCTGGAGCGTGACCGGCAGCTCGGAGATGTTCGGGATCGTTCCGGAGCCGAGGGCCTCGTTCGCGGTGATTTGGCCGGCCGGGTCGAGGCCTGTGATTCCGCGGCGGATGCCGTCGGCCACGACGGTGCCCAGCACCGAGCCGAGAACGGAGACGCCGACCGTACCGCCAAGGCTGCGGAAGAAGGTGATTCCGCTGGTGGCCACACCGAGGTTCTTCACGTCGATGGCGTTCTGCACCACCAGCACGAGGTTCTGCATGAGCGAACCGAGTCCAGCCCCGAGCACGAACATATACACGCCCACCAAGACGAGGTTGGTGGTGGAAGTCAGGGTTCCCAGCAACAGCTGGCCGGCCACCACGAGCGTGGCGCCGGTGATCATGATGGCCTTCCACTTGCCCGTGCGGGTGATCAGCATGCCGAACGCGGTCGACGATACGAGGAAGCCGCCCATCATCGGAATGGTGAGCAGGCCGGACTGGGTGGGCGTGGCGCCGCGGGCCAGCTGCATGTACTGGCTGAGGAAGAGGGAGGTGCCGAACAGGGAGACGCCCACGGAGACGCTCGCGACGGTGGCGATACTGAAGGTGCGGTTCTTGAACATGGTCAGCGGGATGATCGGCTCCTTGACGGTGGCCTCCACGACCACAGCCGCCACGAGCAGCAGCACAGCGCCGCCCACCATGACCAATGACGGAACGGATGCCCACTCGAAGTCATTCCCGGCGAGCGTGACCCAGATCATCAGCAGCGACACCCCGCCGGCGATGAGCACGGCGCCGAGGTAGTCGATTTTCACGACGCGCTTGGCGCGCTCGGGCAGGCGCAACGTGCGCTGCAGCAGCACGATGGCGACGATGGCGACGGGCAGCGCGATGAAGAAGTTCCAGCGCCAGCCGAAGGCATCCGTGATCACTCCTCCGATCAGCGGGCCGCCCACGGTGCCGACGGCCATGACGGCGCCGAACAGGCCGGCGTACTTGCCCCGGTCACGCGGGCTGATGATGTCGGCCATGATGATCTGGCTCAGGGCGGCGAGGCCGCCGGCACCGAGGCCCTGCAGCACGCGGAAGCCGATGAGGGTTCCGGTGTCCTGCGAGAAGCCGGCCAGGGCGGAGCCGAGCACGAAGATCACGAGCGAGAGCTGGATGAGGAGTTTGCGGTTGAACAGGTCGGCGAATTTGCCCCAGATGGGCGTGGACACTGTGGTGGCCAGCAGGGTCGCGGTGATGACCCACGTATAGGAGGACTGTCCGCCGTCGAGGTCGGAGATGATCACCGGCAACGAGGTGCTTACGACCGTGCCGGCGAGAATGGAGACGAACATTCCCAGGAGCAGGCCGGAGAGGGCCTCGAGCACTTGGCGGTGGGTCATGCTGCCGTCGGCCGCGATGGTCGGACGGGGCTGTACCGGTGTGCGGCGTGAAGCACGTGACATGAAGCTCCCAAGATGTAATTGACAGATATCAACTATATACACATAGTGGACACATATCAACTACTTCCGCGGGAATGCCGAGTTGCGCCGTCACTCCGGGTGACATAGAGTCATCATTAGCCACAGACCGCCGGTTGTCGCTTCGCGCAGAAATGCGTCGAGTGATCGAAGGTTCATTCACGTGAACGGCCCGCGCAGGTGTTCGAAGTAAGTTGTCAGTCTTATGGATTGTGACCCAGCTCCGGCGCCCTGCGCTGGAGCTTTTTTCATGTTTGCACCGGGGGCTACCCGGCACATGAATACTAAGAGGAGCACCATGGCGAACAAGGAAGCAACGGTCGCCGAGCTTACGGAGAAATTCCAGAGCTCGACCGC
>Ga0209023_10005430_pt1 | contig 13952 bp, 7 predicted proteins | sample LakOneMetagenome_FD_187468 | JGI IMG/M metagenome (GOLD analysis project Ga0209023, IMG submission 187468) | Freshwater and sediment microbial communities from Lake Erie, Canada (SPAdes) (version 2) | ecosystem: Environmental > Aquatic > Freshwater > Lentic | place: Lake Erie, Canada | collected...
CAGCTTGAATCCGGTGGTGGTGCGCATCGGCAGTATCGAGCAGTTTGCCGAGTTGCGGGCGCCGGAGAGCCATTTGGTGTAAGTGGTTTGCACAGGTACGACCGCGTGGACACAGGTGTCCACCCTACGAAACCCGCTGTTGTAGGGTGGACACCTGTGTCCACGCTGTAGAACGCCCGATATCGAAACGCCACCCAACGTTTAGAACCCCCGCTCCACAGTTTCACGGTCTAATGCCGTGATGACCAATACCGCCTACCCCCACCTGCTGCAGCCCCTCGACCTCGGCTTCACCACGCTGAAGAACCGCGTGATCATGGGCTCGATGCACACCGGCCTTGAAGACCGCTTCTACAACTACGGCAAGCTGGCCGCCTTCTACCGCGAGCGCGCGGCCGGCGGCGTCGGGCTGATCGTCACCGGCGGCATTTCGCCGAACCGGCAAGGCTGGCTGCTGCCGATGGGCGGCACCCTGAACTTCCTCGGCGACGTGCCGAACCACCGCCGCGTGACGCGCGCCGTGCACGAGGAGGGCGGCAAGATCCTGCTGCAGATCCTGCACGCCGGCCGCTACGGCTACCAGCCCTTCGTGGTGTCGGCGTCAAGCAAGAAGTCGCCGATCTCCCCCTTCAAGCCGCGCGCCCTGAGCGAACGCGGCATCGAGTCCACCATCCGCGCCTATGCGCGCTGCGCGAAGCTGGCCAAGCAGGCCGGCTACGACGGCGTCGAGGTGATGGGCAGCGAGGGGTACCTGCTGAACCAGTTCCTGTGCGCGCGCGTAAACAAGCGCACCGATGGCTGGGGCGGGCCGGTCGAGAACCGCATGCGCCTGGCGCTGGAGGTCGTGCGCCGCATCCGCCAGGCCGTCGGACCTGAGTTCATCATCATGTACCGCCACTCGGTGCTCGACCTGGTCGAAGGCGGCAACACCTGGGACGAAGTGGTCACGGTGGCGCGCGCACTGGAGCAGGCCGGCGTCACCATCCTGAACACCGGCTACGGCTGGCACGAGGCACGCGTGCCGACCATCGTCACCTCGGTGCCGCGCGCGGCATTCGCCAGCGTGGCCGGGCGCCTGCGTGAGGAAGTGGGCATTCCGGTGGTGGCCTCGAACCGCATCAACATGCCGCATGAGGCGAACGCGCTGATCGCGCGCGGCGACGCCGACATGGTGTCGATGGCGCGGCCCTTCCTGGCCGATGCCGCCTTTGTCGCGAAAGCCGCCAGCGGCCGCGTCGACGAGATCAACACCTGCATCGGCTGCAACCAGGCCTGCCTCGATCACACCTTCGCCAACAAGCGCGCCAGCTGCCTGGTCAACCCGCGCGCCTGCCACGAGACCGAACTGGTGTACGCCAGGACGACCAGGCCGCGCCGCATCGCCGTGGTCGGCGCCGGCCCGGCCGGGTTGTCGGCGGCCACCGTCGCGGCCGAGCGCGGCCACGCGGTCACGCTGTTCGACGCGTCCAGCAGCATCGGCGGCCAGTTCAAGGTCGCCATGCAGGTCCCGGGCAAGGAAGAATTCGCCGAGACCATCCGCTACTTCGGCCGCAAGCTGGAGACCACCGGCGTCGACGTCCGGCTGAACCGCCGCGTCACGCGCGAGGAACTGCTGGCCGGCGGCTTCGACGAGGTGATCGTCGCCACCGGCGTACGCATGCGCAAGCCCGCGATCCCCGGCATCGACCACCCGAAGGTGCTGTCCTATCTCGAGGTCCTGCGCGACAAGGCACAAGTGGGCAAGCGCGTGGCCATCATCGGCGCCGGCGGCATCGGTTTCGACACCGGCGAATTCCTGCTGCACGATCCGAGCCACCCGCTGCCGCAGCCGGTGGCCACCTGGACCGGCGAGTGGGGCGTCGATTTACAGGTGGGCACCCCCGGCGGCCTGGTGCAACCCGTGCCGGCCCATCCCTACCGCCAGCTCTGGCTCCTGCAGCGCAAGACCACGCGTCCCGGCGCGGGACTCGGCAAAACCTCGGGCTGGGTGCACCGCGCGGCCCTGCAGCGCGGCGGCGTGACCATGCTGGCCGGCGTGCAGTACGACCGCATCGACGACGCCGGCCTGCACATCACGGTCGGCGGCGAGCAGAAGCTGCTGGAAGTGGACAATGTGGTGATCTGCGCCGGGCAGGAAAGCCTGGACGAGCTGACCGCGCCGGGTGCGGGCGGCGGCCCGGCCTTCCACAAGATCGGCGGCGCCGTGCTGGCGGCCGAGCTGGATGCGAAGCGCGCGATCCGCGAAGGGGCGGAGCTGGCGGCGCGCCTGTGATGAAGCGTGGCGGCGGGGCGATGCCGCCGCCCCCATCTGTCTTCAATAACTCATGCGCAGGAAAGCCCCGCGGTGGTACTCGTTGATGTAGCGGAGCAGGAAGTACTGGAAGTAGAGCACCGAGAAGATCTCCATGGTCTCTTCCGCCGTCACCATCAGCATGAAGGCGATGTCGCGCACGCCGTGGGTCTGCAGCACATGGTTGCCCTCCATGGTCTCGAAGCCGATGGCGGCGAACACGAAGGCGGCGCCGGCCAGGGCGAAGTTGACCATGTAGACCTTCTTCAGGCGCAGCAGGAAGGGCAGCATGTAGAGCGCGACCCCGATCACGATAAAGGCCACCGGCACCGTCCACGCTACCGACAGCAGCGGCACGGCCTCGAAGTGGGCGCCTGCCGCGGCCTTGACCATCTTGGCGAGGATCTGGCGCAGGTCGGCGAATTCGTCGACCGACATGAACAGGAAGCCGCCGGCCAGGATGCGCCAGGCCACCACGTCCTTGTGGCCCGCTTCGCGCGCCAGGCCCGCGATCGCGAACAGCAGGACGGATGTCAGCAGCAGGTTCAGGGTCGACGCATAGGTCGGGACGTTGCCTTCTTCGTAGAAGTCGAACAGGGGAACCAGCCCGAACGCGACGTCGTTGCCCGCATAGTATTTCAGCGCCATGGCCATGCCGTGGGCCAGGACCAGCAGGCAGCCGATCGACAGCAGCTTGCGATGGTAACCGTACAGGTCGGACGGGCCGACGACGATCTGGCGCGTGTCCGCACGCACCACCGGTGTATCGCTGATCTCTGCCATGATAAGCCCCTTGCAATAAATATAATTCTTATATCGGATGATCATATCAGAAACTATATAAATTGTTATAACTTTTGATGCGGCAATGCAGCAGCTGTTGCGCCAGCGTGGCAGAAAAAAAAGGACCGCCCAAGCGGTCCTGCAGTCCTGTGGGGAGCCTAGAGCGGCGTTACTTCTTGCGTACGACCACGCAGCCGATCGAATAACCGGCGCCGAACGAGCAGATGACGCCGTTCGCGCCCTGCGGCAGGTCGTCCTGGTAGGTGTGGAAGGCGATGATCGAGCCGGCCGATGAGGTGTTGGCGTAGCTGTCGAGAATCACCGGCGCTTCGCTTGGCTCGGCGTCGCGGCCGAGCAGGGTGCGGGTGATCAGCAGGTTCATGTTCAGGTTGGCCTGGTGCAGCCAGTAGCGCGACACCTGCGGGATCTCCAGGCCGGCCGCTTCCACGGTCTCGCGGATCATCTCGGCGGCCATCGGGCAGACTTCCTTGAATACCTTGCGGCCCTGCTGGCGGAACAGCTTGTCGGACGCGCCCACGCCGGATTCGTCGAAGCGGTTCATGAAGCCGAAGTTGTTGCGGATGTTGTTCGAGAACTTGGTCTTCAGTTTCGAGTCGAGGATCTCGAACTGGTGCTCACCCACCGCCGTGTCGGCCGCCTCGATGATCATCGCGGTGCAGGCGTCGCCGAAGATGAAGTGGCTGTCGCGGTCGCGGAAGTTCAGGTGGCCGCTGGTGATTTCCGGGTTCAGCACCAGCACGGCGCGCGCCTGGCCGGTCTGCACGGCGGCCATCGCGGTCTGGATGCCGAAGGTGGCCGAGGAGCAGGCCACGTTCATGTCGAAGCCATAGCCTTCGATGCCCAGCGCTTCCTGGACTTCGACCGCCATCGCCGGGTAGGCGCGCTGCATGTTCGATGCGGCGACCAGCACCATGTCGATGTCGCCCGCAACGCGGCCGGCGCGCGCCAGCGCATCCTTGGCAGCGGCGACGCACATTTCCGCCTGCAGCGAGATCTCGTCGTCGCCACGTTCGGCGATGCGCGAGGTCATGTGCTTCGGATCGAGGATGCCTTCCTTTTCCATCACGTAGCGCGACTTGATGCCGGAGGCTTTTTCGATGAAGCCGCTGCTCGACGGCTCGAGCGCGGTGACTTCGCCGGCGGCGATGGCGGCGGCGTGTTCGGTGTTGTGCAGCTCGACGTAGGCATTGAACGCCGTCACCAGCTCGTCGTTCGAGATGGAATACGGAGGCGTAAACAGGCCGGTGCCGCTGATGACGACAGATTTCATGTTCGGACTTTCAAAGGAGATAAGGGGTGTTTCCCCAAGACTGACGGCGATTCTACACAATCGGGGAGGGCGTGGGAATTGTCGGGGTGACTATTTTGTAGGCAGATTATTCGGATTGAATTGCCGGTTTTTGCCAAGTCGATAACACGCCGCGTGTCGATGTGGCGTCCCGTAGGGTGGGCACGCCGTGCCCACGCGAAATGATGCGCTATGTTGGCTGGATTTTGATGTTTCGACACGCTATCAAATAGTGTGTCTGGAAGCAGGTCACGCGGCTCAGAGCAGAGCCAACACAGTGCCGGCTTCCGCGTGGGCACAGCGTGCCCACCGTACGGTCAGCGCCGCGTTACGTAAAATAGCCGGGTCAGTTCTTCACAGCCCCCGCCAGCTTCGCCCCTTCCTGCCGCGTCGACAACTGCATCGTCTCGCCCTTCAGGTGCTTCACCGCCTGGGCCAGCTGGAAATCGCTGGCGCTGCCGTAGGCCAGGGGCTTACGCTGGCGCAGCTTGGCCAACAGCGCCATCTGCCCCTCGATGTCGTCCTCGCGCGTGGCTTCCTCGGCGTCGCCGCTCAGGTGGTGCTCGAGGTCGGCCTCGCGCATGCGCAGGGCGTTCAGGCCGTCGTCCTCGGCGGTTTCGTCGACCGCGAAGTCGGGCACGATGCCGCGCGCCTGGATCGAACGCCCGGCCGGGGTGTAGTAGCGCGCCGTGGTCAGCTTCACGGCGGCGTCGGTGCCGATCGGGCGGATGGTCTGCACCGAGCCCTTGCCGAAGGTCCGGGTGCCGACGATGCTGGCGCGCTTGTGGTCCTGCAGCGCGCCGGCCACGATCTCCGAGGCCGAGGCCGAACCGGTGTTCACCAGCACCACCAGCGGCACGGTCTTGAAGACGTTCGGCACATTCGCCAGCGGATCGCGTCCGCTGCGCAGCATGTAGTACTCGGGCCGGCCGAAGAAGCGCTGGCGCGATTCGGCCAGCTGGCCATTCGTCGAGACGATTTCCACGCCCTTCGGCAAAAAGGCCGCGGCCACGCCGATCGCGCCCTGCAGCAGCCCGCCCGGGTCGTTGCGCAAGTCCAGCACCAGGCCCTTCAAATGCGGCTCCTGGCGCGCCAGGTCGGCCAGCTTGGCCGCCATGTCGTCGACGGTCGGCTCCTGGAACTGCGAGATGCGCATCCAGGCGTAGCCCGGCTCGACGATCTTCGCCTTGACGCTTTTCTGCACGATTTCCTGGCGTTCGACGGTCAGCACCAGCGGCTGCGGCGCACTGGCGCGCGCGATGGTGAGCGTGACGCGGGTGCCGGGCGTGCCGCGCATGCGCTTGACCGCTTCTTCCAGGCCCAGGCCACGGACGTCGGCCCCGTCGATGCGGGTGATCAGGTCGCCGGCCTGGATGCCGGCGCGCTCGGCCGGCGAATCCTCCATCGGCGCGACGATTTCCACGTAGCCCTCGTCGCTCTGGCCGATCTCGATGCCCAGGCCGACGAAGCGGCCCTCGGTGCCTTCGCGCAGTTCGCGGTAGGCGGCCGGGTCGAGGTAGCCGGAATGCGGGTCGAGCGAGCCGACCATGCCGTTGATGGCCTCGGTGAGCAGCTTGTCGCCCTTGACCGGCTCGACGTAGTCGGACTGGATGACCTCGACGACCTGCGACAGCTGGCGCAGGCCATCGAGCGGCATGCTGGGCTCGACCGGCTTGTAGGCCAGCGCGGAAAACTGCATCGTGACCGCGACGCCGGCAACGACGCCGACGGCCAGCAAGCCGGTGTTCTTCAGAGTGGAACGCATAAATATGATCGATCGCGGCGGCGCGCAGCCGCCCTGGCACGCATGAGATAGCGCGGGTCCAGTATAAACCCTATTCCTGCGCGCCTGCCGTGGCGCCCGCGCAAATACGGGCTGCACAGCCAATATGCGGGTTTGTGTAAAGGCGTTTGTAAAGCCGCTTGGGCGTCCGGTAAGCAATTGTAAGAGTGGCCGCGCCGGCTCGGCCGTGGTCCTATAGTCAATTGCAGTTTTTCTCTCTCCACCCCAACAGTGGATTTTGCCCATGGCCCCCTCCGTGGGCTTTTTTTTGCCTGGAGCACCCATGAACCCGACTTCCCTTGTACGCGCCGCCGCCCTGGCGCTGATCCTGCATAGCGGCGTTGCCGCCGCTTCGCCCCTGATGGACCTGCGCGCCGGCGACCTGCTGGCGATGGCGCCGGAACTGCGCAAGGCGCTGGCGCTGAACGCCAACCAGCAGCTGCTGTGGCAGCAAAGCGAAGCCCGCACCCGCGCCATCCTGCGCGAACGCCAGGGCCGGCGCGAACGCCTGCAGGCGCAGGCCACGGCGCTGGCGCAGGACCCGGGCGCCGAATTGCGCACCCTGGACACGGCGGCCGACGCCGAAGCGCAGGCCAGCGCGGCCGAGGACAAGGCCCTGCGCGAACAGTGGCTGCTGCTGAACGACGCCCTCGACGATCGCCAGCGCACCCAGGTGCTGCGCTTCCTGGCCGACCAGCTCGAGCGCGTGCGCGACGGCGGGCCGGCGCGCGGGGAAGAGGGCGGCAAGCGCGAAGGCGGCCGCGAAGGGGGGCCGGGCGGCCCCGGCGGCGGGCGCGGGCGGCCGGGCGGCGGCATGGGCGGCATGCAGGGTGGCGTGTCGGTCGGCGGCGCCGGCGGTTTTTGAACCTGGCCAGGCCTGTTGTATCGAAAAGTAAAAAAGCGGCCGCCGGTGTAGCGGCCAGCCCGCCAGCCGCTAGAATGTCTTGCCAAGAATTCATACGGCTGCCCCGCCCAGGGTGACGGCCACGATAATAAATACAAGACATGACGATCCTGACCCCGATTGCCGCCGCCTCCCTGCAGGGTGGCGCGGTCGATCCCGCGGCGGCTGCCGGCCGCGGCGGCGCTTTCCCGCCAGACCCTTCCGCGCATCCCGCGCCCCCGCTGGCGTGCAAACGGGGCGAGCACCCTATCTGAATCCCGGAATGCGGCTTACCGGCCGCTTTCCGTTTTTTCGTGGCCACGCGCCGCTTTGACTGCAACCGAGGACTTTCCCGTGAAACGTACCCTTCTGAGCACCCTGACCTTGTCCATGCTGGCCGCTTTCGCCCATGCCGGCGACACCACCCAGCCTGCCGGCCCATCGGCCGCGCCGATCTCCGGGATCGATACCCAGTTCATCGACAACTCGGTGCGTCCGCAGGACGACTTCTTCACCCACCTGAACGGCAAGTGGCTCAAGTCCACCGAGATCCCGGCCGACAAGGCCAGCTGGGGCACCTTCATGCAGCTGCGCGACGACGCCCAGGCCCACCTGCGCGAGATCATCGAGGCGGCGCAAAAGAACACGGCGAAAAAGGCCGGCACCGACGAACAGAAGATCGGCGATTTGTACGCCAGCTTCATGGACGAAGCCAAGCTGGAAACCCTGGGCGTGAAGCCGCTGGCGAGCGAACTGCAGCGCATCCGCGGCCTGAAAGATAAAAAGGCTGTCCCGGAACTGGTGGCCCACCTGTCGCGGATCGGCGTCTCGACCCCGTACGGCATCCGCGTCGGCCAGGATGCGCGCGCCTCCACCAAGTACGCCACCTACATCGGCCAGGGCGGCCTGGGCATGCCGGACCGCGACTACTACCTGAAGCTCGACGACAAGCGCATGGCGGACACCCGCGCCAAGTACGAAGCCCACGTCGCGCAAATCCTGACCCTGGCCGGCGAAAAGAACGCCGCGGCCCAGGCCAAGGCCATCGTCGCCTTCGAAACCGAACTGGCCCAGGTGCAGTGGACCAAGGTCGAGAACCGCGACCCGGTCAAGCGCTACAACAAGATGAGCGTGGCCGAGCTGGCCAAGCTGACCCCGGGCTACGACTGGAACGCCGCCCTGAACGCGGCCGGCGTCGGCAGCAAGCTCGATTACGTCATCGTCGCCCAGCCGAGCTACCTGACCGGCTTCAATGGGGTCCTGGCGAAGACCGACCTGGCGACCCTGAAATCCTACTTCGAATGGCAGCTGCTGCGCGAATACTCGCCTTACCTGTCGAAGGCCTTTGTCGACGCCAACTTCGCCTTCTACGGCACCGTGCTGACCGGCGTCACCGAAAACCGTCCGCGCTGGAAGTCGGGCGTGTCGCTGGTCGAAGGCGCACTGGGCGAAGCCGCCGGCAAGCTGTACGTGGAAAAATACTTCCCGGCCGAGCGCAAGGCGCGCATGGAAGAACTGGTGAAGAACGTCACCGCCGCCTACAAGGAAAGCATCGACAACCTCGACTGGATGACCCCGGCCACCAAGGTCGAAGCCCAGGCCAAGCTGGCCAAGTTCGTGCCGAAGGTCGGCTACCCGAACAAGTGGCGCGACTACACGAAACTGAGCATCCGCAACGATGACCTGATCGGCAACGTCAAGCGCGCTTCCGAATTCGGCTACAACCGCAACATCGGCAAGCTGGGCCAGCCGATCGACCGCGAAGAGTGGGGCATGACGCCGCAGACCGTGAACGCCTACTACAGCAGCTCGATGAACGAGATCGTGTTCCCGGCCGCGATCCTGCAGCCGCCGTTCTTCGACATGCGCGCCGACGACGCGGTCAACTACGGCGCCATCGGCGCCGTGATCGGCCACGAGATCGGCCACGGCTTCGACGACAAGGGCAGCCAGTCCGACGGCGAGGGCAACCTGCGCAACTGGTGGACCAAGGAAGACCTGGACGCCTTTAAAAAGCGCACCGACATGCTGGTCAAGCAGTACAACGGCTACAGCCCGCTGCCTGGCTACAACGTCAACGGCGAACTGACCCTGGGCGAGAACATCGGCGACAACTCGGGCCTGGCGATCGCCTACAAAGCCTACAAGATCTCGCTGAAGGGCAAGCAGGCCCCGGTGATCGACGGCCTGACCGGCGACCAGCGCTTCTTCATGGGCTTCGGCCAGGTGTGGCGCTCGAAGATGCGCGAAGCCCAGCAGATCGTGCAAGTGAAGACCGACCCGCACTCGCCGGGCCAGTTCCGCGCCAACGGTACCGTGATGAACCACCCGGCCTTCTACGAAGCGTTTGGCGTGAAAGAAGGCGACAAAATGTACCTGGCCCCGAAAGATCGCGTCTCGATCTGGTAAAGTCATCGGTCTGGCCATGCAGAACGCCCGTACCTACGGGACGTATGCATATCTAGCGGAATCCGGCCGGCGTCCACGAGGCGCCGGCCGACACCATCTAAAACAGTGGAGAGACACATGAAAAAGCACATGCTGAGCGCCCTGACGCTGGCACTGATCGCTGGTTTTGCCCAGGCTGAATCCGCGTCCGGTACGGGCGCTGCCGCCGCCGCCGCAACCACCAAGACCGCGAAAGCCCCGGTCCTGTCGGCCGGCATCGCCACCGAATACATCGAATCGTCCGTGCGCCCGCAGGACGACTTCTTCGAATACCTGAACGGCAAGTGGCTGAAGAACGTCGAGATCCCGGCCGACAAGTCGAGCTGGGGTTCGTTCATGGAACTGCGCGAGAACACCCTGCCGCAGATCCGCGCCATCATCGAGAAGGCCGCCGCCGGCAACCCGGCCGCCGCCACCGACGCCCAGCGCATCGGCGATTTCTGGGCCAGCTACATGGACGAAGCGCGCCTGGAACAGCTGGGCGTGACCCCGTTGAACGGCGAACTGGCGAAGATCGCCGCGATCAAGGACAAGGCCGAACTGCCGGCCGTGCTGGCGCGCCTGGGCAAGATCGGCGTCAACGTGCCGTTCGACTTCGGCATCCACCAGGACAACAAGGATTCGACCAAGTACGTGGCCGACATCTACCAGGGCGGCCTGGGCATGCCTGACCGCGACTACTACCTGAAGGCCGACGACGCCAAACTGGCAGATGTAAAAGCCAAGTACCTGGCCCACATCGAGAAGACCCTGGCGCTCGCCGGCGACAAGAACGCCGCCGCGAACGCGAAAGCCATCGTCGACTTCGAGACCGAACTGGCGAAGATCCAGTGGACCAAGGTCGAGCTGCGCGACCCGATCAAGGCCTACAACAAGGTCAACCTGACCGACATGGGCAAGATCGCCCCGAACTACGACTGGGCCACCTGGTTCAAGACCACGGGCATCGAAGGCAAGACCGACTACGTCATCGTCAGCCAGCCGACCTACCTGAAGGGCTTCGCCGAACTCTCGGGCAAGACCTCGCTCGACACCTGGAAGGCCTACCTGGCCATGCACCTGGTCGACAGCTACAGCAGCTACCTGTCGAAGGCCTTCGTCGACCAGCGCTTCGACTTCTACGGCAAGACCCTGTCGGGCGTGACCCAGATCGAACCGCGCTGGAAGCGTGGCGTCGGCGTGGTCGAGCGTGCCCAGGGCGAAGCCGTCGGCAAGCTGTACGTGGCCGAGCACTTCCCGGCCGAGCGCAAGGCGCGCATGGAGACCCTGGTCAAGAACCTGCTGGTCGCCTACAAGCAGAGCATCGACAAGCTCGACTGGATGAGCCCTGCCACCAAGAAGGAAGCGCAAGCCAAGCTGGCCAAGTTCACCCCGAAGATCGGCTACCCGAACAAGTGGAAGGACTACTCGGCGCTGGTCGTCAAGCGTGACGACCTGGTCGGCAACGTGATGCGTTCGCGCGTGGTCGAGGCCGACCGCGAGCTGAACAAACTGGGCAAGCCGATCGACCGCGAAGAGTGGGGCATGACGCCGCAGACCATTAACGCGTACTACAACCCGGAGATGAACGAGATCGTGTTCCCGGCCGCGATCCTGCAGCCGCCGTTCTTCGACGCCAACGCGGATGACGCAGTCAACTACGGCGGCATCGGCGCCGTCATCGGCCACGAGATCAGCCACGGCTTCGATGACCAGGGCGCCCAGTACGACGGCGACGGCAACCTGCGCGACTGGTGGAGCCCGTCGGACCACAAGAACTTCAAGGCCAAGACCAAGATGCTGGTCGAGCAGTACAACGCCTTCGAGCCGCTGCCTGGCTACCACGTCAACGGCGAACTGACCCTGGGCGAGAACATCGCCGACAACTCGGGTCTCGCCATCGCCGCGAAAGCCTACAAGATCTCGCTGAACGGCAAGAAGGCCCCGGTGATCAACGGCATGACCGGCGAACAGCGCCTGTACATGGGCTGGGCGCAAGTGTGGCGTTCGAAGATGCGCGAACCGGCGCAGATCGCCCAGGTGAAGACCGACCCGCACTCGCCGGGCCAGTACCGCGCCAACGGCACCCTGAAGAACCAGCCGGGCTTCTACGAAGCCTTCAAGGTGAAGCAGGGCGACAAGATGTACCTGGCGCCGAAGGAACGCGTGATTATCTGGTGATGAGCATCTGGTAATGTGACGAGAAGCCGCCCCGCGCAAGCCGGGCGGCTTTTTTCATTCCACCACCAAAGAAAAAACCCCGGCCACCTTGCAGTGGCCGGGGTTGGTCGCGCCGCCGCTGCGATCAGCGCGGAACGATGGCGAACTGGGGACCGGTGCCGTAGTTCGGCTTGACGGTACGCGCCATGAACCTGGTCCAGGCGGCGCTGCCGTTGCCGAGGCGGGCATCGACGGCATATGCCAGGGCCGGCTGCATGTTCGACGGATAGCCGATCACGGTCGACGAGTAACCCGTCATCTCGCCCACTTTCAGCTTCAGGAAGCTGGCCATCGCGGCGCTGCCGCATTCTGCCGCACGGAAGCCTTCGGACTGGCTGGCCGCCGCGGCCTGCGCCATCTGCGTATAGAAGGGGCTGGTGGCCGAGTCGCGGATGTTCATCGAATACAGGGCGCCGTCGATCCAGCAGATGCCCGGGTCGGTCATGCGCATCACCGGCGACTTCGCCTTCCAGGCCAGCAGGCCCTGGGCCTGGGTAAAGCCGAGCTCCACGGCATGGCCGATGGCCGAGGTGAAGAAGTCGTCCTGCCATGGCGCCACGCCGCGCTTGCTGTCGTAGATGACGGCGCTGCTCATGTCGAGCACGTTGAACTTGTTGGCCGAAGCATTGTTCGTGTACTTGGTGTTGTACCACTCCAGGTTGCTCGCCATGATGCGGTTGAAGTGATCCTTCAGGCGGTCGCTGTCCGGCGTGATATAGGCCGCTTCCGCCAGCGTACGCATGCTCCATGCCTGGCCACGCACCTGGTCGTCGGCCACCAGGCCCTGGATATTCTTGCGCCAGCCCGGGTTCGACTGGAACACGTTGTACATGGCCCAGAACTGCAGCTCTTCCAGGTAGTAGTAGTCGCCGGTCACTAGGTAAGGCAGGTAGGCGAATGCCGGCTGGTGCGAGGTGTCGTGCTTGTTCGGCGTGGTGCAGCTCGCGCTCGGGCAGGCAGGGAAGGCCTCGTACTGCTTGGTGGTCGGGTTCTTCGTATCGTTCTTGGTACCGAGCATGGTCATGTACGGGTAGTCCATCAGGCTGACCGGACGGTCCGTGTTCTTGTCGCGGTAGTGCGACGACCAGCTGCCGGCCAGGTCGGCCGTACCGAGGGTGACGGTCTTGGCGCGCGGGTCCATGCTCAGCAGGTAGGTCGCGGCCCAGCCAGGCAGCAGGCCGATGTCGTTGCGGCCGCCGGTGCTCGGCATGTAGGGATTGGCCAGGCCCACGCCCATCGGTTCGATGGCGGCGCCGGTCCATTTCGCCATCAGGCCGGTCAGGGTCGATTCCGGCGTCACGACGCTCTGGTCATAGTTCGGCAGCGCGCGGCTGGCGATCAGGTAGCCGGTGTTGTGGCGCACGTGCACGGCCGGCGCGGCGCCGAACCAGAACAGCTTGCGCCAGCGGCTGTGGTGCAGGTGGGTCAGGGCAGGCTTGGTATACACCTGCTGGCCGCCCACCACGACCTTGGCGTCGTAGGTGATGTTGCCCGGATTCGCCTCGTAGGCCCAGTTGTTTTCCAGGGTGACGTCGACGCGTGCCTTCTTGATGCTGTCGTACCAGCGGATCGCGAAGCGTGCGGTCAGGTGCGGGTGTTCCACGCCGGCCGCGCTGGTCAGCGGCGCCGACACTTGCCATTCGTTGGCGACGGCGCCCGACAGCCAGGTGTTGTATTTCCAGCCGCTCTTGATCAAATCGTCGGCCGACACCTTATACTCGACGCCGTCGATCGTCGCATGCACCGACGCGCTGAAGCCATTCGACAGCAGCACCTTCGGCGCCTGCGTGCTCGCGGTATTCGGCGCATTCGTCTTCATCAGCTGCATGGTGCGCGCTTCGTTGCCGGCCAGGCCAGGCAGGATCGCCGAGATCACGGCATGGCGCACCGAACCGTCGGCGTGGCTGGCCTTGACGTCGAGCTGCAGGGGCACCAGGGTGCCGTTATCGAGGCGGCCGACCAGCATCTCGTTTTTCTGCAGGTCGCCGGCGGCGAACACCTGGCCGAAGCTGACCGGGACATTCGTCTGCGCAGCGCTGCCGGTGTTTTGCAGGCGCACGTCGGTGACGGTGTTATAGATCGCGTAATTGGCCGGCGGCGTCGTGTTCACTGGGGCAACCACGGCCGGGGTCGGCACAGTGGTCGAGCCGGAGATCGGGGCGGTGACGAGACCGCTGTCCGGCACGGCCGTATCCGGCACGTCCGCAACCGCTTCCGCGCCGTCGCCGGCGTTGCTGCCGGTGCTTTCGTCGCTCAG
>Ga0209023_10005431_pt1 | contig 13951 bp, 16 predicted proteins | sample LakOneMetagenome_FD_187468 | JGI IMG/M metagenome (GOLD analysis project Ga0209023, IMG submission 187468) | Freshwater and sediment microbial communities from Lake Erie, Canada (SPAdes) (version 2) | ecosystem: Environmental > Aquatic > Freshwater > Lentic | place: Lake Erie, Canada...
CCCTTATTGTACAATAGCTTTCAGGCGTTTTTACTGCTGACTGTTGCATTTTTCAATTTTTCCTTTCCTCTATGTCTATCCTCTGGCAAGCCCGCTTCTTTACTACGGTAAATCACTTACGTGATCTGCCGCGTACCCATGTACCGGAAATCGCATTCGCCGGTCGCTCCAATGCAGGCAAATCAACTGCCATTAATACCCTATGCAACCAGAAAAAGCTTTGTTTTGCATCAAAGACTCCTGGTCGCACTCAACATATCAACTATTTTTCTATCGGCGGCGCCCACGTCGCGATGCATCGCAAAGATGAAACCCGGGTTGATGAGATCCGTGCGCTGCTGGTCGATTTACCCGGCTATGGCTACGCTGAAGTGCCCGGCGCGGCAAAAAATCACTGGAACCAGTTACTCGGCTCCTACATACAACGCCGAACGCAGCTCGCGGCATTGGTGCTGATTATGGATGCACGCCGCCCGTTTACTGATCTGGACATCCAGATGCTTGAGTGGTTTGCGCCAAGTGGACGACCTATCCATTGCATACTCACCAAAGCAGATAAATTAAACAAAAATGAATCTGCCAATGCTTTGCGCCAGGCCAAAGACATACTCGCCAGCTACGCGGATGATGAAGGTCCATTATTTCCATACAGCGTGCAATTATTTTCGGCCTTGAAACGCACCGGCATAGAAGAAGCCGATGCAACGATACAGCGCTTACTTGGTCTTGATCGCCCGCCTGAACAGATGGAGACAGAAGTTCCACCAGAGAGCGAATAAAAAAAACCCCGGCTTTGGCCGGGGCGAAATAACACCGATACGAATAGGGACGAACGGTGCCCGCTCAGGGAGGAGAAGCGGTAGGCTTGGAGATCATGATTCCTAACCTGTGCGTTAAGATGTGGCTGAACCCAAAAAGTTTCATTTACCTGACAAATATTTTTTAATTCATCATGGCCCAAAACAAACCCAATCTTTTCCCCGCTGTACGTATGCGTCGCATGCGTAAGGATGTTTTTTCACGCGCGATGATGCGCGAAAATACCATTACCTCTGCCGATCTGATTTATCCGGTATTCATACTGGATGGCGTCAATCAATGCGAAAAAGTGGCGTCGATGCCAGGCGTGGAACGTGTTTCCATTGATCTGCTGCTGGGCGTTGCAGAAGACTGCGTCGCGCTCGGCATTCCAGTGATGGCGTTATTCCCGGTCATTAATCCCAGTTTAAAAACCCCGGACGGTATCGAAGCGACCAACCCTGACGGCCTGATGCCACGCGCTATCCGCGAGTTGAAAAGCCGCTTCCCTGAACTCGGCATTCTTACCGATGTCGCACTGGACCCCTACACCAGTCACGGTCAGGATGGCTTGATCGATGCGAATGGCTATGTGATGAATGATGAAACCACAGAAATGCTGGTGCGTCAGGCACTGACCCACGCCCGCGCCGGCGCTGATATTGTTGCCCCCAGCGATATGATGGACGGCCGCATCGGCGCGATTCGTCATGCACTCGAAGCGAACAATTTTATTCACACCCGCATCATGGCGTATTCCGCTAAATATGCATCCGCTTTCTACGGTCCTTTCCGTGATGCGGTGGGTTCAGCGACCAATCTCGGCAAGAGCGATAAAGCAACCTACCAGATGGATCCGGCCAACAGCAATGAAGCCTTGCGCGAAGTGGCGCTTGATCTGGCCGAAGGTGCGGATATGGTGATGGTGAAACCCGGCATGCCGTATCTTGATATTGTGCGTCGCGTCAAAGATGAATTCAGGGTGCCGACCTTCGCTTATCAGGTCAGCGGCGAATACGCGATGATTAAAGCGGCGGCGCAAAACGGCTGGCTTGATCACAACAAAACCATGATGGAATCCATGATGGCATTCAAACGGGCTGGTGCCGATGGGGTACTGACCTATTTTGCCCGCGATATCGCACGCTTGCTGCGACACGCTTAACCACCGCACTGGCTGCGCCGGTGTTCTACCTGCGCAGATAACTGCCGTCAGCGATGCTGCGCGACAGCATTCTGCGTCACGGCTACAGGCATTCCCAAGATGTCTGTAGCCGTGTAGCATCACTGCTTCCTTTCTCTTTTGACGGTGAAGCGCATGCAAGAAAAAGTCATCACTTTTGCCAGCCCGATATTTTTTCTGCTGATCGCGCTTGAAGCCTACGTCGCTATGCGTCGGCAGCGCCATAAATATCGCGTCAACGATGCGATCAACAGCCTCAGCCTTGGCGTCATGAGCCAGATTATTAACGTCTTTCTGAAGTTATTATCGATCGGCATTTACGTCTGGGTCGCACAACACTTTGCCATCACCACTCTGCCTGCCGATCAGCCCTGGGTCTGGCTGACTGGCTTATTGCTGTACGATTTTTTATATTACTGGCTGCATCGCATGGGGCACATGACGAACCTGTTGTGGGCTGCGCATGTCGTTCACCATCAAAGCGAACATTACAATCTGAGTACCGCGTTACGGCAAACCAGCAGCGGTCATTTATTTGCCTGGGTATTTTATTTGCCGATGGCATTGCTCGGTTACCCAGCAGAAGTTTTCATCGCCGTGGGGCTGATCGATTTGCTGTATCAATTCTGGATACACACGCAGCAAATCGGTAAGCTGGGCTGGTTTGACCGCGTGTTTGCATCACCTTCAAATCATCGTGTTCATCATGCGGTGAATGACATCTATCTGGATAAAAATTTCGGCGGCATCCTGATACTCTGGGATCGCCTGTTCGGCACTTTCATCGAAGAGCAGGATGCCCATCCTGTCGTGTTTGGCACGCGCAAACCCTTGCGTAGCTGGAATCCCTTCTGGGCAAACGCGGAAGTGTATGCCGCCGTGCTGAAAGACGCGCTGAGCACCCGGCGCTGGACGGATAAATTCAAAATCTGGCTGATGCCACCGGGATGGCAACCTGCCGATCTGGCGGCACGCTCTGCACCTGCTACATTCGATCTGCAACGGCCAGAATATAATCCGCCATTGCGTGGCGCGCTGATGTGGTACTGTCTCGCGCAGTTCGCGCTGGGACTGAACATCACGACGCATTTTTTACTCAGCGCAAATACCGCTGGCAGTATTTCGCTGGTGCTCTATGCGCTATGGCTGCTGGCTGGTTTCTGGATCATCGGCGGTCTGATGCAACAGCAAAAATTCTTCGTGTTACTGGAAGCGTTCAGAATCGCGATCTGTGTTGCGATGGTGCTGACGACGTCAAGCTGGTTTGGTATCACAACACTGACCGGCACGGCGCAAGCCTGCATCATTGCTGCTTGTGCGGCTTGTTTACTGGCGCTCTTACTGATTTTTAAAACGAAACCGCATGGATATCTTTCATATTAACGACAATCAGGTATTACTCAATCCGGATTCCGCCGTCACGCCGCAAGGCTTTCTGTGGCTGGATGCAACCCACGATGAAGTCAGTAACAATGCAGAGGCATGGCGGGCAGAAGTAGAACGGATTACCGGCATTCATATTTACGATCTGCATCTGAGCGATGCCGTCAATCTGAGCCATCCTTCGTATTTCGATAACACCCATGATTACGAGTTGGTGGTCTTTCGCAAGCTCGCGTTGAACGGTGAAGCAGTCGCAACCGACACCACAGAAAAACGGAAAATTCCGGCTGCGCTGAATAAATTATTGACCGTTCCGGTGTCCTTTTTTGTCTTCGGTCATGCGCTCGTCACCGTCCGCGCCGCGAATAGCAAAACCATCGACAATGCCCGCGCCCGCTTGTTGAATTACAAGGCCAAAGCCGATGGCAGCAGCCACGGTCGTTTGCCAGCGTCGCCCGAAGATCTGATGCTGCGCTTACTCAATGCGATGGTCGATCAGTATCTGGAATTGCGCCAGCCATTGACGCAGCAACTCGATCGCTGGCAGCACGCGCTGCTGGACCCGCGCCGCCCGTTCAATAACTGGATGGCCTTGCTCGATTCGCGTCTGGAATTACGCAAACTCGATAATCTGTGCGAGGAACAACGCGATGCATTGCAGGAATTGCGCGATCATATCGTCGATACCCATGATGGCAACAACGATGCGCAAAGCCGTGCGAAAGATCTGTTATTGGTCCGCACGACCGATGTGATGGAACACATCAGCCGCGTACTGAATCACGCGCGCCGCCTCGAAGCATCGCTGGAATCGGCGGTACAGATACACTTTTCTGCGATGGCGCACCGCACCAGCGAAATCATGCGCACCCTGACAGTCATCACGGCCTTGTTCATGCCGCTGACATTGATTACCGGGATTTTCGGTATGAATTTTGAAGTCATGCCGCTGCTCAAAAACGCCTCCGGTTTCTGGATCACGATGGGTGCGATGGGCTTCATCGTCGTGCTGCTGTTGATATATTTCCGCAGCCAGCGCTACCTCGAAGACCGCCTGCGCAATTCCCGTCGATAACACGTTTTTGGGGGAGTATGTGGTTAAATACCCTTCATGTCCTTATAAACATTGGGCATTTAAAAATACTCCCCCCAGTATATTTCACCTGTTTTTGCACTTATTTCTTTTACTTTTGCAGCCATTCCTGACGATTCCATGCAAGCACTGACCTATCTGTGGCACGACTATGAAACTTTCGGCGCCGTGCCACGCCGCGATCGCCCGGCGCAATTTGCCGCCATCCGCACCGATGCGGAACTCAATGAAATCGGCGACGAACTGATGCTGTATTGCCAGCCCGCACCCGATTTTCTGCCCGATCCACAAGCCTGCCTGATCACCGGAATCACGCCACAAACTTGCCTGCAACGCGGCGTTCCGGAGCACGAATTCGCGCGGCAAATCGAAGCCGCATTCGCGCAACCGGGCACCATCGGCGTCGGCTACAACACGATACGCTTCGATGATGAAGTCACCCGTTTTTTATTCTGGCGCAATCTGATCGATCCGTATGCACGCGAATGGCAAAACAATTGCAGCCGCTGGGACATTCTCGATGTCGTGCGGACCGCGTATGCGCTGCGCCCGGAAGGCATAGAATGGCCGCGCAATGAAGAAGGAAAAGTCAGCTTTCGCCTCGAACATCTGACGGCTGCCAACGGCCTCAGCCACGAAGCCGCGCATGATGCCTTATCCGATGTGCGCGCGACGATTGCGATGGCACGTTTGCTGAAAGAAAAAAATCCGCGGCTGTTTGATTTCTGCCTGAGTCTGCGCAAGAAAGACCACGTCATGGAAGAGATAGGCTGGCCCGTGCAAAAGCCGTTTCTGCACGTTACCGGTATGATTCCGGCAGAGCGCGGATGCATCAGCGTGATGTGGCCGCTGGCGATGCATCCGACCAACAAAAACGAAATTATCGTCTGGGATCTGAGCGCCGATCCATCTGAATTATTCTCGCTCAGCAGCGAAGAAATTCAGCTGCGTATGTTCAGCAAGAGCAGTGATTTGCCTGAGGGTGTGACCCGTCTGCCGATCAAAACCATCCACATCAATAAGTCCCCGATAGTCATCAGCAATCTGAAAACATTGTCCGCCGAACGCGCCGCGCATTGGGGCATCGATATGACTGCCGTGATGGCGCACGCTGCCATCGCAGCCAACGCGCCTGACATGGCACAGATATGGGAAGCGGTGTTTGACCGCTCTGCCGCGAATAACACATCCGCCATCAATGATGTTGACGAGGATTTGTACAACGGCTTCATCGGCAATGCTGACCGCCGCTTATTGAACGAGCTGCGGGCGCTGCCAGCAGAACAACTGGCGCAAGCCTCCACCCATTTTCAGGATACACGACTGGACGAACTGCTGTTCCGCTATCGCGCCAGAAATTTCCCGGCTACGCTGAGTGCGAAAGAAGCAGAAACATGGGAACAACACCGCGCCGCCCGCTTGCATGAAGGGCTGGGCAATGCAATGACGGTGGAACAGTTTTTTGAGCGTATCGATCAGTTATCTGAAGAAGCCGATGAACGCGCCGAAGAGATACTCGGCGCTTTATATGATTACGCTGAGCACATCACGCCTATGCGTTGAAGACAATTATCCTGCAGGTAAAATCTGAGACTGAGTATTCATGTGCTTCTTCAAGGCATTTCCTGCGAAGCGGCGCATGATGATGCAGATGTTCAAATTAATTTTATGGAGTCACAATGATACGAGGCAGCTGCTTTTATTTGCGCCATCCTAAGAAAGAAGAAATTCCGCAACTCATCAACTTGCTCAATAATCTGGATACACGCGGCCCGTGGTTGTCAACCGAACTGATGCTGCCTGGCCTGCTCGAAAAGCGCTTTGAGGAACAGCATAGCTCTAAGGAAAACATGGAATACTTTCTGATCATCGGCGACGACGAACAGATACTGGGCAGAGTGTTCCATTTCAAAACAGTGCCGTATTTTCAGTCGCGCGAAATCGGTTACTCGCTTTTCTCTACCGCTCTGCACGGCAAAGGCATCATGAGCGAAGCGGTGGCGCTACTCACGCGCTACCTGTTTGAAACCACCTTGCTGAACCGCCTGGAAATTCACATGGAAGCGGGCAATACAGGTTCTGAAAAAGTCGCTGTCAAGAACGGCTTTCAATTTGAAGGCGTCGCACGCGGTGCAGCATACAACCGCGGACGCTTTGTCGACGTCAAGATGTATGCTTTGTTGCGTAGCGAATGGGAAGCCTTGCAAAATACCTGAGGCCGGCAAACAACTTGCATCTGGTGAAGTGGATTATGCATCTCGCTACCAATAAAAAGCCCCGGCACAAAGACCGGGGCAATCAGGTAAAGCAAACAGACAGCGCTTATTTATTCGGCTGCGGTGTAATGCGCAGATAAGGCTTTGGTGCTTTGTAACCTTTCGGGTATTTCTGCTTGATCACATCTTCATCTTTGATCGACAAAGGAATAATTACATCGTCACCATCACGCCAGTTGCCTGGTGTCGCCACGGTATAGCCATCGGTCAGTTGCAGGGCATCGATCACACGCAGCACTTCATCAAAATTTCGGCCAGTGGTTAGCGGATAAGTAATGATCAGGCGGACTTTTTTATTCGGATCAATGATGAACAGCGAGCGCACGGTCACGGTTTCTGATTGATTCGGGTGAATCATGTCGTACAAGGCGGCTACTTTGCGATCGGCGTCAGCAATGATAGGGAAGCCAACCACGGTCTGCTGCGTTTCTTCTATGTCTTTAATCCATTGCAGATGCGAATCCGCGCCGTCAACCGACAAGGCAATCGCTTTGACGTTGCGCTTGTCAAACTCCGGTTTCAGCTTCGCGGTCAGGCCGAGTTCTGTGGTGCAGACCGGTGTGAAATCCGCCGGATGAGAAAATAGTACCACCCAGGAATTGCCAGCCCATTCGTGGAATTTCAGTTTTCCTATGGAGGAATCCTGCTCGAAATCCGGTGCAATATCGCCTAAACGTAAAGTCATCTTACTCTCCCAAAAATGTAGAGTCTGACTATAAGTCGCCGCTCTCAACTTCTCAAGAACAGAGAAGTTGCAAGCTTATATCGGCTTAGTTATATAAGTGCGATTAGGCGGGAGCGGTGGATCAGCGCTGCAAAAATACGATGCTGATCCGGGTTAATTACTTACCTTCAATTCTAGATAATGACTGCAAGAATTTTTCAGCATTCTGGAAACCGACAACGCGACTATCGGGAATTTCTGCACCTTGATTATTGAAGAAAATGATGCCCGGAGGGCCGAATAATTTAAAGCGTTTCAGCATTTCTTTATCTTCCGCATTGTTCGCTGTGACATCAACTTGCAGCAACAACATTGCATCCATTTGTACTTTTACTTTAGGATCTGTAAACGTCAGTTTCTCCATCTCTTTACAAGAGACGCACCAGTCTGCGTAGAAATCCAGCATCGCCGTTTTTCCTTTGCTCTGCGCCAATGCCGCGTCCAGCTCTGCAACATTACGTACACGGACAAACACTGCACCATGCGTCTGCGTGCCGAACAAATGAGCGACCGGCGCATAGATATCGCGACCGCCGGTAGCGACACCAACGAGCTGCAATAAACCCAGTACGCCGAACGCAGCGGCAATCAGCTTCCCTGGCAAACCTGAACGATGAAAAAATAACTGATAGCCAGCGTACGCAATCAATAGCGTTGCCCATCCCAGCATCTGTAACCAGACAGGAATCACTGGCGAGATCATCCACAACGCCATCGCCAGCATCAGCACGCCAAAGAAACGTTTGATGTTTTCCATCCAGATTCCGGCGCGTGGTAACAAGCTGCCTGCAGATATGCCGAGTAACAGCAAAGGCACGCCCATGCCGATCGCAATAGCGAACATCGCAGCACCGCCGACGATCACATCGCGCGTCTGACTGATGTAGACCAGCGCGCCAAGCAGTGGGCCCGTGACACATGGCCCGACGATCAACGCAGAAATCGCTCCCATCAGGAATACACCAATTAATTTTCCTAATTTACTATCGCGCTGACCTTCGGAAATTTCAGTTAACTTAGTTTGCAATGCCGCCGGCATTTGCAATTGATAGACGTTAAACATCGACAACGCGAAGAACACCATCAATAAGGAAAATGCACCCAATACCCAAGGATTTTGCAGGGTCGCCGCCAAGCCCTCACCGGCGAGACCGGCAGCAACACCCATTCCTGTGTACACCAGTGACATCCCCAGGACATACGCAAGCGATAACATAAATCCACGCGTACGACTGACACCCGCGCCTTCACCAACGATGATAAAAGACAAAATAGGCACCATCGGCAGCACACACGGTGTCAGCGATAAGCCCAGACCAAGAATGAAGAACAAAGGCAGGATGACGGATAACTTACCGCTCTTTAGTGCTGCACTGATGCTGCTGCTTTCTGCATCTGGCGCGGCATCGGTCTTGCTGAGGTCTGCGCCGCCCGACTGTGACGAAGTGGCAGCGTTACCCGCTGCGATGCTCAGTCTGAATTCGCTTTCCAATGGCGGATAGCATAAACCCTGATCAGCGCATCCTTGTCTGCCGACTTTCAATGTGAAGTCATTAGCAGCCTGTACCGGAATCCTGATCAATACAGACTTGCGGTACGTCTCAACGTCTTTCTGAAAGGTTTCGTCAAATTTGACCTTGCCAGCTGGCAGCACGACATCGCCAATTTTTGCGTCGACCGAAGTGAATTTCAACTTTTCACGGTACAAATAATAACCATCGGCAATGGTCAGCGTCACCTCGGCAACGCCGGGTTCAGCCATTCTGGCTGATGCTTTGAAAGCGACTTCCGGGTCGAGAAACTCATCGGCATGCGCCAGGCTACTGAGAATCAGAAATGCGCTCATTAACAGCATCTGTAATACATGAATGAAACTGTTTTTCGGCGAGAGCGTTGCGATGCGATGCGTGTTCATTTAAGTCCTGTTTGTTCTTGTACCCATTGCAGATAGGCAGGTAAGCCATCGACCACGGGAATAGCAATAATTTCCGGTACTTGGTAAGGGTGCAGCGAGCAAATCAATGCCTGCAGATCTGGATAGGCTTGAGTTGTTGTCTTGATGTGCAATGGCACTTCGGTGGTGACTTCCTGCTGACCATCCCACGTGTACAGAGACATTATTTCGGGCATGACGTTCACGCATGCAGCCAAATTATTTTCTAATATATTTTGGGCGATCGTGAGCGCAACGGTCTTATCCGGACAATTCGTCATTACGAGTAAAACTTTATCGTCGTTTGTCTTCATAGCGCTCATTTTAGCAAGAGTCTGATGATCACGAGCAACCCAAGCTGAATAGAGCTAAATATAAACGCGTTGATAACGGGCACACAAATGAAGAAAAAAAAGCCCGGAAAACCGGGCCTTTTTATTTAAGAAATATCTTCTTAAATTATTCTGCTACTGGAGCATTTTCTACATCAGTGACTTCTGGACGATCCAGCAATTCAACGTAAGCCATCGGTGCATTGTCGCCAACGCGGAAGCCCATTTTCAGAATACGCAGGTAGCCGCCATTACGATTTGCGTAACGTGGGCCGAGTTCCGCAAACAGTTTCAAAACCATTTCGCGATCGCGCAGACGAGAAAACGCCAGACGTTTGTTAGCCAATGTATCAACTTTACCCAAAGTCAGAATCGGCTCGATAACGCGGCGCAGTTCTTTTGCTTTTGGCAATGTTGTTTTGATCGCTTCGTGACGCAACAGGGATACTGTCATGTTGCGCAACATAGCCAAACGGTGGGATGAAGTACGATTCAGCTTACGTAAGCCGTGACGGTGACGCATGGTATTTCCTTTCAGATTTCATTGCCAGCTCTTCTATCGACAACATTGTCGCGGGCCGGTAATTATTTTTACTACGATAAAAAATGAACGGCTTTATTTAAAACCGTTCATTCCGACAAATTATTTTTCCAAGCCTGCAGGTGGCCAGTTTTCCAGCTTCATGCCCAAAGACAAGCCACGGGAAGCCAACACTTCTTTGATTTCGTTCAAAGATTTGCGACCCAGGTTTGGTGTCTTCAACAGTTCATTTTCGCTACGTTGGATCAGATCGCCAATGTAGTAAATGTTTTCTGCTTTCAGGCAGTTTGCTGAACGTACTGTCAATTCCAGATCATCCACTGGACGCAACAGAACTGGATCAACGGCTGGTGCACGGGATGGTGCTTCAGCGGCTGCTTCTGTACCTTCCAGAGCAGCGAAGACATTCAATTGATCAACCAGCACGCGGGCAGATTGACGAATTGCTTCTTCTGGTGTGATCACGCCATTGGTTTCAATATTGATGATCAATTTATCCAGATCGGTACGCTGTTCAACACGAGCGGACTCAACGGAGTAAGAAACACGACGCACTGGAGAGAAAGACGCGTCCAGAATCATGCGGCCGATCGTTTTGTTCGCATCTTCAGACAAACGACGAACGTTACCTGGCACATAGCCACGGCCTTTTTCAACTTTGATCTGCATGTCCAGCTTACCACCGGCAGTCAGATTCGCGATGACGTGATCTGGATTGATCAGTTCCACATCATGTGGCAACTCGATGTCGGACGCCAACACTGCGCCTTCGCCATCTTTTTTCAATGTCAGTGTCACTTCTTCACGATTGTGCAACTTGAATACAACACCCTTCAAGTTCAACAGAATATCAACGACGTCTTCCTGAACGCCATCGAGGGACGAATACTCATGAACAACACCAGCAATCACTACTTCAGTTGGCGCATAACCAACCATCGTCGACAACAATACGCGACGCAGCGCGTTGCCCAGTGTGTGGCCATAGCCACGTTCAAACGGTTCCATCACGACTTTAGCGTGACCGGCACCCAGCATTTCCACATCGATAATACGTGGCTTCAACAGATTGTTTTGCATGAAATGTCCTTTTCAATACCCTCGGTTCGTTACACCGATAAGGCTGACGGCATTAAAGAAAAAGCCTGCCTGTCGTAAAACAGGCAGGCGATGAAACTAAAATTAACGAGAATACAATTCAACGATCAGGGATTCGTTGACATCGTGAGCGATATCGCTACGATCTGGCATGGACTTGTAAGTGCCTTCCATTTTCTTCGCATCAACAGCTACCCATGAAGGCATGCCGGATTGCTCAGCCAGGGACAGAGCTTCAACGATACGAACTTGTTTTTTCGCTTTTTCACGAACAGCAACAACGTCACCAGCTTTAACTTGGTAAGAAGCGATGTTAACAACGATACCGTTGACTGTGAAAGCTTTGTGGCTTACCAACTGACGTGCTTCAGCACGTGTAGAGCCGAAGCCCATGCGGTATGCAACGTTGTCGAGACGGGATTCCAGCAATTTCAACAGTGTTTCGCCTGTGTTGCCTTTTTGGCGATCAGCTTCAGCGAAGTAGCGGCGGAATTGACGTTCCAGAACGCCGTACATACGTTTAACTTTTTGCTTTTCGCGTAATTGATTACCGAAGTCAGAAGTACGTGCGCCAGATTTAGCACCGTGTTGACCTGGTTTTACATCTAATTTGCATTTTGAATCCAAAGAGCGGCGTGCGCTTTTCAGAAACAGATCCGTGCCTTCGCGACGGGATAACTTAGCTTTTGGTCCGATATAACGTGCCACAATATTTTCCTTTTATAAATGACGCAGAACTTGGCTGCGCTAGTCTGATCTGCTTGCTATCAGACAGTGGTCTTAAAGGCGAAAGCGAATCGCTTAATGCCTGAAATAAAATTCCCAACACAAAACCCGCCAACAAAATGGCGGGCTTGCATTCTAACGGAAATACCGTCAGAAAGCCAGCAGCAAATGCTACCGCTTAGATACGACGACGCTTTGGAGGGCGGCAGCCGTTGTGTGGTACTGGAGTTACGTCTTGGATCAAAGAAATCTTGATGCCGAGATTGTTCAGTGCGCGTACTGAAGATTCACGACCTGGGCCTGGGCCTTTGATGCGAACTTCCAGATTTTTGATGCCGCATTCAACAGCAACTTTACCTGCTGCTTCCGCTGCAACCTGAGCTGCGAACGGAGTAGATTTACGTGAGCCTTTAAAACCAGCACCGCCAGCAGTTGCCCAAGAGAGAGCATTGCCTTGACGATCAGTGATCGTGATGATGGTGTTATTGAAAGAAGCGTGAACGTGTGCGATACCTTCAGCAACGTTCTTTTTAACTTTCTTACGAGCACGTGCTGCTGCTGCGTTGTTTTGTGCTTTTGCCATAATGATTTCCTTGGATCCGGGCTAGCCTGGATTATTTCTTCAAAGATTGAGCTGCTTTACGTGGACCTTTACGTGTACGTGCGTTAGTACGTGTACGTTGGCCACGGCAAGGCAAGCCTTTACGATGACGCAAGCCGCGATAGCAACCCAAGTCCATCAAGCGCTTGATGTTCATGGACAATTCACGACGCAAGTCACCTTCGACGATAAATTTACCGATTTCGTCGCGAAGCTTCTCGAGTTCGTTGTCATCCAGATCTTTAACCTTTTTATTGGTCAAAACACCTGTTGCTTCACAGATTTTCTGTGAGCGTGGACGGCCAATACCATAGATAGCTGTTAAGCCGATTACGGTATGCTGATGATTTGGGATATTAACCCCTGCGATACGTGCCATTCGTTATTCCTCGTTCAATAACGTTAAATTAACCTTGGCGCTGTTTATGGCGTGGTTCTGTGCAAATAACACGAACAACACCTTTGCGCTTGATGATTTTGCAGTTGCGGCAGATCCGCTTAACTGATGCGAGAACTTTCATTTTTGCCCTCTTCCCTTCTTGTTCACTTTTAATTTACTTGGTTCGGAACACTATTCGCGCCCGGCTCAAATCATAAGGCGTCAATTCCACTGTCACCTTATCACCTGGAAGGATACGGATATAGTTCATCCGCATCTTCCCGGAAATATGGCCTAGTACAACATGCCCGTTTTCCAACTTAACTCTAAATGTTGCATTCGGAAGATTCTCCAGAATCTCGCCCTGCATCTGTATAACGTCGTCTTTTGCCATTCGATCTGCTGTTCCTTCAGCAAATTACCGCGAAGGAATCCCGCCCTTGAAATTTGCTTTACGAAGCAGCGACTCGTATTGCTGCGACATGACATAGTTTTGCACCTGAGCCATAAAATCCATGGTCACCACTACGATAATCAGCAGGGATGTACCACCGAAGTAGAAAGGAACTTTCCATTTGGCAATCAAAAATTCAGGTAACAAACAGACTAGCGTGATATAAACCGCACCAGCCAACGTCAATCGCATCAAAATTTTGTCGATATAGCGGGCAGTCTGATCGCCTGGACGTATTCCAGGGACAAACGCTCCACTCTTCTTCAAATTATCAGCTGTTTCTTTGCTGTTAAATACCAAAGCGGTATAAAAGAAGCAAAAGAAAATAATCGCAGCAGCGTACAACAACGCATGAATAGGCTCGCCTGGTGCCATTGATGCAGCCAGATCTTTCAAGAACGTAATAAACCCGCTCGTTGAAGAGTCTGCA
>Ga0209023_10005432_pt1 | contig 13944 bp, 12 predicted proteins | sample LakOneMetagenome_FD_187468 | JGI IMG/M metagenome (GOLD analysis project Ga0209023, IMG submission 187468) | Freshwater and sediment microbial communities from Lake Erie, Canada (SPAdes) (version 2) | ecosystem: Environmental > Aquatic > Freshwater > Lentic | place: Lake Erie, Canada...
CATCAGGTATTGCTACCCATGTTACCCCTCGACTTGCATGTATTAAGCCTGCCGCTAGCGTTCATCCTGAGCCAGGATCAAACTCTCCATTGTAAATGTTTTGTTTGAAACGACTGTGTAATTTCATTGGAAATTAACGTCAAATTCTAATTTAATATTTGCGCTAACATTACCTTGTTAATCAATATGATTAGTTGCTACTGTTTCCTAACTTTCAAAGAACTTTTAGCTATACTTTCGTACCCCTTTTTTAATTGGGAGGGCGAAGGTAAGAGCCTTTATTTTATCATCCAAATTTTTCTAAACTTTTCTGCTCTTTTTTCCCTTTGGAAAAACCCGTTTTTTAATTGGGAGTGCAAAAGTAAGAGCGTTGAGTTTACCATCCAAATTTAATTTCAGTTTTCATGAAATTATTTTTGTTTTTTTGATACTTTCTGGCTGAGATTTTTTTGAAGAACTATGCTCTTTTTTCAAAAGCGGACGGCAAAGATAAGGGTGGAATTTTTCTAAGCAAAATTAATTTGAAAGATTTGCCGTTAAATTACACTTAACCGGCTCATTATTACTAATATAACCCTCGCTGATAAAGGGTTTCAGGTGATTGAAAATATTTTGAAATAAATATGGATTTTTTTAAGCCCCGCTCTCCAATGATCATTAAATAAGAAATAAGGAAGACGAAATAAGTAATGAGAAAGTTTAAGCTCTTTGATGTTACCTGCCTTTCTTATTCTTTATTTTTCATTTCTCATTCCTTATTTTAATTATTAATAGGCTACGTGTACCAGCTTAAGCCCTTGTGGAGGAACAGAAAAATCAACCAAGGATGGATCATGCGACTCTATGATCTGAACAAACTTTTCCAAACTTGTCTTTTCCCTGCCTACTTTCAGCATTGTTCCCACAAGTCCCCTTACCATTCCACGCAGGAACCTGTTTGCAGAAACACGATATACCAGCATTTCAGGGCCTTCATCCCAGCCACTCTCGTATATATTACAATTGAAGCTATGAACCTGGGTATTGCGTTTTGCAAAAGATTCGAAGTTCTTCACCTCGCTTACTATGGATGCAGCTTCATTCAGCAATGCTATATTCATTTTATACGGATAAAAGTATGCCCTGTCTTCCAGGAAAGGGTCCTTGCTTGCATACAGGCTATATTCATAGATCCGGGATTTAGCGTCAAACCTGCTGTGTGCTTCATCTTTAACAGGGAATATCCTTTTTACCACGATGTCATGTGGCAAAATAGCATTCAGGTGATACACTACTTTATCCCAGGCAGGAATTATTGGCGGGTCAAAATCAAAATGAAGAAAATTCTGGAGTGCATGTACACCGGCATCTGTTCTTGAAGACCCGGTAAGTTCAATGGTCACTTTAAAATAGATAAGCAACGCCTTTTCTATTTCATCCTGTATGGTGTTGGCATTTTGTTGCGACTGGAAGCCCGCATAAGCTGTACCCTTATATGAAACTTCGATAAAATAGCGGGACATGATAAGGTGATCAGTGGCGGATCATCGCTTTGAAACGTGTTATATAATACTCATCAGAAAGTTTTGTAACCAGTGATGGAAAATTCTGTGAATCACTTACCCTTGGATATGCCGCATCAAAAAAATTATACCTGCCATCATCCTTTAAGAATAAAGAACTGAGATTACTTATTTGTTCTGTACTGAAACATTTTGTTTTAAATATTTTTTTAGCAACCGCTATCATGCCATCATCAGTTGTTTCAGCCGCCATTTTTTTTCTGAGTTTTAAAAAATCATCTGATGAGGCATTTATCTTGCAATCAGAATTTGTCATCACGACCATTTTATTTTCAATAACAGGCTCTACAGTACTTTTTCCGGCATTCACTATTTCTTTTTTATCAGTTGATGTTTCGCTTGATGCAGCCGGTTTTTTATCTGTTTTCTCTGTATCAACTTTATTATTCGGATTAGGCAACTCCATGTCGATGAACTTTGCATCTTGTTTATTCTCCTGCTTAACTTCGGTTTTAGGTTCGGGTTTTGGTTCTTCTTTTTTTATTGCTTCTGCAGGTTGTACTTTTTTTTCTGTTACTTCTTTTTCAATAACAGGTTCTTTTTTATATGGGATAAAAAGCCTGATGGTATCGGATCTATTCTCATAAGTATCAACATAAACTATCGATCTGCCGCTTGTATCAATTGTTGAAAGAAGTTTTACTGCAGCCCTGACCGCTTCCTTTTCTTTTACAGCCACAGCAGGTTTATCATCCTTCACTTCTGCAACCGTTTTATTATTTTCAACAGCAGGTTGCTTAACAACTGCCACTTCCTTTTCTTCTTTTGTAACCGGTTTTTGTTTAATGGATGGTGTATTAACCACATCTGCAAGCACATCAGCAAAACCGTCTGTCTTTGCATCCTTAGCAGCATCTTTAGAATTTGAATTCCCCGATGCCATGATAATATCCATCGTCTGCATATTAAAAAGCCCCCATCCCTTTGAATCAAAATTCTTCAACATATACCCTGCATCATTGTTTTTAATTACAACCGTCATCTTCTGCAGGGGCCATTCATCCTTGGGAAACCCAATACCCATCTCATATTTGCCATCCTGCAATTTTGGTATTACGAGATAACCAACTGAAGAGGAGCTCAGCAACCGATCAGCGATCTTTACATAAAAAGGTTGTTTATTTTCTGTTTGTATATAAATGAAATGATTCTGCTGCGCCATTGAATGAACGGAAAACAAAAAAAGGAATACAACTAAATAGAGTGATCTCATATTGAAAGATACTTTTATTTCAAAGCTAACTAATATCACCGATTTGCCACTTATAAAAAAAAGACTATTTTTTTATAACATGCCCTTTACATTTACTTTTACAAAAAAATAAATATGAAAAGAATCTTCTTCTTATTAGCAATGGCTATCGGGCCCTGTGTAAGTTTTGCCCAGCCGGGTGAAGAAAACAAGGACACCACCTGGAAAACAGTTTTTCGTGAAAGCAATCCACGCATCAACGACCTTGTACATACCAAACTGGATGTAAGGTTCGATTACGACAAAAGTTATTTATACGGCAAAGAATGGCTTACACTACAACCGCATTTTTATCCTACCGACAGTTTATTGCTGGACGCAAAAGGAATGGAGATCAAAGAACTTTCTATCATGAAAGGCACCAGCAAAACCCCTTTGAAATATACTTATGATGGCTGGCAGCTGAATGTGAAGCTTGATAAAACATACCAGGGAAAAGAAAATTATACTTTATACATTGATTACATCAGCAAACCTAATGAAGTAAAAGTAAAAGGAAGTGCTGCTATCAATGATGCAAAGGGGCTTTACTTCATCAATCCAAAGGGAGAAGATAAAACCAAAACAACAGAGATATGGACGCAAGGTGAAACAGAAGCTAACAGTGTCTGGATGGTTACGATAGATAAACCAAATCAAAAGACAACCGAAGAAATCACCATGACCGTTCCGGATAAATATGTAACGCTCAGCAACGGTCTGTTAAAGAGCCAGAAAAAAAATGCAGATGGCACACGTACCGATTACTGGAAAATGGACCTTCCGCATGCACCTTATTTATTTTTCATGGGTGTGGGTGAATATGCGATCACTAAAGACAGTTATAAAGGAAAAGAAGTCAGCTATTACGTAGAAAAAGAATACAATTCAGTAGCACGTAAAATTTTTGGTTACACTCCTGAGATGATAAAATTCTATTCTGACAAACTGGGCGTGGATTTTCCATGGGCTAAATATTCCCAGATCGTGGGAAGGGATTATGTAAGTGGTGCAATGGAAAATACAACAGCAACACTTCACCAGGAAAGTGCATATCAAAATGCAAGACAATTAACTGAAGGAAATAGCTGGGAATCTGTGATAGCGCATGAATTGTTTCACCAGTGGTTTGGCGATCTTGTTACTGCAGAAAGCTGGAGCCATATTACCGTGAATGAAAGTTTTGCCAACTACAGTGAATACCTGTGGTATGAATACAAATACGGAAAAGACAAAGCTGATGAACATAATTTTGAGGACATGCAGGGATACCTGTTCAGCGAAAGCGAAGACAAAGACCTGGTAAGGTTTTATTATGCTGATAAAGAAGATGTATTTGACGGCGTGAGTTATAATAAAGGCGGACGTATCTTAAACATGCTTCGTAATTATGTTGGTGATGATGCTTTCTTCAAATCACTGAACCTTTATTTAACTACCAATAAATTCAAAGCCGGGGAAGCAGGTTTGCTGCGCCTTGCATTTGAAGAAGTAACGGGCAAGGACATGAACTGGTTCTGGAACGAATGGTATTACGGAAGCGGGCACCCGAAATTGAATATCAGTTATAATTATGACCAGCCTGGCGTAGCGAGGGTGATCATTGAACAAACACAAAAAACAGGCAAGGTCTTCAAATTACCGATAGCCATTGATGTTTACAACGGTGCTTCTGTTAAAAGGAACAATGTATGGGTAGAACATAAAGCAGATACTTTTTATTTCCCATATACACAGAAACCAGACCTGATCAATGTTGATGCTGATAAAAAACTGCTTGTAGAAAAAACAGATAATAAGTCTGAAGAAAATTATATAGCACAGTGGAAGTACGCCAAATTATATATGGACCGCAAGGAAGCACTCGATTTCTTTGCAAAGAAAAGCATGCCTGAACTTGCAAAAGGCCTTCATGATAAATTTGCGGGATTAAGGCTTAGTACCATTGAAAAAATATCTGCCACACCGTATAAAACAGATCCTGTTGTTATTGAAACTATAGAAGACATTGCTAAAAATGACAGGGATAAAAAAACACGTGCTGCAGCTATTAAATTCCTGGCTAAAACAAAGGATGCAAAATATCTTTCTTTATTCCAAACCAATGTTTCAGATTCTTCTTACAGCGTTGCAGGCGCTGCTTTGGAAGGTTTGATGGCACTTGATTCATCTAATGCATATACACTGGCAAAAAAATACAGCAGCGATGCAAAAGGTGCTTTGGGAACAGTAGTAAATAATATACTGATCGCAAACGGAACAGAAGCTGATTTTGATTTCATTGCTTCTAATTACGAAAAAGCCCCTCCAAGTTTTGATAAAATAAAAATGACAGGCCAGTTTGGAAATTATCTTTCTAAAATAAATGATATAGCAAAGATCAAAACAGGTATCGATCACATGATGGCTTTCAGGAAAATTATTCCGGAAGCATACAGGCCACAAACTGATCCTGCTTTTAAAGCAGCACTGGATAAAATATCAAAAGCAAAAGGAAAGGATATACAGGATTATATAGATTCGGTTTTTAAATAACTGTTTTAATTAGTTAATAAAAAAGAGCGGCAAATATTTTGTCGCTCTTTTTATTAATGAAAACTTCTGAGTTATTTGTGATTTCATTAAATGAGAAATCTTTCCGGCTTTGCCAATATTATTAAACATATCCCTCCTTCGTCGGGATGACAGTATCGTTACCAACTTCCGCTTGCTCCGCCGCCACCAAAACTACCACCACCAAATCCGCCGAAACCGCCGCCGCCTGAGCTTCCGCCGCCGCCACTCCATCCACCACCGCCACGTCCGCCGCCAAGCAGTTCACTTAATATCATGGGGCCGAATATGCTGCCACGCCTGCTGATAAACCCGCCCTTACCACCTCCGCCACGGCTTGCCAGTAAAAAAACAATGATGATAATGATGATAAAAATAAATTTAACTGACCCACTGCCTACCGGTTTCTTACGAGGTGAATTGTATTCGCCTTTAACTGCTTTAATGATGGCATCCGTTCCTTCATCAATACCACGGTAATAATCATTGCCCTTAAAATTAGGCACAATAACCTCTTCAATGATATGCTTTGCGGTTATATCAGGCAATGCACCTTCTACTCCATATCCTGTTGCAATGTTTAATTTGCGGTCATTTTTGGCGATCAATAAAATAACGCCATTGCTGAATTCCTTGCCACCAACTCCCCATGCCCTTCCCAATGCAACATTGTATTCAGCCACATCATATCCATCCAGAGTTGGAATAATAACAACTGCTATCTGTGTTGAAGTACTATCATCAAATGCAACCAGCTTGCGTTCCAGCGATTGCTGCTGATCTTCTGTAAGTGTATTGGTATAATCATTTACAAGCCTTGGCGGTTCAGGCTTTTTAGGAAGATTCTGAGAAATTACTGCAACAGAAAATGTAATCAGAAATAATAAGGAGAATATTTTTTTATAATAATTCATGCGCCGCTTCCTGTTTTATTTACCGAAAATGATCTCATCCGGTAATTCGTTTTTATCTTCTGAAGGATTATAAGGAAATTTTTCTGCCAGTGTTTCACCAATATGAGTGATACAATTCACGATACCATCCACAAAGCCATCATTCCTGAAATTCTGAAGCATTTGCTGTACCTGTTTTTGCCAGTATTCCTGTCCAACTTTTTCATGAATGCCTTTATCGCCATACAATGACAATTCCTTGTGCTTTGTTGCAATATACAAGAGCACCGCATTGCGATGTTCTGTTTCATCCATTTCCAGTTTGGCAAATATCAATGCTGCACGTTCCAAAGGATCAACAAGAGGGTTTTTAGGCTCAATATAAATCCTTACCTCACCGCTTGTTCTTTTTTCTGCATTGCGTATCGCGTTTACGATACGTTCATTTTCAGCAGCGGTGAACAGATCCTTTTTTTTGAAGAGTGAAAACATGCAAAGGAATTTATCACCTAAACTTAACCCCTCTCAATTGACAGGGGTTAAGCAGGTGTATTAATTATTTTATATCAAACTTGATATCAGGCGCTTTTTCGCTGCCGGCATCTGATTTATAAAAAGGCTTCTCTTTGTAACCAAACATACCGGCGAAGATATTATTCGGGAAACGTTTTACTTTTAAATTATATCCTTCCACAGATTTGTTATAATCCTGGCGTGCCACATTGATCCTGTTCTCAGTTCCTTCTATCTGTGTCTGAAAATCACGGAACGCAGCTGTAGTTTTAAGATCGGGATATGCTTCTGCCACTGCCATCAACCTGCTAAAAGAACCCTGCAGGTTTGCCTGTGCTTTTTGATATGCTTCCAGAGATGCAGGATCATTGATATCAACTTTTATAGAAGTAGCTTTTGACCTTGCTTCTATCACATCCTTTAAAGTAGATTTTTCAAAATTGGCCGAACCTTCAATGGTTTTGATCACACTGCTATACAAGTCAGTCCTTCTTTGATAATTGGTTTCCACGTTGCTCCATACTTTCTTTACATCCTGGTCGGCAGTTACCAATCCATTATATGAATTGCAGCCCCAGAAAAAAAGTACTACAAGTATTCCCAATACGATTAAGAGACCAGAACGTTTCATGTTAATTGTTTTTTATGATTAAGAGTTTAAAATTAGTGATTCTCTATGAATAGGCGTTTATAATATCGTTAAATGGTTTAAAACCTTTAAGGTGAAAGACGTTTGAAGTCTGCCAATATTTTAAATCATTAAACTAAGAACCAATAAACTAATACCCTGCCTTCGCCCCGCCGATATTCTCAACCGGGTGCCAGGTGGTCTTTATTTCCTGCATATCCATAATGAAGTATGGCGACTGGCCTTCATTGGCAGCCCATTTTATCTTGTCGTACAACACAACACGTTTAACATTTGCTGCACCTTTTTCTTTCAGCATTGCTTTTGTTGCTTCATCATTTTCACAATAAACAGTGGCATTCACGTCCATATGATCAGCAAAGAAAGTAACGAGTTCAGAAACCTTTCCGGTAAGGATATTAACCACGCCGCCCGGCAGGTCGGAACTGTTCAGCACTTCGGCAAATGTTACTGCGCAAAGTGGTTTTGAATAAGAAGCCAGTATGGTACAGGTATTTCCACCGGCAATGATGGGCGCTATTATTGAAACCAACCCGAGCAGTGAATCATTCTGTGCTGCAATGGCAGCTACTACTCCCATTGGTTCAGGAACAGAAAAATTGAAATGCGATGACGCAACGGGATTCACAGAACTGAAAACCTGCTGAAACTTATCGCACCAGCCGCTATAATAGATCAGCCTGTCGATAGATAGATTTACTTCAGCTTCGGCCTGTGCCCTGGTTGAATCCTGTTTCATCAGTTCATCAATGAACTGGGCTTTTCTTCCTTCCAGCATTTCGGCAATGCGGTATAATATCTGGCCGCGGTTGAATGCTGCCCTGCCTGACCATCCGCCAAATGCATTTCTTGTTGCAACAATGGCATCACGGAAATCTTTTCTTGATCCGAGACAAACATTTGCAAGCTTTTCGCCCTTACCGTTAGTGGCCACATAATACCTGCCCGATTCTGTTCTCGGAAATTGCCCGCCGATGTATATTTTATAAGTTTTTAAAACTTCCAGTCTTTTTTCAGGAGCATGATTTCCAATTCCATTTCCGTTGAGATTGATGGATTGTTTTTTTATAATTGTCTTTGCCATAATTATTTTTTTGCCGGACAGACGGGAAGGCGTTTCAACTTTGTGCCTTTGCGTCTTATCGGTAATTATTTTTAGTATCACTGCATTTCTAATAAACCAATAAACTACTAAACAAGATTTACATAAGCATTCAGCCCATGCAAACCTCCTTCCCTTCCATATCCACTTTCTTTATAACCACCAAACGGTGAAGTAGGATCGAACTTATTATAAGTATTTGCCCACACAACGCCTGCTCTTAATTTAGTTGTTAGGTTGAATATCTTAGAACCTTTGTCAGTCCACACTCCGGCTGACAAACCGAACGGTGTATTGTTTGCTTTTTCGATCACTTCATCATCAGTCCTGAAAGTCTGAATGGTAAGTACCGGACCGAATATTTCTTCCTGAGCAATGCGGTTCGATTGTGCCACATTTGTGAAAATTGTAGGCCTGCAGAAAAACCCTTTTTTAGGAATGGAACATGATGACTGATACATTTCTGCGCCTTCATCCTGCCCGATCTTTAAATATTTATTGATAACATTCAATTGCTCTCTTGAGTTGATGGCGCCCACATCTGTGTTCTTGTCCATCGGATCGCCAACGATGAGGCTTTCCATCCTGTCTTTCAGTTTCTGCAACACTTGCTTATAAACTGATTCCTGTACATACAATCTTGAACCTGCGCAGCAGACATGGCCCTGGTTAAAAAATATTCCGTTTACAACACCGTCAACTGCCTGGTCAAGCGGAGCATCATCAAAAATAATATTGGCGGCTTTACCACCGAGTTCAAGTGTTGCTTTTTTATTTGTTCCGGAAATAGCACGTTGAATAATCTTTCCAACATCTGTTGACCCGGTGAAAGCGATCTTATTAATGTCTGCATGATTTACAATGGCCGCTCCTGTTGCACCAGCGCCTGTAATAATATTGACAACACCGGGTGGCAGGTCAGCTTCCTGGATGATCTCTGCCAGTTTCAATGCCGTGAGTGAAGTTGTTTCTGCGGGTTTTAATACAACAGTATTTCCAGTTGCCAGTGCCGGTGCTATTTTCCATGCTGCCATCAGCAAAGGGAAATTCCATGGAATTATTTGTCCGGCAACTCCCAATGGTTCTGTTGTTCTGTTTGGAAAAGCGTATTCCAGTTTATCTGCCCATCCTGCATAATAAAAGAAATGATTGGCTGCTGTAGGCACATCAAAATCGCGGCTCTCACGGATAGGCTTACCTCCATCCAATGTTTCAATGATGGCAAATTCCCTTGCTCTTTCCTGCAGCATGCGTGCTATGCGATAAATATATTTTGCCCTTTCCTTTGCAGGCATTTTCTTCCATGTTTTATCGTAAGCGTTTCTTGCTGCCGTAACCGCTTTGTTCACATCAGCAGTATTTGCTTCTGCCACTTCCGATAATTTTTCTTCTGTTGCAGGATTGATCGTTGCAAAATATTTTTTGCTTTGCGGCTTTTCAAATTTGCCGTTTATAAAAAGGTCGTACTGCGGATTTATTTTAGCGGCACTTTTACTTTCAGGTGCAGGTGCTAAATTTCGCGAAGAATCGAATTTTAGTTTTATTGTATTGTTTTTCTTTGTCGCCATAATATTTTTATTTATCCAACTTTTGTATTCCTATTAAACATCGTTGTGTCACTCACTTGTACAAAATGCCATTATTCAGCAAATCAGCCACGAAGACACTAAGGCTCTAAGTATCACAAAGGCTTTGTGCAACTTTGTGTCTTTGCGCCTTGGCGGCAAACTAATCCAATGAAAAATAATCCGGCGATTGATAAACGCCTGTCTTTTGCTTCATCAATTGCATCAAGATATCATTTGCCAGGCTGCTTGCCCCAAACCTGAACCAGTGATTGTTCATCCATTCTTCGCCCAATACTTCATTCAGCATCACTAAATAATGTAAGGCCAGTTTTGCTTTCGAAATTCCACCCGCAGGTTTCATTGCAATGCGTTTGCCCGTTTTGTAATAAAAATCCCTGATCGCTTCCAGCATAACCAATGTAACGGGCATGGTTGCAGCAGGAGAAATTTTTCCTGTTGATGTTTTAATAAAATCAGCACCTGCATACATTGCAATATCACTGGCCCTTCTCACTTTATCATAAGTTACAAGTTCCCCGGTTTCTAAGATCACTTTCAACCTTGCATCGCCACATGCTTCTTTCACAGCAGCAATTTCATCAAATACAAAATTGTATTCCCCCTGGTGAAATTTTCCTCTCGAGATCACCATATCAATTTCATCAGCACCTTCATTCACGGCAAATTTTGTATCGCGGATCTTTACATCACGTGGTGCCTGCCCGCTTGGAAATGCAGTTGCAACAGATGCTACTTTTATTCCCGAATTTCCCAGTGCTGTTTTGGCAACCTTTACCATCGACGGGTAAACGCAGACAGCAGCTACAGTTGGTAAACCCGGATACGTATCGTGCAAATGCTGTGCTTTGTAACAAAGCTGTTTCACTTTTCCGTCAGTATCTTTTCCTTCCAGCGTGGTAAGGTCGATCATGTTCAACGCCAGTTTGAGGCCATTGACCTTTGTTTCATTCTTGATACTTCGCTTTGTAAATCTTGATGCCCGTTCTTCAATACCCACCTGGTCAACATGTGGTGAGAGTGAGAAATCGGGAATAGTCCTGGTTGTAATCATTCTGTTAAAAAGTTTAAATTCCTCAATTCGTTTAATGGTTTAATAGTTTAATGGTTGTGTAATCTTTCAAACGATTTAAACCCTTAAACAGTAAGTGCTCCCAATGCTTCCTTTATCAATCGTTCAACAGCAGCGTTACTGTCTTTTGAAAACTGCTGTACAACCCTGTTGGCAACGATCGCATTTACGCTCAGGCATTCATGGCCAAGCAATCTTCCCAAACCGTAAATAGCAGATGTTTCCATCTCAAAGTTAGTGATCCTGTGATTATTGAAGTTAAAATGCGTTAACCGGTCTATCAAACCCGGGCTGCTCACACCCAAACGCAATATTCGTCCCTGCGGCCCATAAAATCCCGGGCAGGTTACCGTTATACCTTTGAAAAAACTGTCTCCGAATTTATTGATGAGTGTTTCACTTCCTTTAAATGCATAAGGAATGGTGACTGATGTATTTAATTTTGTCTGTTCTACAAAAGCATCTGCCATATCCCTTTCATCTGCTGTTTTTTCATAAGCATAAAAATTCAACAGGTTATCAAGGCCCAATCCATGGGTTGAAGCCACGAAACTATCTACGGGAATATCGGCTTGTAAGGAGCCCGATGTTCCAAAGCGGATGATGTTCAGTTTTTTAAATTCTTTTTTGATCTCCCTTGTTTCGAAATCAATATTTGCCAGTGCATCCAGTTCGTTGATGGCGATATCAATGTTATCAGGCCCAATACCTGTTGACATAACCGACAACCTCTTATTACCGATATAACCGGTATGCGTTATGAATTCACGGTGTTGTTGCTGGCATTCGATCTTATCAAAATGTTTGCTCACTTTTTTTACCCTGTCGGGATCTCCCACAACAATAATGGTATCTGCAAGTTCTTCGGGCCTCAGGTCTAAATGATATATAGCACCGCGGCCGGTAATGATCAATTCTGATTCAGCAATTCCTGGCATCGTTACATGTTTTATTTGCCTCACCCCAACCCTCTCCTGGAGGAGAGGGTGGAAAAACTGATTACATTATTTGACAGTCGTAATCAATTGTATTTCGAGGAATATTAAAAATGAACATTAAATATACTTAGTTATATGGATTTATGAAAGATTATAGCATTTTTATAGTGCCGTCATTGCGAGGAACGAAACAATCTATCCATACATTAACAGATTGCTTCGTTCCTCGCAATGACGAAAAATTTATACATTTTTTTGAAAAAGAAAAGAAATCAATCTTGGTGTAGTTGACCTGTTATTGTCATCGAACCATTCTTTGAGTGTAATACATTGAAAACCGTTTTTCATAGCTGCGCTGAAAAAATCAGCGATATGATGAATAAAATATTCAATTTCCACCAATCCATTTTCGTATTCAAATTTTGCCCTGCTTCCCTCCAGTTGCTTGTAAGGATGCAGTTCACAAATATAAAAACAACCACCAGGTTTCAGTGTATTGGCAGCCTGTTCAAATATGAAATCAATGTTTTCGATATGTTCGAGTACAAGGCTGCAGATGATGAGAGAAACATCTTTAAAAGCCCATGCTTTTGTAAGATCGCATTGCTGAAATATTACGTGATCCTCTTTTATTTTTTCTTTTGCGATATTGAGCATGCCATCAGAAAAATCAACCGAAGTGAGATGTTTTGTACTCTTAGATATCCATGAAGTATTTTTTCCTGTGCCGCAACCGATTTCCAATACGTTGGTAAAGTCGGCATTCAATAACAACTCCTGCCCGGCGATCAATTCAAGGTCTCGTGTTTTATTTATTACGGTATCATAAGTGCCGGCCCAATGGTTGTATGCCTGTTTTGTATCCATGATGTTGAATTAGCATTTCTGCAAAATAAATTTTATATTACAATAGATTATGTTCAGAACAGCTGCATCCATATTACTGATCTCACTATTCATGCTGGCACAGTATGGAAGGCAGGTTGCGTATTTACAATGCAAGATTGAAAACTTTTCTGTTAAAACAAACACAGCAACCTGTGATTGTGAAAAAAATACAGATACTGATCTTACCAAAACCGACAATAAACTTCCGCCACAAAAAACACATATACATATTTCACTCGATGAATATTATGTATTGAATGAATCTGATTATACTTTTGCTATTAATGAAAAAATCATAAAATTTTCCAAACAACCAGTTTCATTCTTATCTTCTTTCAACGGGAATATTTTTCATCCGCCGCAATCATAAATGATCTTTTCTGATGCGCAGTGAGTTTCTCATTGCCATAACCGCATACCTGTGTTTACAGAACGCATACGAACCGTTTTTTGAACATGGATGTTGTGCATTATTATTAAATCAATAAAATCATTCAAGATGAAAAAAATTATAGCTGTTGCTATGGCAACAATTGTATTATTATATGCCTGCTCTCCAAAAATTTCCGGAACAAATAATAAATTATCTGTTGACAGCGGCGGAAAGCCAATGCTCATTGGAACCTGCTCACAATCAGCCTTACAAAAAGCGCCGTTCAGTGAGTGGTTTGATAAGAATTATTCGGATTACAAAGTAAATGATACGGTTACAGAAAAAATAAAACCATTGATCAACGGTAAATCATTCTTACTATTCATGGGAACCTGGTGTGGTGATAGCAAAAGAGAAATTCCACGCATGCTTAAGATCCTTAAAGATTGCGGCATCAGCAAATCACAAATAAAATTAGTGATGGTTGACAACCACGACAGCACTTACAAACAAAGTCCGGGACATGAAGAAACAGGATTGAATATTCACCGTGTTCCAACCATGATCGTTTATGAGAACAGCAA
>Ga0209023_10005433_pt1 | contig 13942 bp, 13 predicted proteins | sample LakOneMetagenome_FD_187468 | JGI IMG/M metagenome (GOLD analysis project Ga0209023, IMG submission 187468) | Freshwater and sediment microbial communities from Lake Erie, Canada (SPAdes) (version 2) | ecosystem: Environmental > Aquatic > Freshwater > Lentic | place: Lake Erie, Canada...
TCGTCGGCACGGTTGCCGGCGTGGACGATGTGGGTGTGGCAGTCGATCAGGCCGGGCGTCAGCCAGGCGCCGTCGCAGTCGTGGATGACGGCCGCGCGCGGGGCGTCGCGGCGTGCGCCGACCCAGGCGATGCGCCCGTGGTGCACGGCAATCGCGCCGTCCATGATTTCGCCAAAGCCACCGACCATGGTGGCCAGGTTCACGTTCGCAAATACCGCGTCGACCCGCGGATTGCTGCGTTCACTCATCTTCGTCCTCGTTGTAATAGAAAATATCGACGATGAAGATCGTCGCTTGCGTGGTTTCGAGCGACCACACGGTACCGGGGTCGAACATCACCGCGTCATAGCGTACCAGCCCGATGCGTTCGGCGTCGCTGGCGATCTCCAGGCTCTCGCCCTCGGCCAGGAACAGCACCGTCAAATCGGCGCGCGCGACAAAGGTCGACTTGCCCGACAGGCGGCGCCGCCCGAACTGGTGGTAGCAGCAATCGCTGCGCGTCATGACGTTGAAATCGGTGGTCGGCCCGCGATTCAGCTTGGCCACCACCTGCGATTCGCCGTCGAACGCCAGCACCGGGCCGGACTCGCACAGGATCACGCGCTCGGAACCGTCGATGTCGAGCGTCATGCCATGGCCGTCGACCAACGCCAGCGTGCGGTCCACGCCGGGGAAGCTGGAGAACGGACCGTCCTCGGCGATGGTCGCCAGGCTCACGCGCCACTCGAAGTTCTCGAGGTTGGCTTCGGGCGGGCCGACGGCGATGGTGGTCGTGCTGCCGCCGCCGTTTTTCCAGGGTACCGCCGACAGGCCGGCAAAGGGAATCAGGATGTTCATGCTCTTACCTCGCGCAACTGGTTGATCGCCTGCCGGTAGCGGCGCGCGATGGTGTCCTGGGCCATGTGGCGCCCACCCTGCACGACCCAGCGCCCGCCGGCCAGCACGTCGCGCACCAGGTTGTCGTTGCCGCAAAAGACCAGGCGGCCCATCACGTCGGCTTCCAGCGCGCCTTCCAGGTTCGGATGCGCACTGTCGAGCACCAGCAGGTCGGCGCGCCGTCCGGCCGCCAAGGCGCCGACAGCCCGCCCGGCCGCTTGTGCGCCACCGGCCAGCGCATCCTGCCACAAGTTGAGCGCAACGTCGCGCCGCGTTGCATTCGCGACCACGTTGCGGCGCTGGTGCAGCAGGCGCTGGCCATACTCGAGCCAGCGCAATTCCTCGACCGGGTTCTGCGACACGTGGCTGTCGCTGCCGATGCCCCAGCGTCCGCCCAGCGCCAGGTAATCCCCGAGCGGGAACAGGCCGTCGCCCAGGTTGGCCTCGGTGGTCGGGCAGATGCCGGCCACGGCGCCTGACGCGGCCAGCGCCTTGACTTCGTCCTCGTCCAGGTGGGTCGCATGCACCAGGCACCAGCGTTCGTCGATGCCGATGTTCTCCAGCAGGTATTCGACCGGGCGCCAGCCGGAAAACGCCAGGCTTTGCTCGACTTCGCCCTGCTGCTCGGCGATGTGGATGTGCAGCGGGCGCTCCTTCGGCAGTGCGGCCGCCAGTTCGCGGATCTGCTCGATGCCGGCCGCGCGCAGCGAATGCGGCGCCGCGCCCACTTCCAGCTGGCCCGAGCGCAGCGGCCCCAGCGCCTCGACAATGCGCAGCACGGTGTCGACGTCGGTGCGGAAGCGCCGTTGTTCCGGCTTCAAGGGCTGCTCGCCGAAGCCGCTGTGGCTGTACAGCACCGGCAGCAGGGTCAGGCCGATGCCGGATTGCTGGCCGGCGGCGGCGATGCGCTCGGCCATCTCGGCCGGCCGCGCGTACAGCTCACCGGCTGGATCGCGCTGGATATAGTGGAATTCGCACAGCGAGGTATAGCCGTGGCGCAGGCATTCCGAGAACAGCTGGGCGGCGATGGCCTCAGCCTGCTCGGGCGTGATGTTGGCGGCGAAGCGGTACATCAGTTCACGCCAGGTCCAGAAGCTGTCCGGGCCATCGCCGGCGTGCTCGGTCAGGCCGCCGAGCGCGCGCTGGAATGCGTGCGAGTGCAGGTTGGCCATGCCCGGCACCACGTAGTCGGCGCGCGGCACGCCGATTGGCGCCCTGGCATCGGCCTGCACGCGCGTGAGCGCACCGCGCGCATCCCACTCGATCAGCACGTCGCCGCGCCAGCCTTCCGGCAGCAGGGCGTGGCGCGCGAACAGGGCGTTCATTTTCCCGCCTCTTTCTGCACCCAGGCCAGCGCGGCTTCCATCATCTCCGCCAGCAGCGGCTGGACCTCGGCCGCCACCTCCGGACGGTACTCGAAGGGCGGCGCCTCGTTCATGTACAGGCACTGGCACATCTCGAGCTGGATCGCGTGTACGCCCTCGTGCGGCTGGCCGTAGAAACGCGTGATGTGGCCGCCCTTGAAGCGGCCGTTCACGGCGATGCTGAAGCGGTCCTGGGCGCGGGCCACGCCGACCACGGCCTGTTCCAGCCCCGGATCGCAGGACTTGCCCTCGGCGGTGCCGAAGTTCAGGTCCGGCAGGCGCCCTTCGAAGAAGCGCGGCACCCTTGACGCGATGGAGTGCGCATCCCACAGCACCACCCTGCCGTGCAGCGCCAACAGGCGCGCCAGTTCCGCGCGCAGCTGGTTATGGTAGGGACGCCAGTAGCGGTCGAGGCGGCGCTGGACCTCGGCGGCGTCTGGCAGCTTGCCCTCCTGGTACAGGCTTTCGCGGCCGAAGGTGTCGACCGGGCACAGGCCGGTGGTGTCCAGGCCCGGATACAGATTCGTGTTTTCCGGCGGCCGGTTCAGGTCGATGGCATAGCGCGACCAGCGCGCGGCCAGGGTCGAGATGCCGAGGCGGTCGGCGGCCTCGTACAGCTCGGCCAGGTGCCAGTCGGTGTCGGCCGTCGCCAGCGCGCAGGGCGCCATGGTGGCGGCGACTTCGTCGGGAATGTCGGTGCCCACGTGGGGCATCGACAGCAGCATCGGCGCAGTACCTGCCTTGAACCGGAAATCCATCACCTCTCCTCTAGCGGTTGAATTAGGGATGCAGAACTGCGAACAGCTCCTTGCATGATGCCGACAACGCGCCGTCGACCACCATGCGGCGCGCGGCCTCGATGTCGGGTGCGAAGAAGCGGTCGGCGTCGTAGGGCGCCACCTGCGCGCGCAGCTGGGCATGCACGTGCTCCAGGTGGCTTGACGTTGCCAGCGGACGGTGGAACTCGATGCCCTGCCCGGCCGCCAGCAGCTCGATACCGACAATCACAGCCGTATTGTGCGCCATCTGGTCCAATCGGCGCGCCGCGAAGGTGGCCATGCTGACATGGTCTTCCTGGTTGGCCGAGGTCGGCAAGCTGTCGACACTGGCCGGATGGGCCAGCGACTTGTTTTCCGAGGCCAGCGCGGCGGCCGTCACGTGGGCGATCATGAAGCCTGAGTTCAACCCCGGCTCGCGCACCAGGAAAGCCGGCAGGCCGGACAGATTGGCGTCGATCAGCAGCGCGATGCGGCGCTCGGCCAGGGCGCCGACTTCGGCAATGGCGAGGGCCAGGGTGTCGGCGGCAAAGGCGACCGGCTCGGCGTGGAAGTTACCGCCCGAGACAATCGCACCGTCATCCGGGAACAAGAGCGGGTTGTCGGTGACGGCATTCGCCTCGATCAGCAGAGTGCGGCCGGCGTTTGCCACCAGGTCCATCACCGCGCCCATCACCTGCGGCTGGCAGCGCAGGCTATAGGGGTCCTGCACGCGCTCGTCGCCCACCAGATGCGAGGCCCGGATGGCGCTGCCGGCCATCAGCTCGCGGTAGATGGCGGCGGCGGCGATCTGGCCGGGCTGGCCGCGCACCGCGTGGATGCGCACGTCGAAGGGCGCATCGCTGCCGCGCGCCGCATCCACCGACAGCGCACCGGTGACCATCGCTGCTTCCACCAGGCGCTCGGCCATGAACAGGCCGTGCAGGGCCAGTGCGGTCGATACCTGGGTGCCGTTGATCAGGGCCAGGCCTTCTTTCGCGGCCAAAGTCACCGGTTCGATGCCGGCCGCGCGCAAGGCATCAAGCGCGTCGACGATCTCGCCCTTCACGCGTACCGGGCCGACGCCGAGGATGGCCAGGGTCATGTGCGCCAGCGGCGCCAGGTCGCCCGAGGCGCCGACCGAACCCTGGGCCGGAATCGCCGGCATGATGCCCGCGTTGTAGAGCGCGATCAGGGTGTCGATGATCAGCGGACGCACGCCGGAATAGCCGCGCGCCAGGCTGCCGATCTTGGTCAGCAGGATCAGGCGAACGATGTTGTCCGCAATGAGTTCGCCGGTGCCGACCGCGTGCGACAGGATCAGGTTGCGCTGCAGCTGCGCCAATTGCTCGTTCGGGATGTGGGCCTTGGCCAGGATGCCGAAGCCGGTATTGATGCCATAGGCCGGGTCGCCCTTGGCGACGATGTCGTCGACCAGCGCGGCGGAGGCAGCGATGGGCGCGGCAGCGTTCGCCGACAGGGCGACCGTGAAGTGCTCGGCCCAGACGGCGCGCAAATCGGCCAGCGTGAGGGCGCCGGGTTCCAGGGTCCAAGCTTGTTGTAGGTCTTGTGATGCGTGTTTCATGTCTTGATTACCTTACTTGATCATCGGGAGATTCAGGCCCTGGCGCTTGGCCGTCTCGATGGCGGATTCGTAGCCGGCATCGGCGTGGCGCATCACGCCCGAGCCGCTGTCGTTCACCAGCACGCGCGCCAGGCGCTTGGCGGCGGCCTCGGTGCCGTCGGCAACGATCACCACGCCCGAATGCTGCGAGTAGCCCATGCCCACGCCGCCGCCATGGTGCAGCGAGACCCAGGTGGCGCCGCCGGCCGTGTTCAGCATGGCGTTCAGCAGCGGCCAGTCGGACACGGCGTCGGTGCCGTCGCGCATGCTCTCGGTTTCGCGGTTCGGGCTGGCGACCGAGCCGGTGTCCAGGTGGTCGCGGCCGATGACGATCGGGGCCTTCAGTTCGCCCGTACGCACCATCTCGTTGAATGCCAGGCCGGCCAGGTGGCGCTCGCCCAGGCCCAGCCAGCAGATACGCGCCGGCAGGCCCTGGAAGGCGATGCGCTCACGCGCCATGTCGAGCCAGCGGTGCACCTGCGCATGGTGCGGGAACAGCTCCTTGATCTTGGCGTCGGTTTTATAGATGTCTTCCGGGTCGCCGGACAGCGCCACCCAGCGGAAGGGACCGCGCCCTTCGCAGAACTGCGGGCGGATATAGGCCGGCACGAAGCCAGGGAAGTCGAAGGCGTTCTGCAAGCCATCGTCGAAGGCGACCTGGCGAATGTTGTTGCCGTAATCGACCGCGTAGGAACCGAGTTCCTTGAAGTCGAGGATGGCCTGTACGTGCTTGGCGCAGGATGCGGCGGCGGCGGCTTTCAGGCGCGCGTGCTGCGATGGATCGCGCTGCGCCGCCTTCCACTCCTCGACCGTCCAGCCGCTTGGCAGGTAGCCGTTGATCAGGTCGTGGGCCGAGGTCTGGTCGGTGACGAGGTCCGGCACCAGGCCGCCCTCTTTCGCACGGCGTACCAGTTCCGGCAGCACCTCGGCGGCATTGCCGAGCAGGCCGATGGAGACGGCTTCGCGTTGTTCGGTGTGGTGCTTGATGAGGGCGATGGCCTCGTCGATGTCCTTCGCCTGCTTGTCGAGGTAGCGGGTGCGCAGGCGGAAGTCGATGCTGGTCTGCTGGCATTCGACGGTCAGCGAGACGGCGCCGGCGAAGGTGGCGGCCAGCGGTTGCGCGCCGCCCATGCCGCCCAGGCCGGCGGTGAGGATCCAGCGTCCGCCCCAGTCGCCATTGAAGTGCTGGCGCCCGGCTTCGGCAAAGGTTTCGTAGGTGCCCTGCACGATGCCCTGGGTGCCGATGTAGATCCAGCTGCCGGCCGTCATCTGGCCGTACATGAACAGGCCCTTGCGGTCGAGTTCGTTGAAATGCTCCCAATTCGCCCACTTCGGCACCAGGTTCGAGTTGGCCAGCAGCACGCGCGGGGCGTTTTCGTGGGTCCGGAACACGCCGACCGGCTTGCCGGATTGAATGAGGAGGGTCTGGTCGTCTTCCAGCTCGCGCAGGGAGGCGAGGATCTGGTCGTAGCATTCCCAATTGCGCGCGGCGCGGCCGATGCCGCCGTAGACCACCAGGCGCTGCGGGTCCTCGGCCACCTCGGCGTCGAGGTTGTTCTGCAGCATGCGGTAGGCGGCTTCGGTGAGCCAGCTTTTGCAGTGCAGTTCGGTGCCACGCGGGGCGCGGATGGTGCGCGTGGGGTCGAAGCGCGGATCGGTATCGGACGGGGGCGATGCTTGGGTCATGGCAGCTCCTGGGTTGAGGATATGCTCAGAGTCTAGGTTGTCTATACAACAGCGTCAATCCATTTTGTCGCTCCTGCCTGCGACGGGACATCGGGCATGCCATGGTTCCGGCCCGGGGCGGCGACCGTAAGGTGGGCACTCCGTGCCCACGCGGTTACGTGCTCGTCCGTATTCCGCTGCCTGGAAACATCGCTCGCTAACGTTTGCGATAAACGTAACGCCAACAATTTGCTGTTTGAACCGCCAACAATATTCATCGTTCCGCGTGGGCACTTCGTGTTTGAGGCCCCCGGCCTCAAACACCCCACCGTACGGTTCACGCCGTCGAGTCCCGCCCGGCCGCGATTATTTCTGGTACACATGCTTCCCTCCCACCCAGGTCTGCAGCACACCAGTCTTGTAAATATCGTAGGTCGGCATCTTGAACAAGTCCTGGTCCACCACGATGAAGTCTGCCCACTTGCCCGGCTCCAGCGAGCCTAAGCTGTTTTCCGCGTGCCCCGCATAGGCTGCGTCAAGCGTGAAGCAGCGGAAGGCCTCCTTCAGCGACATCGCCTGGTTCGGATACCAGCCAGCAATCGGCTGCCCGGACGCATCCTGGCGCGTCACCGCGGCGTGGATGCCGAAGAACGGATTCGGCGACTCCACCGGGAAGTCCGAGCCGCAGGCGATGCGCGAACCCTGGTGCAGGAAGCTGCGCCAGGCATACGCGCCCTTGATACGCTCGTGCCCGACGCGTGTTTCCGCCATGTTCTTGTCCGAGGTGGCATGGGTCGGCTGCATCGACGGAATGATGCCGAGCGTCTTGAAGCGCACGATGTCGGCCTGGGTGACGACCTGGGCGTGCTCGATGCGGTGGCGCTGGGCCGCGCTCCTGGTGGCCGCCAGTTCCTTCTGGTAGATGTCGAGGATCTGGTGGTTGCCGGCGTCGCCGATGGCGTGCACGTTCACCTGGTAGCCGCGCGCCATCGCCTTTTTCATCATGGCGTCCATCTGCGCGGTTTTATGGAACAGCAGGCCGTGCGAATGCGGCTCGTCGCTGTAGGGTTTGATCAGCGCGGCGCCGCGGCTGCCCAGGGCGCCGTCCGAATACAGCTTCACGGCGCGCAGCGCGTACATGTCGTTGCCGTAGGTTTTCAGCGGGCCGTTCTTGGCCAACGCATCGAAGTCGCCTTCGGTGCCGCCGATCATGCCGTAGATGCGCGCGGTCAGTTTCCCCTGGTCGGCGTAGGCGCGGTACAGGCGGTCCTCCGCCACGCCCAGGCCGGCGTCGTGGGTACTGGTGACGCCGACTTTCGCCAGGGCGCCGAGCGCGCGGTCGAGCACGACGCGGCCTTCGGCTTCGGTCTGGGCCGGCAACACCTTGGTGACCAGTTCCTGCGCGGCATCGACCAGCACGCCGGTGGCTTTACCGTTGGCATCGCGCACGATCTTGCCGCCGGCCGGGTCCGGCGTTTTATCGGTGATGCCGGCCGCCGCCAGCGCGCGGCTGTTGGCCCAGCCGGCGTGGCCGTCAACGCGCTCGAACCAGACCGGGCGGTCGCTGACGACCGTGTCGGCATCGGCGGCGGTCGGGAAGCGGCCCAGCTTCCAGTTTTCCTGGTTCCAGCCGCGCCCGCGCAGCCAGCCCTGGCCGGCGTTCGCACGGCTATAGTCGGCGATGGCCTTCAGCGCGCCTTCCAGCGAGGTGGTCTGCGAGAGGTCGAGCTGGGTCAGCATCTGGCCCAGGCCGAACACGTGGCCGTGGGCGTCGATCAGGCCCGGCAGCAGGGTCTTGCCGCCCATGTCGACACGGCGTGCGCCCGGCGCCCTGGCGCTGACGTCGGCGGCGCTGCCGACGGCCAGGATCTTGCCCTGGGCATCAAAGGCGAGCGCCGTGAACTGCACCAGCTCACCCTCCTTGTTGAGCGTGTATCCGTTGGCGTTCTCGATCACCGTCTGCGCCTGTACCGACATGGCGGCGACCGCGGCAAACACGAACATGGAACACTGCTTCAGGGTGGGGCGCATGGACTCTCCGTTTTATTAAATAAATGCAAAACACGAGTGTAGCGAATCGCTGCCGCTTTGACACTGCCGTCAGACGCTCTGCGTGCATTTTTGGCTATCATGCGCGAAACCGACCTCAACCCTCCAGCACGGACTGCCCTTGAAACGACTTGCCCCCAGCTTTTTCCTGACCTTCGCTCTCCTCCACGGCGCCCAGGCCGCCGACTGGGATGCGCCCCAGGACCCTTTCCCTATCTACGGCGGCAGTTATTACGTTGGCCCCCAGGGCGTTGCGTCGGTGCTGATCACTTCACCCAAGGGACATATCCTGATCGACGGCGGCACGCCGAAGTCGGCCGCCACCATCATCGAGCACATCCGCAGGCTCGGCTTCAGGCCGGAAGAAATCAAATATATCCTGGTCTCGCACGAACACGTCGACCATGCCGGCGGCCTGGCCCAGCTGCAGCGCGTGAGCGGCGCCACGGTACTCACCAGCCCTGCCGCCAAGCCGGTGCTGGAAAGCGGCAAGCCGGACCGGGGCGACCCGCAGTTCGGCGCCCTGCCCGACATGGAGCCGGTGGAGAACGTGAAAGCCGTGCGCGACGGCGAAGTCGTGACCGTGGGGCCGCTGGCGGTGAAAGCCAACTACACCCCAGGCCATACCCAGGGCGGCATCACCTGGACCTGGACGGCGTTCGAGCCGGCCGGCGCCATGAACATGGTGTACGCCGACAGCCTGAACGCTTTTGGCCTGAACGGCTTCCGCTACAGCGGCAACCCGCATTATCCGACCGCGAAAGCCGACATCGAGCGTTCGATCGCGCGCGTGGCCGCCCTGCCCTGCGATATTCTGGTGTCGGCCCATCCGGAAGCCAGCGGGCTGTTCGAGCGCCATGCGCGCCAGGCCAACGAAGGCAGCACCGCCTTCATCGACCGCGACGCCTGCCGCCGCTATGCCGAGAGTGGCCGCCAGCGCCTGGAGAAGACGCTGGTGCAGGAGTCAGTCCAGCAGTAAGCCCGCCCCGACAGAATGATCAAATAATTATTATCAATCAGTTACTTCCCGTATAAAATTATTGCGCTAGAGATAGCAATAACAATAACGATACAAGGGAAAACGTGTTGATGAGAACCACCATGGCCGGGGCGCTTGCGCTGTCCCTGGCCGCTTGCGGCACGCCGATGCGCGTGCCTATGGATCCGCTTGCCAAGTCCAGGCTTGGCGAAGTCAAGGTAATCGAGGTCCTGGCCCAGGACGAAGTCGTGGTGCGCCCTCCGCCCTCCGCCAGCGCAGGCGCGGCCGGCGGACTGCTCGGAGTCGTCATCGAATCGAAAGTCGGCGAATCGCGGCAAAACGACCTCCAGGCCGCGCTGACGCCCTTCTATGCGTCGGTGGACGACTTCGATTTCCGGTCGCAATTCAATGCCTCGCTCAGCACTGCATTGGCGCAGGACAAGTCGATTCGCGTGGGCCAGGTCGAGCACGCGTCCCAGAAGCTGCTGGATACGGAGTTGAAGAAGCAGCGCAACGCGCTCCCGGCCGGGAATGCGCTGATGGTCTGCACCACCGATTACACCTTCTCGCCGGACTTCACGCGCCTGAGCATCACGACCCGGGTCGAGATGACGCAGCCTGGCGCGGTTGAGCCGCTGTTCAAGAATACGTATTTCTATCAATCGGCCGGCCTGGGCAAGGGCGGCAGCGAATCCCTGAGTGCCTGGGGCGAAAACAAAGGCGCGCGCTACCGCAGCGCGGCTGGCGAAGGCGCCTCGCAAATCGCCAGGATGATCGGCCTTGACCTCGCCGCCGGGACGGGCGAACCCGTCCAGCCGGTACTGGCGGTATCCCGTCACGACTTTTTCGGCAGCTTCGACATCAAGGGTCCGGTGCTCTCTTCGGAAGCGGACCGCGTCATCATGCGCGACACCCACGTCTTTGCCGGCTCACTGCATTCCCTGCCATACAACGCTGGAGGGCAACCGAAATGATCGCCCGTACCCTCGCCGCCCTCGTGCTGGCGGCCGCCGTCGCGCCGGCATGCGCCGCGCCCAGGAAAGCGCCCGTCCTGGTGTTCGATGCCAAGGCCACCGACCTCGGCACCGAGCCCCAGCCCGGCGCCTGCCGCATCAATATCACCGGCATCGCCGACCGCCGTTTCGGCAAGGACGGGATGGGAACCGACCGTCCGCTGCCAACCGAGACGCCCGAACGCTGGATCAGCGCCGGCCTCGATACGCTGAAGAGCTATGGCTACACGGTCGAACACAGTCCGACACCGGTGCCGGGCGCCCTCAACCTGGACGTCGGCATCATCCGCTCGTACTCCTGGTTCACCCATATCCGCATCAACGGCATGGTCGCGCTCGACGTGACGCTCGCCGGCCAGGACGGCGCGGCGCCGCGCAAGTTCCGCGGCACCGGCAGCCTGACCAACATGGCGGGCGCCGATGCGGAGCAGGTCATGGCCCTCAACTACGCGCTGAACCACACCGTGAACCAGATGGCTGCCGGCCTGGCAAGCGACTGCGCCGCGCTGAAAGTGGCGGCGCAATAAGGCCGTCGCCGGCCGGGGGCGGCGTCAGGCGCCGCCCTTTTCCTTCTCCCTGTCGATCAGCGCCCGCTTGCGCGCGATGCCCCAGCGGTAGCCCGACAAGCCGCCGTCGTTGCGCACCACCCGGTGGCAGGGAATCGCCACCGCCACCGGATTGGCCGCGCAGGCGCCGGCCACCGCGCGCACCGCGTTCGGCGACCCGATGCGCTGCGCCAGCTCGGTATAACTCAGCGTCACCCCGGCCGGAATCGCGCGCAGGGCATCCCACACGCGTTGCTGGAAGGCGGTGCCGCGCACGTCGAGCGGCAAGTCCAGCCCCAGGCGCGGCGCCTCCACGAAACCCACCACCAGCGCCACCGTGCGCTCGAAATCGGCGTCGGCGCCGACCAGCTGCGCTTTCGGGAACCGGTCCTGCAGGTCGTGCACCAGCGCTTCGGGCTCGTCGCCCATCAGGATCGCGCAGATGCCGCGGCCGGTGGACGCCACCAGGATCGCCCCCAGCGAACAGCCTGCCACCGCGAAGCGGATCTCTTCGCCGGCGCCGCCGCTGCGAAAACGCGCGGGCGCCATGCCCAGCATCGCATCGGCGCCGGCATAGAAGCGCGAGCTGGAATTGAAGCCGGCCGCGTACAGCGCATCGGTCACCGGCGCGCCCTGCGCCAGGCCTTCGCGCACACGCGCCGCGCGCACGGCGGCGGCATAGGCCTTCGGCGTCATGCCGGCCTGCGCCTTGAACACGCGGTGGAAGTGGAAGCGGCTCATGCCGGCCGCCGCTGCCAGCGCATCCAGGCTCGGTTCCTCCTCGCTGGCTTCGATCAGGCGGCAGGCCGCGGCGACCAGCTGCGCCTGGCGTTCGGCCAGCGGCGGCAGGTTCGGCCGGCAGCGCAGGCAAGGGCGGAAACCCGCGCTTTCGGCGGCTTCGCAACTGGCGTGGAAGGCGACGTTCTCGCGCCGCGCCGGGCGTGCGCCGCAGGAGGGCCGGCAATACACGCCGGTCGTACGCACCGAGTAATAAAAGGCGCCGTCGGCGGCGCGTTCGCGGCGCTGCACGGCGTCCCAGCGCGCTGCGTCGCTGGCATAAGGCTGGGGAAGATGTTCGCTTTTCATGGCCGCTCCTGGTTCGTATCCGGCTCTATCGTGCAGCCGGTGCGCCACGCGCGCACTCCAGCTCTTGCTTTCGAATTGCGATGCTAGAATCGCGGCTGTCCGCAGCCATCATTATCGTCCTTCCGGAGAGCAGTTTGAACGAACAGAGCGCGCAAGCGAGTACCCCCATCTTCCAGCGTATCAAGGATTACCTGGTCGGCGAGATCGCGTCCGGCCGCTGGAAGGAAGGCGACCTCGTGCCCTCGGAGCAGGCGCTGGTGCGCCAGTTCGGGGTCTCGCGCATGACCGTCAACCGCGCCGTGCGCGAACTCACCGCCGAACAGGTGCTGACGCGGCGCCAGGGCTCGGGCACCTATGTGGCGCCGCAAAAATACCAGGCCACCCTGGTCGAGATCCGGAATATCGCCGACGAAGTGCGCGCGCGCGGCCACCGCCACCGCAGCAGCCTGCACCTGTTGGAAGCAGCGCCGGCAGGCGAGGCGCTGGCATTGCAGTTCGGCCTGGCGCCGGACAATCTCTTGTACCACTCGCTGATCGTGCACTTCGAGAACGAGGTGCCGATCCAGCTCGAAGACCGCTGGGTGAATCCGGCCTGCGCGCCCGATTACCTGGCCCAGGATTTCAATGCCATCACCCCCAATGAACACCTGATGGCGGTGGCGCCGCTGCAGGGCGCCACCTGGGCCATCGAATCGCTGGGCGCCCCGCGCGAGGTGGCCGAGCTGCTGGCCATCGAGGCCAAGGACCCCTGCCTGGTACTCAAGCGCAAGACGACGTCGGGTGGTCAGGTGGCTTCCAGTGTGACCATGTGGCATCCGGGCCACCTGTACCAGTTCACCGGCAGCGTGGGCTAAGAACCCAAGCCGGGCTGTCACGCAACACCCGACAGTATTTTTTGGGCGGCATGCGCCACGCATGCCGCATCTCGCCCATAATTCCCTTCCAGTCAAAATTCTTTCAGAACCAAACGTATGAACGATGCCGCTGTTGCCAGGCCCGTCCAGCCGCCGCGCGTGCTGGTGCTCGACGACGACCGCTTCATGCTGGACGTGCTGACCGACATGCTGGAGCAGGTGGGCGTGCGCGAAGTGTTTGCCGAGGCCAGCACCCGGCGCGCCCTTGCCACCCTGGAAGAGCGTAGTCCCGACACCCTGATCTGCGACCTGGCCCTGCCCGACATGGATGGCATCGAGTTCCTGCAGGCTGCCGCGGCGCGCGGTTTCAATGGCCGTGTTATCTTACTTTCGGGTATGGATCAAGGGGTGCGCGACGCCGCCGGCGAGCTGGCGCGGGTGCTCGGCCTGCGCGTGGCGGGCACCTTCCGCAAGCCGATCGGACTGGACCAATTACGCTCGGCCGTGGCGAGTTAAGTTTTATACAAACGCCTGAACACTTTTCGGGAAAATGCGGTATTATTCGGCCTAAATCCCCCGCCTGACGTCCTCTTGACGCCCTTCCAATATTGAGTTTGCGCACATTGTCTCCACCATTGTGTTGCAACCCAGTTTTTAAAAAAATCGGAAGCCGGACGAGCTTTTATAGTCTCCAGGCGTACATTGATCCTTTGAGGAAAACATGAGCGAAAACATTAAACACATCAGCGATGCTTCTTTCGAAACCGACGTGCTCAAATCCGAGCGTCCGGTCCTGGTCGATTTCTGGGCCGAGTGGTGCGGTCCGTGCAAGATGATCGCCCCGATCCTCGAAGAAGTCGCGAAAGAATACGGCGACAAGATCACGATCGCAAAGATGGACGTCGACGCCAACCAGGCCGTACCGGCCCAGTTCGGTATCCGTGGCATCCCGACCCTGATCCTGTTCAAGAACGGCGAGCCGGCCGCACAGAAAGTCGGCGCCATGGCCAAGGGCCAGCTGACGGCTTTCATCGACAGCAACATCTGATCGAGCGCTCACGCAAGGTTTCATCGAGCGTCTAGTTGAGCGGCGGCAGCGCGCCCGCACTGCCGCCATTAATCCAGATGGGTA
>Ga0209023_10005434_pt1 | contig 13942 bp, 16 predicted proteins | sample LakOneMetagenome_FD_187468 | JGI IMG/M metagenome (GOLD analysis project Ga0209023, IMG submission 187468) | Freshwater and sediment microbial communities from Lake Erie, Canada (SPAdes) (version 2) | ecosystem: Environmental > Aquatic > Freshwater > Lentic | place: Lake Erie, Canada...
GTTTTTGCGAGAATAGATGCAGCAGAAATTGCCGCCACCTTGTCGTCCCCCTTCACTATAGCCTCAGATCTGACGGACATTACCGGGCAACGGTTACCATCAATTAACGCAAGTGTCGGTGTGATTGCCAAGCCCTCAACCGCACGGCGCATAGCAAGCATAGTTGCCTGCAAAATATTCAACTCATCAATTTCCTGCTCTGAGCATTCAGCCACTGACCATGCAAGAGCATACTTCTTGATTTCCTCAGCCAGCACATCCCGTCGCGCTTCGCTGAGTTTTTTGGAGTCACGCAAGCCGTCAATCGGATGGTCGGGATCGAGAATAACCGCTGCCGCCATAACCGGGCCAGCCAATGGACCCCGCCCTGCCTCGTCGACGCCACATATCAACTCACCGTCGTAGGCAAACAAATCTAAACTTTCTTGCATATCAAGCCTGGAAAAATGCCTTTAAAGCATTCTGATCTAAAAAATAATGGCAAATTTCTTGCGGTGGATGACCGGGCTTTTTACCAATCAACACCGGTACAAGTTCATCATACAAATGAACCAGCTCTGCATCGGTATCAACATCAATAACTTCAACAGAAAACTGACAGTCTGCAGTGTAAGCTCGCAATTGCTCCAGCATGTCATCACAAAGATGGCAGTAACTCCGCGAGTACAGTGTGAAAGCGATCATAAATAAAGCGACATAAATAAAGTAGCGCATTATAAGTCCACAGTACTCCCAAGCATAAAAACACGAGCAATATTTATAAAAAAAGCTGCCCATTTTTAGGAGCAGCTTTTTTATATGCTGGGTTTAGCAGGCTGAATTTATTTGGCTTGCGGTTTAATCGGAATAAATTGAGAGATATTTTCACGACGAACCAGAACAACCGCTGTTTTTTTACTATCCAGTTTTGCAACCATGCTGGTGAATTGCTTCGCATCTTTCACATCAACATTATTTAAGGTCAGGATAATATCGCCTTGCAGCAAGCCAGCTGCAGCGGCTGCGCCATCAGCAGACTCAATCACAACGCCCCCTGCTGGCAATTCTTTTTTCTGTGCGTCGCTCAAATCACCGACGGCAAGTCCGAGGAAATTAGTTTGCTCTTTTTTCGCTTTTTTCTCGGATTTCTGAGCAACTTTGTCCTGCTCCATTTCGGCGATAGTAATCGTCATTTCACGAATAGCGCCTTTTCTCCAAACGGTCATCGTTGCTTTCGAGCCCGGTTTCGTCGCACCGACAATCCGTGGCAGATCAGTTGATTTTTCAACCGATTGTCCATTGAACTTAAGGATCACATCACCGTCCTGCAACCCGGCTTTTTCTGCCGGAGTACCGGCTTCAATTCTGACAACGAGTGCGCCCTGCGCCTTTTGCAAGCCAATGGAATCGGCCACATCTTTAGAGACTTCACCGATCTGCACACCAATACGGCCTCGGGTTACCTTGCCAGTGCCTTTCAATTGATCAGCAACACGCATTGCTTCATCAATCGGAATCGCAAACGAGATGCCCATATAACCGCCGGAACGGCTGTAAATCTGGGAATTGATACCGACAACCTCGCCGCGCATATTAATCAACGGGCCACCTGAATTTCCGGGATTCACCGCAACATCGGTCTGAATTAATGGCAGATAGTCGCCAGTATCACGCGCCTTGGCAGAAATAATCCCCGCAGTCACGGTATTGTCCAGATCAAATGGCGAGCCAATCGCGATCACCCATTCGCCGGCCTTGATTTTATCTGAATCACCTATCGTCAATTTCGGTAATTTCGTGCCCTCAATTTTCAATACTGCGACGTCTGTGCGTTTATCACTGCCAATGACTTTCGCTTTGAATTCACGCTTGTCGGTCAGTTTAACGTAGACATCTGTCGCACCATCAATCACGTGTGCATTGGTCAGCACATAACCGTCCTGTGAAATGATGAAACCTGAGCCAACGCCACGAGGAACTTCCTCTTCTTGTTGCGGCACCTGTTTGCGTCCTTTCGGCACCGGAGCCTGCTTAGGAATCGGCATTCCGAAGAAGCGGCGGAAGAATTCCTGCATCTGCTCGTCTTCCATTCCGTTCATCCCCTGAGCCTGTTGCATTTTTTCAGTCGTACGGATGTTGACAACGGCTGGTCCGGTCTTTTCGACTAACTCAGTAAAATCAGGCAAACCTGTGACTGCGGACGCTGCCTGGGCGACAGGTATAGCATTCACCGCTAAGGGCGCCACAAAACCCACGCAAGCACTGATCGCTATAGTGGAAATTAATTTTTCTAAAGGAAAAAGTTTTTTTGTTTTCATGGGGTCACTCACTTACTTAGATTGTTACTTGGTTTTAAACTCAATCGAGTTCATCACTTGTTGAATCGCTGTTACAGGAACTTCACCAACGACAGTCAGCCAATAAGCCCCTTGTCGTTTTCCCATAATAGTCATTGCGCCTTGCTGCAAACTACCTTCAGTACGGCTTTCACTATCGGGCTCTATAAACACGGAAATAGCGGCCAGACCATCAGAAAATATCATTTGTATGACCTGGTGCGAGGCGCCGGATTTGCCCCCTGCCGATGCCGGAGGTGCCGGGATCACCCGCTTCATTTCCTTGGTTTTACGAAACCCGGCTGGCAGTGATCTGACTATCCAGCCGGAGTTGATATTGGATTGCACCGTTAAGTTTTCAATATGCCAGCGCGAGATATTTTGAAAACTGGGTTTCAATTTATTTTTATCAATATCGTTCAGCTTCAACTCTGTAAAAGCAATCTGCTCGATGACGTCATTCTTTGCATTCACTGTCTGTGCACGTAAGAGCAATCCGGATTGATTTTCCGCACAAAGACGATAGCCGTAGCGATAAGCATCTTTCGGCTGCAACAAATAGGTCTGACATGTGAGTCCGGCAACACGATTCAGGTCGGCTTTTTTTATGGTGTAATTGTCTGGCAGTGACGATGCATTCTGAGTCAGCAAGGCAGGAAAAACTTCTTGCGTCACATTTTTTTCGATCTGTATCGTTTTACTTTCAGGAAGATAGCAAGATACCTCGTCACCTTTGCGAATATATTCACGCGGTTTGCCATCCAGAATTTCAAGTTTCTCCAACTCGCCATGCTGATCTACAAAATGCGTGATTTTAGAAGTTCTGATCTGACTGGCTTGCTGATAAACAAACGTACCCGAATAATTCAGATTTTGTGCCGATGTCTGAATTCTCTTTAATACTTCCTGCGCTGCCTTCTGATCATCTGCCGCATAAACTGAGCGACCGATAACGCACAAACCCATCAGCAGAACTGGCCATCGGAAACGATAAAACAACATAATCCTTACTTCTCCGCTGGGCCAGAAACTGCATTCGCCCGGGTAACATACTGCGTACCAGCACTAATTGCCGGGGAAAATTTTTGATGAGCAATCAGATAGCTATCAATTCTGGGATCGCGCAGCATTTCGACCGGTGCAGTCTGACGCTCATTTACCTGTTTGGAGGATTCCACTGCCGGCTCAACTTGTGCAAGCTCCTTCGTCGGCAAATCAGGCGTCACCGACGCTGACGCCAGTTGCAGTTTGTTTGCTGATTTTGGTGAGACAACTTCAGATACCTGTACGGTCTGCACCTGATTTTGATTTAACTGCAGCAACTGCGGCACAAATACGAACGCAAACAAAGCAGCGACTGCAGCAGTCGCAACGGACAGATATGAGCGAAGATATTGCGGCTTATCCGACTCTTTCGCCTCATTCTTCACGTGCATCTTTGGCATCAAAATAGTTGGTTCGCTGGCAAAGCGTGCTGCAAAACGCTGATTAAAATCTGCGCTTAAAGGAGTAGCAAGATCGTCTGAGCGCAACACATCACCTATGTGGTGATAGAGCCCCCAAACATCTTTGCTTTCAGTCGAATCCGTATCTGCAAGTATGGCATCCAGCGCGACATCGTCTATCTCGCCATCAAGCAACGCTGATATGTTTTCGTTTTTCCTGGTTTCGGTCATCATATTTCTACAAAAATCATGCCTGTTCAATTCATTATCTGACATCAACTACCAACGCTGATCCAGATTCGTTCCTAAAATCGGTCTCAATCGTTCCGCAATCGCCTCACGGGCACGAAATATTCTGCTGCGTACAGTACCAATCGGGCACAACATAACGTCGGCAATTTCATCGTAACTCAAGCCCTCAATCTCTCTTAGAGTGATTGCATTCCTTAACTCTTCAGGCAAAGAAGACATCGCCGCATTGACAGTCTCCGCAATCTGCTTACTTGCCAATAAAGATTCAGGCGTATTGATATCCCTTAGTCCATCTGCATCAACAAAAGTTTCAGCCTCATCAACATCAGCATCGGTTGATGTCGGCGCCCTGCGTCCCTGTGTGACCAGATAGTTTTTTGCAGTGTTGATGCCTATCCGGTAAAGCCACGTATAAAAAGCTGAATCACCACGAAAATTAGGTAAAGCCCGATAGGCTTTTATAAATGCCTCCTGTACCACATCCTCTGCCTCAGCCTGATCATAGATGAGACGGGACACGAGCCGCATTAGTTTCCGTTGGTATTTGGAAACCAGAAGCTCAAATGCCTTTTTATCTCCACGCTGCACGCGCTCAACCAATATCTGGTCTATCTCGCGCTCTGTCGTCACTCAATCATCCCGTTTTTGATTAATCTTATTTTTAGTTTAATGTGCACAACTGCATTCAGCATCAATGTCTGCAAGTATGAGTGGGCATCCGGGTTAAAAGTTCCCTGCCCCCTTCGTATTCGTTGCGGCCACTTTATCGTGATGCATCAGTATCCACAACAGAGTCACCCGCAATCGATGAAACGCTGCCAGGCTAACTGAATCTGGCAGGATAAGAATACGGTGATTTTTTCCATCATCGGAAGCAAAACGTAAAGCCATCACATGCTGCCAAATGACGCTACTGCGATGCAACTTAACAGCCGTCGATGAACCAATCTGCCCTGTCATCTGAAGAAAAATATCACCACTCTTAAACACACTAAGATCATAGACCGGCCTTCTTGAACTCATCATCAGCGACAGAATACTCACGATTGCAAAACCAGCTACCGCGATTAAAAATGAAATAGATGGTAATTGTCTATTTAATAGGAATAAACACCAGCCTATGTTTGCCAGTATTACCATCAGGCAGAGCAGATAGTGCAGCAGCCTCGATGGTTTAATGGTGACCCGAACGGATATCGTCATATAAACAAAAAGGCACTTCATTTCAAAGAAACAAAGTGCCTTTTTCTAATGTACTGATGAATTATATTTTTGCGAAAATCAAAGTTCCGTTTGTACCGCCAAAACCAAACGAATTCTTCATCGCATAGTCAATTTTCATGTCTCTGGCTACGTTTGCACAATAGTCGAGATCACACTCAGGATCTTGATTAAAAATATTAATTGTCGGTGGTGACACCTGATTATGCAGTGCCAATACCGTAAATACAGATTCAATCCCGCCTGCACCACCGAGCAAATGCCCCGTCATGGATTTAGTGGAATTCACCGTCAATTTATATGCATGGTCTGCAAATGTTGCCTTAATCGCGTCCGTCTCATTTTTATCACCCAACGGCGTCGACGTTCCATGTGCATTCAGATAATCAATCTGATCAGCATTAATACCCGCATTTTTCATTGCGTTAATCATGCTGCGACGTGGACCGTCCATGCTAGGCGAAGTAATGTGATATGCATCACCACTCATACCGAAGCCGATCACTTCAGCATAAATTTTTGCACCACGCGCCTTCGCATGTTCATATTCTTCCAGCATCATGACGCCAGCACCTTCGCCAAGTACAAAGCCATCACGGTCTTTGTCCCAAGGACGAGAGGCAGTCGCCGGATCATCATTACGGGAAGAAAGCGCCCGGGCTGACGCAAAGCCACCCAAACCTAACGGAGAAATCGTTGACTCTGCACCACCAGCAATCATCGCGTCTGCATCACCGTATTCAATCATGCGTGCAGCCTGACCTATACAATGCAGGCCAGTCGTGCATGCTGTAACTATCGCCAGATTTGGCCCTTTCAAGCCATATTTGATCGATAAATTACCCGAAATCATGTTGATGATAGACGCTGGCACGAAAAATGGGCTGATGCGGCGTGGACCACGTTCAATCAAGGTTTCTTTCGTTGCTTCGATCAGCGGCAAGCCACCGATACCGGAACCGACGATAACGCCGATGCGTTCGGCATTCTCTTCGGTAACAACCATTCCACTGTCCTGAAACGCCTGCATCCCCGCGGCAATGCCGAAATGGATGAAAGTGTCCATGTTACGAGCTTCTTTTGCCGGAATGTAATCCTCGACATTGAAGTCCTTCACTTCTCCAGCGAAATGCGTGGAAAAGGGAGTTGCATCAAATTTGGTAATCGTAGCGATACCAGATTTGCCAGCTTTTGCAGCATCCCACGCGGTAGCAATTGAATTGCCAATGGGCGAGATACATCCAAGTCCGGTTACAACGACACGACGTTTAAGCGTACGACTCAAGCGCTTCTCCTGGATTTAAAAACGTGGTAACCGAATTACGCCTTAACGTGTGCAGTAGCGTAATCAATCGCTTGTTGCACAGTTGTGATTTTTTCAGCTTGTTCGTCAGGGATTTCCATTTCGAATTCGTCTTCGAGTGCCATCACCAGTTCAACGGTATCAAGGGAATCAGCACCCAGATCATCAACGAAAGAGGATTCAATTTTGATGTCAGCTTCAGCGACGCCCAGTTGTTCAGCGACGATTTTCTTAACGCGTTGTTCGATATCGGACATGTGTATCTCCAGTGAAAAAATCAAAAATAAGGGCTTACAGAAAGTGCGCGCATTTTAGCAGGTTTGTACGCAAAAAAAGCAAGCCTGACGTTTTTAGCAATAACTCCTGTTATTTTCGCAGAAATTACCACCAACTATCGTTAAATAAATTATGTCAGGTACATCCCACCATTAACGTGAAGGGTCGTACCGGTAATATAACCTGCATCTGGCGACGCCAAAAAGACCGTTGCTGCCGCAATATCTTCTGGACGACCAAGTTTCGCCATCGGGATTTGCACCAAAATTGCCGCCTTTTGCTCATCCGTCAGCGCCTTTGTCATATCCGTATCGATAAATCCGGGAGCAATACAGTTAACTGTAATGTTGCGGCTACCGATCTCACGCGCCAATGCACGACTCATGCCAGCCACACCTGCCTTAGCCGCAGCATAGTTCATTTGCCCCGGATTACCGGATGAACCAACCACAGACGTGATATTGATGATGCGGCCATGTTTTGCCTTCATCATGCCGCGCAATACTGCACGGGATAAACGGGCCACTGAATTCAGATTGGTGGTGATGACGTTATCCCAATCCTCTTCTTTCATACGCATTGCCAGCTGATCCTGAGTAATTCCCGCATTATTAACGAGAATTGACAGACTGCCGTATTCCTTCTGGATTTCATCCACCAGTGAAGTACAGCGCTCAACATCATTCACGTTGAATGCAACGCCCTTGCCTGCACCAGGAGCAACATCGGCAAGATAGGCAGAAATCGCCTCAGCGCCTGCTTCAGTGGTTGCAGTACCGATCACCTTTGCACCAGCCTGTGCCAATGCAATAGCAATTGCCTTACCAATACCGCGCGATGCGCCGGTCACTAAAGCGACTTGATTTTCTAATTGTCGGGTCATTTTAAAGATTCCAATACTTTTTCCAGAGTTACCTGATCGTAAATTGCCTCACCGATCAGTTCTGCATTAATACGCTTAGTCAAACCAGCCAATACCTTGCCAGGACCGCATTCAATAACGTTGCGTATACCACTTGCATGTACCGCCTGAATGGTTTCAACCCAACGAACCGGACTCGCGGCCTGACGAACCAAAGCATCTTTGATCAGCGCAGGATCTGTCACGATCGCGACGTCAACGTTATTAATCAATGGAATAGCTGGCGCCGAAAACGCGATTCCAGCCATGTATTCGCGCAGCTTATCGGATGCAGGCTTGAGCAAAGACGAGTGAAATGGTGCGGAAACTGGCAGCGTCAGCGCACGCTTGGCGCCTTTCGCTTTGGCAATTTCGCAGGCACGCTCAACAGCCGCCTTACTACCTGCAATCACCACTTGAGCCGGCGCATTGAAATTCACCGCCTCTACAACCTCACCCTCAGCCGCTTCGTTACACGCAGCAATGACATCCTCATCGCTCAAGCCAAGAATTGCCGCCATCCCGCCTTGACCAACAGGCACGGCATCCTGCATTGCCTGCGCACGAAAGCGTACCAGAGGAACCGCATCTTTAAACGCAATCACGCCGGCAGCCACTAATGCGGAATATTCACCGAGGCTATGGCCCGCCACCAATTTAGGTGCAGCACCACCAGCGGCAATCCATGCGCGGTAACAGGCAACCGCTGCAGTTAACATCACCGGCTGTGTGTTCGTCGTTAAATCAAGCGCTTCCTTCGGCCCTTCGGAAATCAGTTTTCCCAGATCAAACTGCAAGGCATCAGATGCCTCAGCGATCGTTTGCCGAACCACAGGATTATCAGCAAAGCCATTCAGCATGCCGATCGCTTGCGAACCCTGCCCGGGAAATACAAATGCAAATTGGGTCATATTATCTATGTCTCTCTTTGGTTATGTTGATTACTACATCTGCACAATGGCGGCACCCCAGGTAAATCCGCCACCAACGCCTTCTAACAATATTTTATGGCCGGGCTGTACCCTTCCATCGCGCACAGCCTGATCCAGTGCCAGAGGAATTGACGCCGCCGACGTATTGCCATGCTGATCAACCGTCACTACCAGTTTTTCTAAAGGCAAACGCATTTTCTTTGCAGTACTGTGCATGATGCGCAGATTTGCCTGATGAGGAATCAGCCAGTCAATATCCTCTGCGTTCAAGCCAGCCTGCGCCAAAGCCTCATTTGCCACTTTTTCCAAAACAGATACCGCCAGTTTAAAGACTGCCTGACCATCCATCTGCAAATAACCACTTCCTGCAATGGCGCCATCCTGCACAGTACCTGGCACAGACAAGATGTCTGCGTATCCGCCATCGGCATGCAACTTGGTCGCCAGCACCCCGGGCTCATTCGACGGACTCATTACCACCGCACCGGCGCCATCTCCAAACAACACGCAAGTGGTGCGATCATCAAAATTCAGAATACGGGAAAACACTTCCGCCCCGATGACCAGCACATTTTTATGCGCGCCGGATTTAATCATGCTGTCAGCGATAGACATGCCGTACATGAAGCCGCTGCAAACGGCCTGCACATCCATCGCAGGCGCACCATTGGTCAAGCCCAATTTATTCTGCACCACGCAGGCTGTACTCGGAAATCCACCTATGAAATCCGGAGTGGACGTCGCCAGAATAATCAAATCAATGTCATCAGGCGTCAGCTTCGCTGCTTCCAGCGCTTTTTTCGCGGCCTCGACACCCATATCGCTGGACTTCTCTCCTTCGTCCGCATAATGGCGCGATGAAATGCCGCTGCGGGAAACGATCCACTCGTCGGAGGTTTCTATTCCTTTTTTTGCCAACTGATCAGCCAACTCCTGGTTGCTGACTTTTTTTGCTGGCAGATAGCTGCCAGTACCTATGATTTTGCTAAAAATTGTCATGCGCTTATTTTGCCATCAGGTCATTGTTATCTTCAGGCGAAGCCAGGTCTGCCACTGGCATGAGTTTCGCCATCGAATTAGAAATACGAGTCAGGACATCATTTTTTGCTGCATCAAATGCGCGCTGTATTGCCCACTCATAGCTATATTTATCTGCACTGCCGTGACTTTTAAAAACCAGACCGCGCAAACCCAGCAAACAACCGCCATTGTAATTGGATGGGTTCATTGTCTGCGAAATCGACTTTAAAGCACCACGCGCAATCAGCGCCCCCAACATATTCAATGGATTACTCTTAAAAGCGCCGGTCAGAGTCGTCTTCACGAAACGCCCCATTCCTTCTGCGGCTTTCAAGGTCACATTACCAACGAAACCGTCGCACACAACGATGTCGGTAGTGCCTTTAAATATATCATTACCCTCAACGTTGCCATAAAAATTCAACAACCCACGTTCATGATCAGCCCGCAGCAACTGCGCGGTTTTTTTAACGACGTCGTTACCCTTAATATCCTCTTCACCGACGTTCAGCAGACCAATACTTGGCCTTTCCTTGCCTTCCAGTGCGGACACCAAAGCCGATCCCATAATCGCAAACTGATGCAGATGCAATGGTTCACAATCAACGTTCGCGCCGAGATCCAGCATATAGGTCGGCAGATTTTTTTGATTTGGCAGCATGCCGCTGATCGCCGGGCGATCCACACTTTGCATGGTCTTCAGGACGTAACGCGATACCGCCATCAAAGCACCTGTGTTGCCAGCTGAGACGCAGGCTTGCGCATGTCCGTCTTTTACCTGAGTGACGGCAACACGCATTGAAGAATCTTTTTTTCGACGCAGTGCAATCTCGATAGGATCGTCCATTTCCACCACTTCGGTGGCGTGGATTATTTTCATGCGTGGATGATGTTCGGCATGATTCTTTTTAAGTTCAGCCTGGATAACGGATTCAAGCCCGACCAGCAGAAATTCAACATCAGGCTCGCGATGAGCGAAAGCAACCGCCGCCGCCACTGTAACTGACGGACCGTGATCGCCACCCATGCAGTCTATGGAAATTTTTATTGTCATGTAGTGTTACTAAACTTCGATCCGAAACGACTAGTGTACCAAACGGAGAGGTAATTTCCGTCAATTCCATTTCCACACAGAAATGAAAAAAGAAAAAACAGAGAAAATCAGTCTGGATCCAGAAACGTGTTTATAAAATCAGGGCACAGACAAATCTGAACACCAGAATTCGGGAAAAACAGGCGTAAAAAAAGCGGCGCCAAGTACGAGACTCGTCACGCCGCTTCCTTTAACAAGAACAGAGATTACTCGTCGTTCTTAGTTTTCAATACTTTACGACCACGGTAAAAGCCGTTAGGGCTGATGTGGTGACGCAGATGTGTCTCACCAGTTGTTGGCTCGATACCTAACTGTGGTGCAGTCAGGAAATCGTGGGAACGGTGCATGCCACGCTTGGATGGGGACTTTTTATTTTGCTGAACTGCCATGATAACTCCTAATACTTCAAAAAATGTTTCTAAAAATTTACACACCTGGCTAAAGAATGCGCACATCGCAATGCGAACATCGCCAACCAAGAATCCCTAACAATACTTCGACCTGAGTGTTTTTTCAGAATAATGCCACTAGGTACGCCCATTAATTTTCTTCAACACAGCAAAAGGTGATTCTTTTTTACTGACTCCTGCTTCAATCGCTGCAGTAGTATTTGCTGAAGCCAACGATACATCCGGGCATACTGCATGTTTGGGCGATTGGGGTATTGCGAGCAGCGCTTCATCTTCGATCAAATCATTGACATCAAATGCTTTGCTGCCTACTACAACATCGACCTCGTCATCATCAAGCAATGCGTCAATTTCATCGGCATTTTCTTCGTTTTTGGCGAGTATCAATACAGATTCAGAGTCAATTTCATATGCAAATGGTGTCAGGCAGCGCTGGCACATCAGATTCACACTACCAGTCACACTCAACACCAGCCGTGGATGACCCAGTTCATCTTTACCGCCAGACAAAGACCAGTTCAATGCACCATCGGTGTTTGCACTCTCGCCTGAAAGCCGGGGTAAATCTGCGACTAAAATGCTTCCCGAACGCTGCTCTTCGAGCCGACAATACGCGAAAGCGTCAATCACAAAAGCTTGCATAGGATTATTTGAACCCAGAAAACCTGCGATAATAACAGCACTCGGCCTTGTTAGTCAAAGGCTTACAGGCATTTTTTAAGCCAAAACGACTTACACCGGCTCTTACACCTGCTATTTCCCGCTGAATTCCCTGAATATGATCAAGCACCAGTCTGACTCACCGCACTCACAGCACAACGCAAGCCTGATGAATCCACGCCTGATTCTTGCCTCCAGCTCGGTCTATCGCCGCGAATTATTATCCCGGCTGCAAATCCCATTCGATTCACTGGTGCCGGATATCGATGAAACCGCGCACCATGGCGAAACACCGGACGCCACCGCCTTACGGCTGGCGCAACAAAAAGCGGAAGCCATCGCCGGACAGTTAGCATCGTCTGCTGCAGATCCCGCAGAAAATGCGCTCATTATCGGTTCAGACCAGGTCGCGACACTGAATGATATCCACATCGGCAAACCCGGCGATCATGCCAGCGCATTAAAGCAATTGCAACTCATGCGCGGCAAAGAAGTCATTTTCCATACCGCATTATGCCTGTTGGATACCCGCCCCGGCGCGCAACCCGCCGTGCAATTGCGCGACGTGCAAACCATCGTCCGCTTCCGCGATTTGCCGGATGCAGAACTCGATGCCTATCTGCGCATAGAGCAGCCCTACGATTGCGCGGGCAGCGCGAAAAACGAGGCGCTCGGCATCAGCATCTTAGCGTCAATACAAAGCGACGACCCGACCGCATTAACCGGATTACCGTTGATTGCGCTGACCGACATGCTGCGCAACGCTGGCGTTCAGTTTTATCGCTGATAAATCGCTGACGACTCAGAAAAATGCTCTGTTTTTAGCAAAATTGGGGGAGTATCTGCCTTTTTCGCCTTATTGTCAGCGTAAAACAAGGGCGTAAAAATATACCCCCCCCAGTATTTATAAGCACAAATATGACGTCAGTAAGTATATTTCAGTAAAGTACGGCGACGGCAGAACGCTACAAACAAGAACCATATCGTTGCTGCGACAGTTTTGTGTTGGCATAAAAAAATCATATCAATTTATTTTCAGCTTTATTTTTTAGCTCTATTAAAAGACTTCCCCATGACAGGCACACTATTCCTCATTCCTAACACGCTGGGCTACAACGAAGGGCAACAAGACGGTTTGCTGGCGAAAATCATTCCCGATACCGTGCAATCCATGTCCGCGCAACTCAGTTATTTCGTTGCAGAGAATGCAAAAACCACCCGCGCCTATCTGAAATTTCTCGGTCAGCATCACCCCTTAAAGCTGGCGATGCAGGATATTCAGATCAGCGAACTCAACGTCAATACCCCGGCGCAGGCGCTCGAAGGCTTGCTGCAACCGCTGCTGCAAGGACATGATGTCGGTCTGATTTCTGAGGCTGGCGTTCCCGCCGTCGCTGATCCCGGTGCCAATCTGGTACGGCTGGCGCACCAGCGCAATATCACGGTCAGGCCGCTGGTCGGGCCGTCATCCCTGCTGCTGGCTCTGATGGGTAGCGGCTTGAATGGTCAGAGTTTTGCCTTTCACGGCTACCTGCCTACCGATGCCGCATTACGCGCAAAACGCATCAAAGAACTGGAAGACCGTTCGCGCAAAGAAAAGCAAACGCAATTGCTGATAGAAACGCCGTATCGCAATGCCGCCATGCTGGAAGCCCTGGCAAACCAGTGTCAGGTACAGAGCCTGATTTGCGTCGCCACCGATCTGACATTGCCAACCGAATCGATACAAACACGCACCGCGGCAGAATGGAAAAAGCGCGTCGCCGCTGGTCAGAGCCCGGACTTCCATAAAAAACCAACCGTATTCCTGTTCCTTGCCAGCTAATTGCGAACGACCGATCTATTTTTTGAATTTACGCTAAGATAAGACTTTCTCAAGGAGACGCCCATGTTGAATTTCGATTTCTACAATCCGACTCACATCCTGTTCGGTAAAGGCCGCATTGCCGACATCCATCAGGCCATACCGGCAGATGCCAAAGTACTGCTGCTGTATGGCGGCGGCAGCATCAAGCAAAACGGCGTTTTTGACCAGGTCATCGCCGCGCTCGGCAATCGCAGCGTGACAGAATTCTCCGGCATCGAACCCAACCCAAGCTATGAAACGCTGATGA
>Ga0209023_10005435_pt1 | contig 13941 bp, 12 predicted proteins | sample LakOneMetagenome_FD_187468 | JGI IMG/M metagenome (GOLD analysis project Ga0209023, IMG submission 187468) | Freshwater and sediment microbial communities from Lake Erie, Canada (SPAdes) (version 2) | ecosystem: Environmental > Aquatic > Freshwater > Lentic | place: Lake Erie, Canada...
GTCACGCTGTAGGTGCCAGGACGAAGGTCGACGATGTTGTAGCGTCCCTCGCCGTCGCTGGTCACGGCTCTGGTCTTCTCGATCAGCGCCGGACTGGCCGCTTCGACCGTCACACCCGGGAGCACGGCGCCCGAGGTGTCTCTGACAATTCCAGTAATGGCACTCTGCGCATGCGCCAGGCCGGGCAAAGCCACGAGGGCTGCCAGCATGACGAATGCAATTCTCCACTTGCTCGAAAACATCCGCGCCTCCTTGAGGTGGACCCGCGATCGAACGAACGCTGATACCAGGGAATTTCGCCAGCCGCGGGGCGCACACCCCCGCTGCCAGCGACACAACTGAAAGTTGCGCGCTAGAGGCTACGTCCGGTTCCCAGGGCCGTCAACTACGGAACGTCAGAGCGCGATAGCGATTCATAAGAACTCCAAAATCCCGAATCGCTCTTCGGACTCTTGTTTCATGAGGAGCAAAGCGTCCACTTTCCTGCTGCGGTGGTTTGGTGGGAACAGGTAATCTCACCGGTCAATACCGGTAGAAAACTCCGTCCGGTCGAGGAGGCTGTTGAATGGTTCGAAAACTGCTAATGGCTGGGTTTGTCGCCCTGGCCTGTCTGGCTGGCTTGCCAGCTGTGGCACATGCACAGAGCGCGATATCCGGCGTCGTGAAGGACACCTCAGGCGCGGTCCTGCCCGGTGTCACCGTTGAAGCATCGTCTGATGTGCTGATCGAGAAAACGCGTTCGGTCATCACCGACGGCGAAGGCGCCTACCGCATCGTCGATCTCCGCCCGGGCAAGTACAACGTGACGTTCACGCTGCCTGGTTTCTCCACGTTCAAGCGCGAGGGTCTCGATCTTCCCTCGAACTTCACCGCCACGATCAACGGCGAGATGAAGGTTGGCGCCCTCGAAGAATCCGTCACCGTCTCGGGTTCGTCGCCGGTCGTCGACACCAGCTCGAACACGAAGGCGCAGGTGCTCAACCGCGAAGTCCTCGATGCGGTGCCGAGCGCCAAGACCATTCAGAGTCTCGGTCAGCTGGTTGTCGGTGTGAGCCTCAGCTCGCCTGACGTCGCGGGCAGCCGCGCCATGCAGCAGACCTACTTCGCGGTGCATGGTGTCGGCGCGTCCGGCACGATGGTCACCGTAGACGGCCTCATCACCAACGGCACCATGGGTGACGGCTCGGTGCAGGCGTACCACAACGAAGCCATGATTCAGGAAGCCGTGTACCAGACGGCCGGCGGCGCCGCGGAAACCATTACCGGCGGCCTGAACATGAACCTCGTCCCGAAGGACGGCGGCAACAAGTTCTCGGGCGGGTTCAAGGGCGCGAAGTCGCCCAAGCAGTGGCAGGGTGACAACCTCACCTCGCGCCTGACGAACCTCGGTGTGACCGGCGTCGACAAGATCGACAACTTCTTCGAGTGGAACGTCGAAGAGGGCGGTCCGATCGCGCAGGACAAGCTGTGGTTCTACGGCGCGTTCCGCAAGGCGCGCTACGACAAGCCGATCGCCAACACGTTCGTCGTGCCGGCTGGCGTGGCCTTCCCGGCCGGATACGCGGCCTGCGCCGCCAAGCCTGGCAGCTGCGAGCAGGGCATCTCCGACGAGAAGATGGACAACCCAATCGTCCGTCTGACCTGGCAGGTGTCGCCGAAGAACAAGCTCGCCGTCTTCAACGACCGCGCGATGCGCCTGCGCGGCCACGCGATGGGCGCGCTGACCGACGTGCGGACGGCTTCGGTGGTGTGGCATACGCCCACCTTCGCGACCGGTTCGGCAAAGTGGACCTCCACGTTAACCCCGCGCCTGCTCGTCGAAGGCGGCGTGTCGTTCAACCGCGAACGCTACGACAACCTCTATCAGGACGGCATCGCCGCCGAGCGCAACACCGCGGCGTGGTTCGCGAACGTCCGCAAGAGCGACAACAGCCTTGGCTACCTGTGGGGCGCGCCGAGCGCGCAGCTGGGCAACTACCCTGACCGCTATAACGTTGGTGCATCGACCTCATATGTCACCGGCACCCACAGCATCAAGGTGGGCATGCAGGACTCATTCGGTCCGTATCGCAAGTACAACACCGCGAACGCCGACCTGTACCAGGTCTACAACAACCTCGCGCCGTTCCAGGTGACGGTGCTGAATACGCCGATTCAGTACGCGGAGTACCTCGACGCGAACCTTGGCCTCTACGCCCAGGATTCGTGGCGCTTCAACAAGCTCACGTTCAACTACGGCGTGCGCTACGACTACGTGAAGCAGCACGTGATGGGCCAGCCCGCGCAGCTCGGTCGCTTCGCGGCGTCGCCAGCCTATGGCGATGTTGCCCTGCCCGCGTGGAAGAGCGTGTCCCCGCGCACGTCGGTCGTCTACGACGTGTTCGGCAACGGCAAGACCGCCATTCGTGGCGGCTTCAACAAGTACATGACGGCGGCCACCACGGGCTTCGCCGGCCTCTACAACCCGACCGGCCTGGTGACGCAGAATCTCACGTGGACCGACCTGAACGGCGACGATATCGCCCAGGGCGACCGCGGCTGCACGTACCAGACCGCCGGCTGCGAAATCAACTTCGCCAACCTGCCGACGAGCTTCGGCGTGCGCTCGCTGGCGCGCTTCGACAGCAACCTGACCCGTCCCTATCAGCTCGCCTTCAACGTCGGCGCCTCTCACGAAGTGCTGCCCGGCATTGCCGTGACGGCCGAGTGGTTCCACAGCGCGTTCAAGAACATGATCGCGCGTAACAACGTCGCCCTGTCGGCGGCCGACTACACCCCGGTGACGGTCTACAACCCGGTGACGGGCGGAACCGTGACGGCCTACAACCTCGCGGCGTCGAAGGCTGCAGCCAGCGATCTGCTGGACAGCAACGATCCGAAGCTGAAGCGCTCCTACGACGGCATCGAGATCAACTTCAACGCGAAGTTGCCGAAGGGCGTCCGCCTGTTCGGCGGCTCGTCGACCGAGCGCACCGTGGCGAACTCGTGCAGCGCGGCGGCGAACAACCCGAACCTGCTTGCCTTCTGCGATCAGACCCAGGCAAGCATTCCGTTCACCACCTCATTCAAGCTGGCGGGCACCTACCCGCTGCCGTTCTACGGCATCACCTTCAGCGCATCGCTCCAGGCGCTCGCGGGTGCACTGCTTGGTTCCGACGCCCTGCCCTACGGCGTGTTCACCGCCGGCACGGGCTGGGATCCGTCAGGTAACGCGGCGGGCCCCAACGGCCGCAGCAGCTACCTCCTCGTGACGCCGACCACCAACTGGACGGCGGCCACCTGTCTCGACTCCAGCAAGTGCACGGTCGGCGCGCGCATCATCCCGAACATGACGCAGGCCGGTCTCACGATTCCGCTGGTGGCGGCACAGACCGAGTACGCGCCGCGCCTGACGCAGGTCGACCTCTCCTTCGGCAAGAGCTTCACGCTCGGCAGCGTGAAGGTGAACCCGAAGCTGGACCTGTTCAACGCGTTCAACTCGAACGACTGGACCGGCGTCACCTCCATGCAGTACGGCGCGGCCACCTACAAGCGGCCGTCGGTCATCCTGCAGGCGCGTGTCATCCGCATCGGCGCCGACCTGAAGTGGTAGTCGGCGTCGGGTCCGCTGCTCACTGCGGCGGTCTCTGACGACAGCAAACGGGCCGGAGTCATCACACTCCGGCCCGTTTTCTTTTTCAGCCTGCGGGTCTCCCCGTCGCACGGAAGACCCCTTCAGCCCCACACTCCCGCGCCAGTGGTACGATGCCCACCGTGCCGCCCCTCGTCATCCCCATTCGCCTGCTGTCGAACCACGCGCAGCTTCCCGACTACGCCACGGCTGGCGCTGCAGGACTCGATCTGTCAGCCGCACTCGATGCGCCTGTCGTCATCGCCGCTGGGGCCTTCACGCTGATCCCGTGCGGCTTCGCGATCGCGCTGCCGCAGGGCTTCGAAGCACAGGTGCGTCCGCGATCAGGACTGGCTGCGAAGTTCGGCGTAACGGTGCTGAACGCACCCGGCACGATCGACTGTGACTACCGCGGTGAAGTGAAAGTGATCCTGATCAACCACGGGCAGGAACCATTTACCGTGCAGCCTGGCATGCGAATCGCGCAGATGGTGATTGCCTCGGTCGAACGCGTGGAATGGGGCGTCACCACGGACGCGCTGGACGAGACAGCCCGCGCCGCAGGCGGGTTCGGCCACACCGGCCACTGACCGCCATGCTTCCAGCGCCTGGCCTCGCATCCGTTCGGACTACCTGAAGCGCATCCGGCCGGCCGCGCAACCCCTCACCGGGCCGTTACTGCGCTGCCGTTTCCTCCCAGTCTCCGGCCCGTGTCTTTTCAGCAGACACGCATCGTGTAGTACTTACCTGCGCATCCACATTTCATACACAACGCCTCAGCTTGTCTGAAAGCGATGCACGTGGCGCCGGCGTCGGGAAGTTGTTGGAATCCAAGGAGAAGTACTGTGGATACCAGCAGTTGGAAGCAAAGGTCCGAGGATGGCACTGTCTGTGCCTCTACAAAGGCATCCGCGACGAGCAACAAGTTCTACCGTTTGCGGACCACGCCCAGGTAGCGCCCGATGCGTTGCTGAGGCACGGTTCAAGACGGTCTCGTAGTGGCCACCGGTAACTTCGCGATGCTCCCGATCAGTCGGAGGTCGTTTTCATGCTGAACATCGTCGCTCTTTTGTCGCTGCTGTACTTGCTGGTCGGAGGCGCTCTCGCGGTTCGTCGCCGTCGCGCCGGTGGTACCCGCACCTTGACCCCCTCGAGTGTCAGCCGCGAGTGGCTGGCGCAGTATCAGATTCACGAACGACCGGCGCATTACTGAGCCAGATTCCTGCCTTCGCGTTCAGATTCCCGCCTTCGCCTTGGCGGCGGCGTGACGAGCCCGCGTCCGCGTGCGATGTGGCGCGGAGCGCGGCGCGCGCAGCTGAGGCGCGCGCCTGTCGCGTCCCTGCCTTCATTTTTTGAGTGAATCGATGCGGACGGGCGTCCGCCGACGGCCCGCCGTTCAGGCGGCGCTGCGCTGCTGTGCGTGAAGCTCGCGCGCACGAGCGAGGGCGGCCGTGGTGTTCGCGCAGATGTTCGCGGCACCCACGTGGTCGCGGAACTCACCGGCGGTCATCAGGCTGGCCGGCTGTGGATGCGCACTGCAGACGATGAGGGCGCGCCCGGAGCGTTTGATGTTATCGGCCAGGTCCTCGAGCGCCCGGAGTCCTGTGGCATCCATCGCGGTGACATACCGCAGCTTGAGAATCACGATGGGCGCCAGCGACGTGCGGTCTGCGATGTCGAGCAGGCTGTCGGTTGCGCCGAAGAGCAGCGGACCGGAGACGCGAAACACCGAGACGTAGTCGGGCAGGTCCTTGCCCTCGAGAACATGAAGGCGTCCCTCCTCGGCTTCCTCTTCCTCCACCGCCACTACGCTGGTCGTCCGCGAGACTTTCCGGATGAACATCAGCATCGCGAGGATCATGCCGGTCTCGACCGCTACCGTGAGATCTGCGAAGACTGTGAGCCCGAAGGTGACGATCCACACGGCGATGTCGGCTTTCGGCAGCTTGAGCAGCTGCGGAATCTCCGCCCACTCGCCCATCTGATACGCCACCATCAGCAGAATTCCAGCAAGCGTGGCCAGAGGCACGAAGCGCGCGAGCGGCGCCGCCACCAGCAGGACGGTCAGCAACGTCACCGCATGAATCATCCCCGACACCGGCGTGCGGGCGCCCGACCTGATGTTGGTGGCGGTTCTGGCCAGCGCACCGGTTGCGGGAAGCCCACCAACCAGCGGCGACACGATGTTGGCGATGCCCTGCGCGATCAATTCGACGTTCGGATTGTGCCGGTCGCCGCCCAGCCGATCGGCCACGACAGCAGACAGCAGCGACTCCACTGAGCCGAGCATCGCGATCGTCAAGGCTGGCGCGAGCAGGGTGAGCACCAGGTCCGCACGGAACTGCGGCATCACGATGTGCGGGAGCGTGCCTGCGATGCCCCCAAAGCGGCTGCCGATGGTCTCGACCGGCAACCCGAACACCGCGCTGCCAGCCGTCGTCATCACCAGAACGACGATGTAGCCGGGAATGCGGAAGGCCAGTCGTTTCCAGATGATGAGGAACAACAGGCTTCCGAAGCCCAGTGCCGTCGCGGCATGCGACCACGTGCCGCCGGCCGCCACGAGCGCCTGCATCTTGGGCAGGAAATCCGCCGGCACACTCGTCATCTGCAGACCGAACATGTCACGCAGCTGCGTGCTCGCAATGGTCACGGCAATGCCGTTGGTGAAGCCGATGACCACCGGTTGCGGAATGAACTTCACCGCGCTGCCAAGGCCCGTCGCTCCCAGCACGACGAGCAGCACGCCCGCCATCATCGTGGCCATGAAGAGCCCGTCGATGCCGTACTTTGCGATGATGCCCGACACCACCACGACGAACGCGCCGGTTGGTCCGCCAATCTGGAAGCGCGACCCGCCGAGCGCCGAAATGATGAAGCCCGTCACGATGGCGCAGTAGATGCCGGCTTGCGGCGAGACGCCTGACGAAATGGCAAACGCCATGGCCAGCGGCAGCGCAACAAGGCCGACGGTCACCCCTGCGATGAGGTCGTGCTGCAGCTGTTCGAGCGTGTAGGTGCGAAGGGCGAGGACCGACTTCGGTGTCCAGTTATTCATCAACCGGCCTTGAAAACTCTCAATAAGTATAGCGGCTGCTACACCTCATGTCGGCTCGATCAGGCTCGCGCCCAGGGAACGCGCGCTGTTCGATCAGCTTCTTTACGCAAGAAAGGCCGGGCGGCGTTCGCCCGGCCTCATGGATCGCGGCTCTCGGCGCCGCGAGTGGTTCGCGACCGGGAACCTGATCCTCCTGCGTCCGGCGAGGTGCGGTGGTGAGTGGCCTCGACAGCCGCAGGAGTCAGCGTGCGGGGGTCAATCGGCCCGGTTGGCGATACGGGCCATCAGCTTGTCGATGCGGTCCTGTGCCACCTTCAGGTATTCGTCGAGTTCGTCGTAGACGAACTTGTGTCCCGCGTTGATCGCTCTGGTCAGTGGCACCTGCGCCTGTTCGTACTCGGTCATCAGGTCAGCGCGTCGCTGCCGATCGTCCACGCGTTTGATCATCGTGTTGGCCAGCTTGAGCTCGTCACGCACAACGTTCAACGTCTCGTACATCTTCCGCGCGTTCGCGGCACGCTCTGCCCGCGGTGCGACCTCTTTCGGACCGTGACACTGGTTGCACTGTTTCTCGAGTGACTTGGGCGACAGCAGGTTGCCGGCCACAGGGTCGTGACAGGTCGAACATGTCGGTCCGCGGTCGACGCCCGTTTTCAGGAGTTGATAGTGCCGGCTGTCCTGGAAGGCGACAAACGGCCCGACGTGACAACCACCGCATGTCTGCGGGAGATTCGCACGATAGACGGGACTCTTCTTGTTCCCGGAGTTGAGTATGCCTCGATGCGCGAGGCTCGACTCGAACACGGCGCTGTTGCCGCCGTGACACTTCTCACACCCGACGTTGTTCTTCGCATGCGGCGACCGATCCCAGTCCGACAGATGGTCCGGATTTGGAACGGCGTTCTGGGCAAAATGACAATCCGCGCAGTGACTGGCTTGCTGTGCGCGGGCTGGACTGGCGACGAAAAAGACGCTGGCGACGATTGCGGTAGCGACCACGAGGCGGGTCATATGCCACCCCCTGCCTTACGCATCCGCAAATACCGTTCCTCGCCGCTTATGGCCGTTTCCTGCTCTTTTCTGCAGCAAGCGCCGGAATACCGGCGGCACGTCCGCAATCGCCCGCACCTGTCCGCGAACCTTTCCGCAGTGGCTCGTTCGACGCGCGCGCAGTCTCGACGCCGGTGAGAAGAGGATCTGGTTCGAGCGAGAGCCGTACAGAAAAAAGCAGAGACCGGAAGCGATCCGGTCTCTGCTTCGAGGCGACGATTCAGAGGCGTTAGCTTTGCTTGACGCTGAAGTTCAACATCACCGAGAGCACGAACGGTGTGGGCACGCCGTTCAGCACGAGCGGGGAGTATCTCCACTGCTTGACGGCGTCGATGGCAGCCTGGTCGAGGAACTTGACCGAGCGCAGCACACGAACCGACTCTACGCTGCCGTCAGCTGACACGGTCGCTTCGAGAATGACCATACCCGTGACCTTGGCCACCAGCGCCAGGTCGGGATATGTCGGCTCGACACGTTTCACGAGCGCTGGCGCCGTGATGTTGCCGCCCACGCGCACCGGCTGCTTGGGTGCTGGCGGTGGTGGCGGTGGTGGCGGCGGCGGCGGCACGAGACCCGTCACGATTCCACCTTCCACGCCTCCAACGACGCCGCCCTGCACGCCGGCGTCGACGCGCGCTTCAACCTGCGGCAGTTCCGGTGTGATGGCCGACGGCGCGACGACCGGGGCCGCCAGCGGATTGGGCAGTTCCTTCGGCGTGTCCTGCGGCACGGCCGGCTTCGGCGCTGGTGGAGGCGGCGGAGGTGGAGGTGGCGGCGGCGCAGCCGGCATCTCTGCGGCGAACGCCATCATCGCGGGCACCTTCGGCAGGGAGTCCGTCGCGTAGAGCAGCGGGATAATCACGACACCCGTCACGAGCACAATGTGCCCGACGATGGAGATAACGACCGGTGCGACCGATCGTGGACGTTTTGGCCCACCCTCGAATACGTCAAACATGACACCCTCCCTCCTCAGTAACGGTTTCGAACATCCAGCCGCGTCAACGACGCGGCTTCGTCACGAAACCGCTACACCGCCGCCGGAGCGACGGTCGCCGCCTCTGGAATCAACACTACGTCTTGCGCTGTCTGCGCCGCGAGGCGCACTGTCAGCACCGGGCACGGCGCCGTGCGCACGACCTTCTCAGCTACGCTGCCCATCACCATGTGCCCCACGAGCCCACGCCCGTGCGTACCCATGACAATGAGGTCGAACTCGTGCTCGCGAGCGAACCGTACGATTTCACTCGCCGTCGTTCCCGACCGCACGAAGTACTGCGGATTGAGCAGCGAGTGATCGGCTGACGACAACACCTTCAGCACGCCCGTTCGCAACTCTTCGGCGACCGCGGTATTGGCTTCCATCGGCAGCTCGACATCGAACTCACTGCGCGTAGGTTCGCCGACATACAGGAACGCCAGTTCCGCGCCGAACGCCTTCGCAAGGTCGGCGGCGTAGACAGCAGCCGGCGCGGACGTTTCAGCGAAGTCGAATGGGACCAGAATTCGTTTCAGCGCGATCATGGAGAAACCCTCCGGCATACGGAAAGGCAAGTGGCGTGCCGCGGAGGAGTCGCAGGTTTTCGAAGGAATCGCCAGCATTTCGTGCATTCCTGGCGGATGGTGTCGCCTGCGTGCGTGGTCCGAGGCCGGAATTTTGAACCAGTTGAGGAAAAACCCGCGACGACGCCGCCGCTGAAGGCGGGCCGTGCGAAGCAGTCTGTGGAGACGAGGATGCTGGGGAAGCGGGCTGGAGGCTCAGGCTGCGACGAGGGCCGTCACATCCTGCAGTTCGAAGGGCTTGTGGATCACGCGGAAGGCGCCGCAATCGAGCGCCGCTTGTGCGAGGTCGGGCGTGCCGTACGCAGTCATCAAGATGACGCGTCCCTTCGGCACCAGGCTGATGATGCGCGCGAGAAGCGTCAAATCGTTCGAGTCCGGCAAGCGGAAGTCGAGCAGCACGACATCGGGGGCAACGCCGCTCGTGAGCGCACGAACAGCGCCTTTGCCGTCTTCCGCCTCGAACACCGTGTGTCCACGGTCCTGCAGCGTTTCGGTGATCGACCAGCGGATGAGCAGTTCGTCGTCCACGACGAGCACACGCCGAGTGTGGTGCAGTGAGCCGGACATCAAGGTTGCGCTCATGCTGTCATCACGGCGGCCGCTGGCTGCGCCTCCGACTTGTCCGATGCGCCGAGCCCACAGCGGTTGATGCGGTCGCCGAGCGTGGACCGCTTGATTTGCAGCAGTTCGGCCGCACGACTCTTGTTGCCGCCACTCACCTTCAGCGCCCAGCCAATGAGATTGGCTTCGACTTCGCGCAGGCGGTCATCGAGCGAAATCGGCGCAGTGGTATCGGTGGCGGGCATGACTGGCGGAGCGATCTCCGCGGGCTGCGCGCCCGCACGGAACAGGATGCTCGCCGACATGCAGCCGACGCGAACCGTGCCGCACGAGCAGGTCTGCGCGATCCGTTCGCACGCGTTTTCGAGCTCGCGCACATTGCCCGGCCACGAGTAGCGCATGAACGCCTGCTTCACGACGTCGGAAATCTGCGGCATCTCTTCATCGCGACGCTTGAAGTACCGGCTCAGGAAGTACTCCATGAGCACCGGCACGTCTTCGCGACGCTCGCGAAGCGGCGGCAACGTCAGCGGCAGCACGTTGAGACGGTAGTAGAGGTCTTCGCGAAACTTGCCTTCCGCGACGAGCTGCTTCAGCTCACGCTTGCTTCCGGCAATGACGCGAACGTTGACCGGAACGGTGCGGGTGCCTCCCAGACGCTCGATGGTGCGGTTCTGCAGCACACGAAGCAGCTTCACCTGCATCGACAGCGGCACATCGTCGATATCGTCCAGGAAAATGGTGCCGCCTTCGGCGAGCTCGAAGCGGCCCGGACGATCCTTGATGGCGCCGGTGAACGCTCCGCGCTCATGGCCGAAGAGTTCCGACTCGATAAGCGTCTCAGAGAACAGCGCGCAGCTGACGGCCACGAACGGGTGGTGCTTCCGCCGACTGTTCTGGTGAATCAGCGTCGCGGTCACTTCCTTGCCGGTGCCGCTCTCGCCGGTGACCAGCACCGTGCTATCGCTGTTGCCGATGACGCGCAGGAACTCGAACACCGCGCGCATCCGGGCACTGCGGCCCACCACCACCGAGTCCATGGAGATCTGCTGAGAAAGCATGACTGCACCTACACGAGACGCAGCGTCTCGAACTCTGGAATTTCCTCACGGATCGCAGATTCGACCCCGACGTACAGCGTCATGTGGGCGCTTGGGCAACCAGCACACATGCCAGTCAACCGCACATCGGCGGAATTGCCACTGACGTTCAGCAACTCGATGTCGCCGCCGTCAGCCTGCAGAAAGGGGCGAACCCTGTCGAGCACGCCCTGAACGCGTTCCTTGGAAACCATTGCCGTCTCCTCATGAATCCAGGCCCGAAAAGAACCTGAAGACGCTCGAAGCAAGGGCAACCCATATGCCATCAGGCCGGTGCCGGGTTTCCGGAATGTTTCCGACAATTCGGCGCAAATCGGCCGATTCGGAAGAAGAAATAGAGGGGATTTTTCCCCGGCAGGTGCGGGGTTCCACCCACCGGTCGCGGAATGACCGAGCAGCCAGCGCGTCGGCTAGGTGCTGGCTTTTTCCAGGTGAAACTTCTCGATCCGGTAACGGATCTGGTCGCGATTGAGGCCTAGCAAAGTTGCGGCCCGCGTCTGGTTCCACTGTGTCCGTTCAAGCGCCTGCACCACCAGCGACCGCTCGAGCTGTTCGAGGTCGATGCCGTTGGGCGGCAGTTCCACGCGGTCTCCGAGTTTGACCGAGGCAGATCCGCCGATGGTGAAGTCACTCGCCTGCAGAACGTCGGTGTCCGACAGCAGCATGGCGCGTTCAACCGCGTTGCGCAGCTCGCGGATGTTGCCGGGCCAGCCGTGCGACTGCATGCGCTTCATCGCTTCAGGCGCGACGCCCCGCACACGCTTCTTGAACTCGGTGTTGTACGAGTCGATGTAGAAGTCGACCAGCAGCGGAATGTCGTCATTTCGTTCTCTGAGCGGCGGCAGCACGATGGGCAGCACATTCAGGCGATAGAAGAGATCTTCCCGGAACCGACCGGCACGCACTTCTTCTTCGAGCCGCCGGTTGGTGGCCGCGACGACGCGCACGTCGACGTGGATGTCGACCGATCCACCAACGCGCTTGAACGTCTTCTCTTCCAGGAACCGCAGCAGCTTTGCCTGCAGCCCCGGCACCATCTCGCCGATTTCGTCGAGGAACACCGTCCCGCCGTCGGCCGTCTCGAGCAACCCGCGCTTCTGGCGGTCAGCGCCCGTGAACGCGCCACGCTCGTGTCCGAACAACTCGCTTTCGAGCAGCGCTTCCGGCAGCGCCGAGCACGTGATGTTCATGAAGGCCTTGAGCGCGCGGTCACTGTTGTAGTGAATGACCTTCGCAGCCAGGTCCTTACCCGTACCGCTCTCGCCGTTCAGCAGGACGGTCGATGCGGGGCTCGATGCGACCTTTCGCATGAGCGCCTTGATCGTCACCAGCGCCTTGCTGCCACCAACGATGCGGTCGAAGCTGTAGGGCTGCGCCTGATTGGCGCGCAGCGTCTTGACCTCACGCCGCAACCTCGTCGTCTCGAGCGCCTTCTCGACGATGATGGCGATTTCGTCGAGATTGAACGGCTTGTTCGCGTAGTGATAGGCGCCGTGCTTCATCGCCTCGACCGCCGTCTCGATGCTCGAGAACGCGGTCAGCAGGATGACGAGGATGTCGGGGTCGCGTTCCTTGAGGGTCTTGAGTACCTGCAAGCCGTCGCCATCCGGCAGCTTGTAGTCGAGCAGGACAAGATCGACACCTTCTTCACTGCGGGCGATGGCCGACGCCGCGGTGTCCGCTTCGATGATTCGATAGCCTTGTTCCGAGAGCCGGTCCTTCAGGGACCAGCGAATCAGTGCTTCATCGTCGACAACGAGAATGGTAGGTGCCGGCATGCCGGGCACTAGTATAGCGAGCCGCACGGGTCAGCGGGACCGATGTGCGGAATGCGCCCGCTCAGTGCGGCTGCGGCACGACGAAGGCACGGGCCAGCAGGCCATCCAGTTCGTCGAGGTCGAACGGCTTGTCGAGCACCGTGAAGGCACCCATGCGCTTGGCGTCGAGCGTGAGTTCCGGTCCGCCGAAGGACGTCATCAGAATGACTGGCACCTTGGGCAGCAGCCGCCGCACGGACGCCAGCAGCGTCAAGTCGTCGCTGTCTGGCAGCTTCAAGTCGAGAAAGACGGCGCCGGGCGGGCGGTCCGCCTGGTCGATGTAGTCGAGCGCCGAGTGCGCGTCGGTGGCCTCAGCCACTTCGAAGCCACGCGACCGCAAGGTTTCGGCAATGGACCAGCGCACCAGCTGTTCATCGTCGACCACGAGCACCCTCGTTGCGGATTTCTTCAGGGTCCGTGGGAATTCCCCGCCGGGCAGAGGCACCGCCGGGGGTGTGAGATCGAGAATTGGCGCTGAATTCTGGGCTAGCATGTTGCCACCTGCTGGACACAATTCAAAAGGCGCTCCAGACAGGACTGTCGTGAAACCAACCCCTCCACTGACCAAAGCGCCGCCGCTGCTGAACGGCTCGACGATCTCGGCCGCGCTCCTTGCGGGCGCGTTCTTTCTCGTCGATCTGGTGACGCCGCTCGGACAGAGCCTGGCGGCCCTGTATGCCTTGCCGCTGCTGGTCGGCACGGTCAACGAACCGCCGCGTTATCAGATGGTGGCGGCTGCGGCGCTCTCCACACTGGCCATCGTCGGCGCGTGGCTGTCTCCGGGTGCGCCGGTCACCGCCCAGGTCATCGGACACCGCATCAGCGCCGTCGTCCTGATCTGGGCCATTGCCCTCGTCCTCTCGCGGTTCCGTCAGACGTGGATGCATCTGCGGTCGCGCACGAAGGACCTGGCCGACGTGAACTTCGCGATCGACGCGAGCGCCATTGTCGCGACGACCGACACGCGGGGCCGCATCACTTACGTCAACGACAAGTTCTGCGAGATCTCCAAGTACACGCGGGCGGAGTTGATCGGACAGGACCACCGGATTCTGGACTCCGGGCATCACCCGAAAGAGTTCATCCGCGACCTGTGGACGACCATCGCCAACGGCCACATCTGGCGCGGTGAGATCCGCAACCGTGCGAAGGACAGCGGACTGTACTGGGTGGACACCACCA
>Ga0209023_10005436_pt1 | contig 13940 bp, 13 predicted proteins | sample LakOneMetagenome_FD_187468 | JGI IMG/M metagenome (GOLD analysis project Ga0209023, IMG submission 187468) | Freshwater and sediment microbial communities from Lake Erie, Canada (SPAdes) (version 2) | ecosystem: Environmental > Aquatic > Freshwater > Lentic | place: Lake Erie, Canada...
GCACTTCACCTTGATCGGGCTTTTCAGCGGCGTTGTCAGGGATCACGATGCCGGAGGCGGTCGTGGTTTCGCTTTCGATACGCTTGACGATCACGCGATCGTGCAGAGGGCGAAGGTTCATTGCAATGCTCCTGTTGTCAGTGAAAAAAAGGCTGAGGACTCAAGCGCCCGGCGGACCGGACGCTAGAAAATTCCCGGCAGACACGCGTGTTAGCACTCGTCTGGGGTGAGTGCTAATGATACGGGCAATTGTGGCGGTTTCAAGACGGGCGCAGGATTTGCCCGATCTGAGAAGTAACCAGAGGATGCAGGGCAGCCCGCTGTAAAACCCGAGGACGCGGGCGTCGCCACCCCTGATTTCGGCCTTGTGCACCCAACCGGCGCCCTCCGGTGCCGTGGGTCGGTTCCCTTGCGCCATTACGGGGCGCCTATGGCGTGACGCGGACTTTTCCCCCCTGACCTGCTGGATCGGGGGTGCCCGACGCCTGCCGCCCTTGTGGTGTGGGACCTCACCGACAGCCCGGGGTGGAGCTGTACCGTACATTAATTGCAATGAACTTGGTCCCGTCCGTTATCTCCGACCCGTCCGTGGATAGCGAGGCAGCCATCGCCCGGGACATCGCTGCAGTGGCAAAGCTCAGCATTGTTCCTCGCCTGCTGAAGCTTTTGTGTGACAACACGGGCATGGGGTACGCCGCCGTGGCGCGGGTGACCGATGAGACCTGGACCGCCTGTGCGGTGGAAGACCGCATCCAGTTCGGTCTTGGCCCTGGTGGCCAGCTCGACCTCAAAACGACCCTGTGTTACGAATCCCGGCAAATTCGGCAGCCGATCGCGTTTGACCACGCCAGCGAAGACGCCACCTTTCGCGATCACCACACGCCCAGAATCTACAAGCTCGAGAGCTATATCTCGGTGCCGATCATCCGGCCCGACGGGTCCTATTTCGGCAATCTTTGCGCGATTGACCCACGCCCTGCGCAGGTCTCCGACGTCCGCACGATCAGCATGTTCACGGCACTGGCAGACATGATCGCGCTGCAGCTGTCGATCGACGAGGCCTACGAGGCCGCGCACCAGGAAGTGGCCGAGCAGCGGGCGACGGCCGGCCTGCGAGAGCAATTCATTGCGGTGCTAGGGCACGACCTGCGCAACCCGCTCGCGGCCATCGCCACCACGGCAGAATTGCTCGCGCGCAGGCCGCAGCCGCAAGACCAGAAGCTCGCCGAGCGGCTGCGCAGCAGCACACGACGCATGAGCGGGCTGATCGACAACCTGATGGACTTTGCGCGCGCGCGTTTGGGCTCGGGGATCGGCGTCGAGATTCGATCTGCGGTCGATCTGACTGCCGCGCTGTCCGCAGTGGTCGACGAGGCCCGCGCCGCCCACCCGCAGATGGTCATCCAGGACCACGTCCGCGTCGATGCACCCGTTGCCTGCGACCCGCCCCGCATTCAGCAACTGCTGTCCAATCTGCTGGGCAACGCCTGCCACCATGGCGATGTGGAGCAACCTGTTCTTGTGAGCGCGCTCACAGACCACGGGACGCTAGAAATCTCCGTGCGCAATCGCGGCGGCGGCATTCCGCCCGAAGACCTTCAGAAGATCTTCCAGCCGTACTGGCGCCCCGCCACCAGCAAGCCGGGCGGGGGCCTGGGACTGGGGCTGTACATCTGCTCTGAAATCGTGAAAGCGCATGGCGGTGAGCTGGTGGCCACCTCAACCGTTGAAGGCGGCACCTGCTTCACTGCGCGACTCCCGATCAGCCGCCGGTAGCAAGACCCGGCGTCGTCCCCTGCTGCGCACTGTCTGCCGCGATATCGACGGGCCCTGCGCCTGACAGTCAGACCCGGGGCTCGGTGTGTCGCACGTCAGATCACCGCAGCCACGAGTGCGCGGTCGACGGCCTCTGGCGCAGTCAGGTACCAGTCCTTGTCCAGCACCTGCTGCTCGATCTCTTTGGCGGTGAGCAAGGTGCCCTCCGCCAGCTTGGCGAATCCCTCGCTCTGCAGCCGCTGTCCGGATTCGATCTCAGCCAACACGTCGTTGACCTTGGCCCTGCAACTTCGCAAGGCACCGTCCAGCGTGATGGTGGCGGTCATCTTGCGCTCATGGATGAGCAGCTCGCAATCGCGCGTCAGGAAGCGCCGGGCTTTGGGTATCGCAGACATGATGGTGACGCCGGCGGAGTACACGTAGGTCTTGCCCAGAAAGTAAATGTCTCTGCCTTCGAGTTGCCACAGCCTCAACTCTTCCGCGATGCGGCGACCCACTTCTGCGTCTCCGCCCGACGTGCTCAATTCGAACACGATGGGGCCACTGGCTTTTGCTTCCGATTGCTGGCGGAAAAATTCCGAGAGCATGAACTCATTGACGTTGCCGAAAAGGCGGATGTCGGGGGACAGGGAGGGAATGGAAGTCGTCATTGGTCAGGTAGGTTGAAAAGAATGGTGGCGTGAGGATTTTTGTAGGCTGTTGTCCGGAGCAGCGTGTGGCGGGTGGGCGCCCACAAGGGGCACGCAGCGACGTCAAAAATGCGGAGGGCTGTAGGGCGCATCCGTCTGTTGCGATGCATCGGACAGCTGCATGACCTTGTCGGGCGTCATGGGCGTGCTGCGGATGCGCTTACCGGTGGCGTGAAAGACGGCGTTGCAGATGGCCGCGGCCACGCCGATCTGGCCGATCTCACCGACGCCCTTGGCTCCCAGGCGGCTCACGATCCTGTCGTCCTCGTCGACGAAGATGACGTCGATGTCGTGGATATCCGCCTGCACGGGGATGTGGTACTCCGCAAAGCTGTGGTTCATGAAGCGGCCCAGCGTGTTGTCTGAGTGCGCCTCTTCATGCAGGGCCTGGCTGATTCCCCAGACCACGCCTCCGTAGATCTGGCTGCGCGCGGTCTTGGCACTGATGATGCGGCCGGCCGCGATGGCGCTCACCACGCGGGTCACGCGCACCGTGCCCAACTCCTCGTCGACCCGCACCTCGCAAAAGACCGCCGAGTGCGTGGCCCGCGAATACTTGCGCTGCTTGAGCATGTGGGGAAGCATCAAATACTTCTCCTCCAGCGGTGCGCTCATCGACGCAAGGACCGTGGCAAGCGGGACGTGCGCCCCCGCCACGCCTTTCAGGCGCACTGCGCCGCGGACAAACTCCACGTCCGCAAAACGTGCCTTGGCCAGCGGCGAACCTTCCAGCCCCCGCGCCATCTTGAAGAGCGTCTTCTGCAGCTTCTCGCAGACCCCTTCGACAGCCGAGCCGACCGTCGCAACGTGGGAGGACCCTCCTTCGATGGGCGCCACGGGCAAGGTGGAATCTCCCAGCTTGAAGGTCACGTGTTCCAGTGGCAGCCCCATGGCGGCAGCTGCAATCTGCGCCATCACGGTATAGGTGCCGGTACCAATGTCACTGGCGGCACTGCTGACTTCCAGGCGCCCGTCGGGATGCAGCACCGCACGGGCGCGGGCAAACATCTGCATGGCGTCCCACACGCCGGTGGCCATGCCCCAGCCGATCAGTTCGTTGCCGTCCCGCATGGAGCGCGGCTCCAGCGTGCGGCGGGACCATCCAAAGCGCTCGGCGCCCTGAGCGTAGCAGGCCTTCAACTCCTTGGTGGAATGGGGAAGGTCGGTGGTGGGGTCAAACTCCGCGTAGTTCCTCAAGCGCAGCGCGAGCGGATCCATCTTGAGAGCGTGCGCCAACTCATCCATGGCCACCTCGATGGCGTGCACCCCGTGTGCAGCACCCGGCGCTCGCATGTCGATGGGGCTGAAGCGGTCGAGATCGACAAGCTTGTACTCCAGCCGCACGTTGTCGCTGCGGTACAGCTGTCCGGACCAGTTGACGACGACTTCGACGTAGTCTTCCAGGCGCGAAGTCTCTGCAACGGCCTCATGAATGATCGATCTGATCCGTCCATCACTGTCGGCAGCCAACCGCACCCGCTGCGTGGTCTCGGGCCGATGGCCGAAGGTGAACATTTGCTGGCGCGTCAGCACCACGCGTACCGAGCGCTCGGTATGCAGCGAGGCCATGACCGCAAGAATGAGGTTGTATTGCGGCCGAAGCCCCGACCCGAAAGCGCCACCCACGAACGGGTTCTTGACGGTGACTTTGTCTTTGCCCAGCCCGAAGACGCGGGAGACCACCCAGCGGCTGTTCTGCGAACCCTGCGTCTTGTCGTAGATCGTGAGGTGCCCTTCCTCGTCGCGGACGACGGTTGTGGCGTGCATCTCCATGGGGTTGTGATGTTCTGCACCGCTGTAGTAGCTGGCATCGATTTTCACGGGCGCCGCTGCAAAGGCGGCGTCTGCGTCGCCCTTGGGTTTGGGGGGCGGCACATACCCGGCCTTGAATCCCTTGGGCTCATGGGCGCGATGGACTTCCGCAAGCAGATCGGTCGCGTGTGGCTCGGTGTCGTACTCCACCTGCACGAGTTGTGACGCTTCGCGAGCGGCTTCAAAAGTGTCGGCCAGCACCAGGGCAATGGGCTGGCCGCTGTACAGAATGGCGTCGCTGTACAACGGCTTGAATGGCGATCCGCCCGGCGCGGTCATGTCCTTGTAGAAGATATCCATGGACCGGGTCCGCGGACGGTTCTCGTGGGTCAGGATATCCCGCACGCCGGGCACGGCCCTCGCCCGGTCCAGCAACAGGCGGGCGATCCGGCCGCGCGCGACGGTGCTGTTGACCACCACGCCGAAGAGCATGCCCTGCACGAAATGGTCCGCCGCATACAGCGCCTGGCCGGTGACCTTCAAGGGCCCATCGGTGCGCGACAGCGAGTCGCCAAGCTGGACATAACCTGTGCCCGCTTCGGCCATCGGCTGTTGGGTGGCGGGGATGATGGACGGGTTCACAGGGCTTGCCCTTTCTTCGCTCTGCCCGGAAGCAGGCTGGTGTGCTTGGCCATGGCCATTTCAAGTGCGCGCACTACCGCACGCTGCGCCATCGGAATCTTGAAAGCATTGCTGCCCAGGGCGCTTCCCTGCGCCTGTGCGCCAGCGATCAGCGCCGATCCCGCTTCCGAAAAAGCCGCACGGTCTGGCAGCTTCCCGTGCAGCTGTCGCTCCACATCCGGCAGGCGCCAGGGCTTGTGCGCCACACCTCCCAGCGCAATGCGGGCCCCGGCGATACGGCCGCCGTCGTCGATGTGCAAGGCCGCGGCGACGGACACCAGCGCGAAGGCGTAAGACGCTCGCTCTCTGATCTTGAGGTACGCGCAATGCTCCACAAACTCGGGCGCGGGCGGCAGTTCGATATGCGTGATGAGCTCGCCCGGCATCAACGTGTTGTCCACGTCCGGCTGGTCACCCGGCAAGCGATGAAATTCCAGAAACGGGATGCTTCTGCGACCGCCCAACGACTCGACATGCACCACCGCATCGAGCGCCGCCAGTGCCACGCACATGTCGGAAGGGTGCGTGGCGATGCACTCCGTGCTGGCACCCAATATCGCGTGCTGGCGCGCCAGGCTGCCGATGGCCGAGCATCCACTGCCAGGTTGGCGCTTGTTGCACGGCGTGCCGGTGTCATAGAAGTAATAGCACCGCGTGCGCTGCAAAAGGTTGCCCCCGTCCGTGGCCATGTTGCGGATCTGCGGAGATGCGCCAGACAAAATCGCAGCGGACAGAAGGGGATATTGCTCTTGCACCAGCGGGTGATGTGCGGTGGCTGCGTTGCGTGCCAAAGCGCCGAGCATCAGGCCGCCACGTTCAGACGGCTCGATATCGTGGAGCGCCAGCGCATTGATGTCCACCACATGCTCTGGCCGTGCCACCCCTTCTTTCATCAGGTCCAGCAGATTCGTTCCGCCGGCGATGAAGGCGCCCTTGCCACCCCAGCCGACCGCCGCCGCAACATCGCTGGCTGCTGCATAGGTAAAGCGGTTCATGGCGCTGCCTGCTGTTCGAGTGCAACTTCGGCCACGGCATCCAGGATCTGCACATACGCCCCGCAGCGGCAGAGGTTTCCGCTCATGAGCTCGCGAATCTCATCCCGCGTTTGTGCGTGCCCTTCGTTGATCAAGCCCACTGCAGAACACAGCTGGCCGGGCGTGCAGTAGCCGCACTGGAATGCGTCGTGCTCCATGAAAGCCCGCTGCAGAGGGTGGAGCTGGCCTGCGGTGGCCAAGCCTTCCACCGTGGTCACGCTGGCACCGTCGCGCATGACGGCGAGCGTGAGGCAGGCGTTGATGCGCTCTCCATCCACGAGCACGGTGCAGGCGCCGCACTGGCCGTGATCACACCCTTTTTTGACGCCGGTCAGACCGAGTTTGTCGTGCAAAAGGTCCAGCAATGTCACGGAAGACTCGACGTCGAATTCGCGCTTCCAACTGTTGATCGTCAGCGTGATCGGGTGGGACATGGGGGCCTTGATCGTTATTCGGAAAAAACGATTCTGAGTCGATGCCTTTGGCCGTCTTTGTCGGACAACACGCACTTCACGGGCCCGCATCCCGAGCGCGCGTCGCCTGAAATGATTGTTCTCAATACTGGAACAGTCAGTTCGCGACCAGGTGGTTTTTCTCTGAACACCACCGGCGTACAGTTCAACCCATCGATGAGCCGAACCCGCAAGGCGACTCACCGAACCCGGTTCAAGAATGGTTTTTGTCCCGGCTTTATTGAGACGCTTTTTTAACTTCAAGGACTTTCATCATGAACAACACCGCACGCTTCCTCTCCATCGCCGCTGTCGCTGCCTTCGCTTCCTTCGGTGCACAAGCCGACGAAGCCGACGCTTCGCAATATGTGTCCAAGTTCGAAACCAACCGCACCCGCGCCGAAGTGGCTGCAGAAGCTTCGAGCGTTGCCCAGACCCGCAGCATCGAGCCAGCAGGTTCGCGCGTCGTGACCTACAAGTCCACTGCTGACCGCGCTGCTGTGCGTGCCCAGGCTGCTGACGCTGTGCGCACCGGCCAGATCCCTTCGGGTGAGCAAGGCTGATCTGAATCCGACGGATTCAGCTTCCTGACTCTCTCCATAAAAAACCTGACTTCTAAAAAATACACTGGACTTTCATCATGAACAAGACCGCACGCTTCCTCTCCATCGCCGCTGTGTCCGCTTTCGCTGCCTTCGGCGCCCACGCTGACGAAGCCGACGCTTCGCAATTCGCTACCAAGTTTGAAACCAACCGCACCCGCGCCGAAGTGGCTGCCGAAGCTTCGAGCGTCGCCCAAACCCGCAGCATCGAGCCAGCAGGTTCGCGCGTCGTGACCTACAAGTCCACGGCTGACCGCGCTGCAGTGCGCGCCCAGGCTGCTGAAGCCGTGCGCACCGGCACCATCCCTTCGGGCGAAATCAGCGCGATGTAATTCGGCTGACGGCCATCAAAAACGGGCTCCATTCGGAGCCCGTTTTGTTTGGCGCCGCAACCTGCGGCGCCCGGCTGTTTTCCAGGGCGGCGCTGCGTTGAGCGCGGCCCTGCGATCAGACCATCAAGCGATCAGCGTCACACCGGTCTTGGCCTGCAATGCCTCGAAGGTCACGCCCGGCGCCAGCTCCACCACCTTGAGCCCCTCGGGCGTCACGTCCAGCACCGCCAGGTCCGTAATGATGCGATCCACCACACCCACGCCGGTCAATGGCAGCGTGCAGCTGGGCAGGATCTTCAGGTCTTCGGTGCCGTCCTTCTTCTTGGCCACATGCTCCATCAGTACGATGACGCGCTTGACGCCGGCCACCAGGTCCATCGCGCCGCCCATGCCCTTGACCATCTTGCCGGGGATCATCCAGTTGGCCAGGTCGCCCTTTTCGCTGACCTGCATCGCGCCCAGGATGGACAAATTGATCTTGCCGCCGCGGATCATGGCAAACGACTGGTCGCTGCCGAAGATGGACGAACCCTTGATCGTCGTCACCGTCTGCTTGCCGGCGTTGATGAGGTCCGGGTCCACCTTGTCGTCGGTCGGAAAGGGGCCGATGCCCAGCATGCCGTTTTCAGACTGCAGCCACACTTCCTTGTCGCCGGTGAAGTTGGCCACCAACGTGGGGATGCCGATCCCCAGGTTCACGTAGAAGCCGTCTTCGAGTTCTTGCGCCGCGCGGGCGGCCATCTGGTCTTGGGTCCACGGCATGGTCAGGCTCCTGCTTTCTCTGTCTGAGCCGCGGGGTCGCGCGGCGCTTCGGTGATGGTGCGTTTTTCGATGCGCTTTTCAGGGTTGGCATTGAGCACGATGCGGTGCACATAGATGCCCGGCAGGTGGATGTCGTCGGGGGCCAACTCGCCCACTTCCACGATCTTTTCCACCTCGACGATGCAGACCTTGCCGGCGGTCGCGGCTGCGGGGTTGAAGTTGCGTGCGGTCAAGTTAAAGCGCAGGTTGCCCGACTTGTCGGCCACGTCGGCCTTGACCAGGGAGACCTCGGGCACCAGGGCGCGCTCCATCACATAGGTTTCGCCGTCGAACTCGCGCAGTTCCTTGCCATCGGCCACGATGGTGCCCACGCCGGTCTTGGTGAAGAAGGCCGGAATGCCCGCGCCGCCGGCCCGCAGTTTTTCGGCCAGCGTGCCCTGGGGCGTGAATTCGAGCTCCAGTTCGCCCGCAAGGTACTGGCGCTCGAACTCCTTGTTCTCGCCCACATAGGACGAGATCATTTTCTTGATCTGGCGCGTCTCGAGCAGCTTGCCCAGGCCGAAGCCGTCGACACCAGCGTTGTTGGAGATCACGGTGAGATCCTTGGCGCCCGAATCTCGCAGCGCATCGATCAGGGCCTCGGGAATACCGCACAGCCCGAAACCACCGACAGCCATCAGTTGGCCGTCCGCCACCACGCCTTTGAGGGCTTCGGCAGCCGAGGGGAATATCTTGTTCACCACGATCTCCTTATGAATTGGGATGCGCTACGATACTACGTATCTGCATAAGTAGTTTCTCGTAAAGACTTGTACCATGGACGTTGATTACCGGCTGGCTTTCGACATGGCCCCCGTAGGCCTGGTGCTGTCGCGCAACCGCACCATGGTGGACTGCAACCGGCATGTCTGCGAGATGTTCGGCGCCTCGCGCGAGGTGCTGATCGGCCAGTCGTTCCAGGTGCTGTACCCCAGCGCCGACGAGTACGAACGCCTGGGCGCGCACATGGAGCCCATCCTGAACGCCAAGGGCCACTATGCCGACAACCGCATCATGAAGCGCGCCAACGGCGAGGTCTTCTGGTGCCACGTGTCGGGCCGTGCACTCAACCGTGCCGACCCGCATGCCTCGGGCATCTGGAGCTTCGAAGACCTGTCGGCCCAACGCCCGGTGAAGGCCGAGCTGACCGGCCGCGAGCGCGAGGTGGCGGCCCGGTTGCTCGAAGGGCTCACGTCCAAGGAGATCGGCAAGGCGCTGGAGATCAGCCACCGCACGGTGGAGATCTACCGGGCGCGGCTCATGCGCAAGTACAACGCATCCACCGCCGCCGATCTCGTGCAGAAGCTGTTGGCCGGGAGTTGATAAGCCCCCTGAGCCGCTTCGCGCCTTCCCCCAAGGGGGACGCACCCGGTGGCCCGGCAAAGCCAGTTCCACGGGTGCACTGGCGTGGATCGCGCCAGTGGCAAAGGCCGCGTGCAGATCGCAGGACTCGGCTTTGAACCTCCTGTCCGTTACCGTTACCCCTTCATGGGTCCGTCAACTACTTCGGCAGCCGTGCGGAATGCATCCACAGCCGAAGGCAGGCCGCAGTAAATGCTCGCGTGCAGCAGCAACTCCTGCAGTTCCTCGGCCGTCACACCGTTGTTGAGCGCGCCGCGCACATGGGCCTTGAGTTCGTGCTGCTTGCCCATGGCGATCAGCATCGCCACGGTGATCATGCTGCGGGTGCGGCGGTCCAGCCCGGGCCGTTGCCACACATCGCCCCACGCATTGCGCGTGATGAACTCCTGGATGGGCTGTGTGAACGCCGTGGCGTTGCCCAGAGCGCGGTCCACGTAGTCGTCGCCCATGACCTCACGGCGGGTGGCCAGGCCTTGTTCGTAGTCCTTCGATGTGGGGGTCTGTGTCATGCGGTCTTCTCCTTCATGGTTTCGGAATGGTCGGTTCGGCAACCGATCAATGGTAGCGATGCCCACAAACACCAACGCCGCGCAAGCCATGGGCTGCGCGGCGTTGGTTGGTGTTGAGTGAACAGCGGGTTATCGCTCACTCAGCAACGCTGTGCATCATCACGCCAGATCAAATCGATCAAGGTTCATCACCTTGGTCCAGGCTTTCACGAAGTCCTTGACGAACACCGCCTGCGCATCGCTGCTGCCATACACCTCGGCCAGGGCGCGCAGTTGCGAATTGGAGCCGAACACGAGGTCGGCCACCGTGCCCGTCCACTTCGGCGCGCCACCTGCGCGGTCCACACCTTCCAGCACGCCTGCCGACGTTGCGGACTTCTGCCACCTGGTGCGCATGTCCAGCAGGTTCACGAAGAAGTCGTTGCTCAGCGTCTGCGGGCGCTGCGTGAAGTTGCCGTGCGCCGATGCGGCCGCCACGTTGGCACCTAACACCCGCAGGCCGCCCACCAGAACCGTCATTTCGGGCCCGGTCAGCGTGAGCTGGTTGGCGCGGTCGATCAACAACTCGGACACGGCACCTTCCAGGCCCGGCTTCACATAGTTGCGGAAACCATCGGCCACCGGCTCCATGACTTCGAACGATGGCACATCGGTCTGCTCTTGCGATGCATCGGTGCGGCCCGGAGTGAACGGTACCGTCACGTCCTGCCCGGCCTTCTTCGCTGCGGCTTCCACCGCAGCGCCACCGGCCAGCACGATCAGGTCGGCCAGAGAGATCTTCTTGCCGCTGCCGCTGGTCTGCTGCGCAGCATTGAAAGCCTGCTGGATCGTTTCCAGCTGGCCCAGCACCTTGGCCAGTTGCGCAGGCTGGTTTACCTCCCAGTCCTTTTGCGGCGCCAGGCGGATGCGCGCACCGTTGGCACCGCCGCGCTTGTCACCGCCGCGGAAGGTGGAGGCCGACGCCCAAGCGGTGGACACCAGCTCGGCGATCGACAGGCCCGATGCCAGCACCTTGGCCTTGAGCGCCGCCACATCCTGCGCATCGACCAGCGCATGGTCCACATCCGGCACCGGGTCTTGCCACACCAGCACTTCGGCCGGCACGTCCGCGCCCAGGTAGCGCGAACGTGGGCCCATGTCGCGGTGGGTCAGCTTGAACCAAGCGCGGGCAAACGCATCGGCGAAATGTTCGGGGTGTTCCAGGAAGCGGCGCGAGATCTTCTCGTACGCCGGGTCGAAGCGCAGCGACAAATCGGTGGTCAGCATGGTGGGCAGCAGCTTTTTGGACGGGTCGTGGGCGTGCGGGATGGTCGCCTGGGCATTCTTGGCCGTCCACTGGTGCGCGCCGGCGGGGCTCTTGGTCAGCTCCCACTCAAAGCCGAACAGGTTCTCGAAGAAGTTGTTGCTCCACTGCGTGGGCGTGGTGGTCCAGGTGACTTCCAGGCCGCTGGTGATGGCGTCGCCGCCAAAGCCGCTGCCGTGCTTGCTGATCCAGCCGAAGCCCTGGTCCTCGATGCCGCCGCCTTCGGGCTCCAGGCCCACCAGGGCCGCGTCGCCTGCGCCGTGGGTCTTGCCGAAGGTGTGGCCGCCGGCGATCAGCGCCACGGTTTCTTCGTCGTCCATGGCCATGCGGGCAAAGGTGTCGCGGATGTCGCGCGCTGCGGCCAGCGGGTCGGGGTTGCCGTTCGGGCCTTCGGGGTTGACGTAGATCAGGCCCATCTGCACGGCGGCCAGGGGCTTGGCCAGGTCGCGCTCGCCGCTGTAGCGCTTGTCGCCGCCCAGCCACGTGCTCTCTGCACCCCAGTACACGTTTTCATCGGGTTCCCACACGTCGGGGCGGCCGCCGGCAAAGCCGAAGGTCTTGAAGCCCATGGATTCGAGCGCCACGTTGCCGGTCAGGATCAGCAGGTCGGCCCACGAGATCTTGCGGCCGTATTTTTGCTTGATGGGCCACAGCAGGCGGCGGGCCTTGTCCAGGTTGGCGTTGTCGGGCCAGCTGTTCAGGGGCGCAAAGCGCTGCTGCCCTGCCCCTGCGCCACCCCGGCCATCGGCCAGGCGGTAGGTGCCGGCGCTGTGCCAGGCCATGCGCACGAACAGCGGACCATAGTGGCCGAAGTCGGCCGGCCACCAGTCCTGCGAATCGGTCATCAGCGCATGCAGGTCGGACTTCACCGCGGCCAGGTCCAGGCTCTTGAACTCATCGGCGTAGTTGAAGCCGTCGCCCATGGGGTCGACCAGGGGCGAGCTTTGGTTCAGGGGGCGCAGGTTCAGCTGGTTGGGCCACCAGTCGGCATTGCCACGGCCCTTGGGCGCGGCGGCTTGGGTGTGATCGAAGGGGCACTTTGCGTCTGTCGTCATGGGTCACTCCTTGTTATGGCTGATGAACGGCTCCGATCCTAAGGAATGTGCACCCCACTGAAAAGGCAATCATCTTCATCAAGCCAATAGTTTTTATTGAAAACTGGTGAGCTTCAGCGTGGCTTCGGGCTCCCCACAGCCACAGGTGTCGAACAGCACGGAGCGCACCCAGCGATGCCCCGCGGAGCGGTGGGTGCGTTCGTGCCAGGCGGCAGTTTTCACGAATCCCGGTATGGCCACCGGCGGCTCCATGACGACCAGCCCCGGCGCATCGGCCACCACCCGCTGCGGCACCACTGCGATCAGGTCGCTGGTGCGCAGAATCTGCGGCAGCACCAGAAAACTGGTGATCGACAGCGCCACCCGGCGCGACCGGCCCAGGCGTGCCAGCGCCTCGTCCGTCACGCCGCAGAAGCTGCCGCCGGTGTACGAGATGAGCGCGTGGTCCAGCGCACAGAAGCGGTCGAGCGACAGCACACCACCCTGGGCATCCGGGTGCCCCTCGCGCATCACGCAGACATAGCGCTCGTCGAACAAGTGGCGGGCATACAGGTCGGGCGCCGTGTTCTCCGGGCTGATCAGGGCCAGATCGATGTCGCCGCGCTCCAGCCGCTCGTACACCGGCAGGTGCTGGGCGGGCACCACAGCCACTCGCACGCCGGGCGCATGCCGCCGCAGCCGCGCCAGGAAAGGCACGACCACCACCTGCAGCGCATAGTCGGTGGAAGCGAGGTGGACGGTCATCTGCGCCGTGGCCGGGTCAAACGCCCGGGGCTGCAGCAAGGACTCGATCCCGCCCAGCAACTCCTTGACGGGCGCGGCCAGCTCCTGCGCCCGCAAGGTGGGCGTGATGCCGCGCTGCGTGCGCACGAACAGCGGGTCGTCAAAACTCTCGCGCAGCCGGGTCAGCATGCCGCTCACTGCCGGCTGGGTCAGCGACAGGCGCTGGGCGGCGCGGGTCACGCTGCGCTCGTCCAGCAACGCATCCAGGGCCTTGAGCAGGTTGAGGTCCATGGATCTGATATCTATTTTCATGATTTCAAGAATAAGAAATATCGATTTGGTTTATGGCTGGATCGTACCCACCATCCTCACCGTGCGTGGCCACTGCTTCTTTTGGCCCTCCCCGCTTCACTCCATTTTTCAGCCTCGTACAAGAAAGAAAGCTGCATGTCTGCCCTGTTCACCCCGTTCCAACTCCAAAGCGTTACCCTGCGCAACCGCATCGCCGTCCCGCCGATGTGCCAGTACAGCGCCACCGACGGCCTGACCAATGAATGGCACCAGGCGCACTACGCCGGCCTTGCCCGTGGCGGCGCAGGTCTCGTGATCGTCGAGGCCACGGGCGTGTCGCCCGAAGGCCGCATCACCCCGGCCTGCACCGGCCTGTGGAACGACCAGCAGATCGACGGCATGTCCCGCATCGCCGCCAATATCAAGGCCGCTGGCGCCGTGCCCGGCATCCAGATCGGCCATGCCGGCCGCAAGGCCAGCGCCCAGCGCCCGTGGGAAGGCGACGACCACATCCCCGAAAGCGACCCGCGTGCCTGGCAACCCATCGCCCCGTCCGCCATTGCCTATGGCGGCGGCCT
>Ga0209023_10005437_pt1 | contig 13937 bp, 10 predicted proteins | sample LakOneMetagenome_FD_187468 | JGI IMG/M metagenome (GOLD analysis project Ga0209023, IMG submission 187468) | Freshwater and sediment microbial communities from Lake Erie, Canada (SPAdes) (version 2) | ecosystem: Environmental > Aquatic > Freshwater > Lentic | place: Lake Erie, Canada...
GGCGTCGAACGCGCGTCGGGCATCCTGCTCGCGGGCACGCACCGCCTGGGCCCGCTGCTCGGCGGCCTGCCGCGCCTTGCGGGCCGCCGTGGCTTCGGAGCGCCGGGCCTTGGCGGTGGCCTCGACGTCGTCGAACCCGACGAGCTGCGCCTGCAGCGCGGCGAGGTCGGGGTGCGCGACGAGACGCTGGTCGAGCTCGGCGATGCGTTGGCGCACCTCGGTCAGGAGGTCCTGCACGCGCACGCGGTTGCTGGTGGCCGCCGCGAGCGCGTCCGCGGCCTCGGCCACCTCGGTCGCCGCGACCGCCTCGGACCGCATGAGTGCGTCGAGGTCCCCGAGCTCGTGGTCCGGCGCCGTGGCCACGACCTGGAGGCACACCGGGCAGGGCTCACCGACGACGAGGGTCGCGGCGAAGTCATGGGCCCGGTTGGCGCGGCGGGCCTCGTCGAGCGCCGCCGCGGCGTCGGCGTGCCGGCTCCTCGCCTCGGCGTCGTCGGCGCGGGCCACCGCCTCGTTCTCGACGGCGTTCGCCACGATCTCCTCACCCTTGGCGACGCGGCCGACTTCCGACGTACGGGCCTCGTGATCACGGGCTGCGGTGGCGAGGGCGGTGCGGTCCGGGAGCGCGTCGACCGCGGCCTCGGCGGCCGTCAGCGCGTCGTTGGCGGCGTCTTCGGCCTCAGTCGCCGTGGCGATCGCCTGCGTGGCCTCGGCGAGCTCGTCGCCCAGCGCCGTGACCCCGTCGGGCCGGCGCAGCGCCCGCAGCAACGTCACCCTGGCCATGGCGTCATCGGCCGTGCGCCGAGCGTCGGTGGCCTGCTGGGTCAACGCGTCGATGGCGGGCAACGCGTCGTCGACCTGCACGAGGAGCTGCTCGGCGTCGGCGACCGCGACCTCGAGCGCGCCCCGTTGCTCGGCGGTCACGTCGACCAGCTCGTCGAGCTGCTTCGTGATCCACTCGCGCTGGTGCTGCGCCGCCTTGGCCCGAGCCGTGGCGGACTGCGCCATGCGCCCGTAGACACTGAGATCGAGCAGCTCCACCAGCAGGTCCTGGCGCGCCGCCGGCTTCTGGTGCAGGAACCGCTGGAAGTCCCCCTGGGGCAGGACGACACAGGTCGTGAAGTGCTCGAAGCTGAGACCCAGCAGCTGCTCGACGGCGGAGGAGAGCTCGGCCGCGGTGCCCGCGAGGACCTCGACGTCGCCGGTCGCCCGATCTGTGTGCTCGAGGCGGGCCTCATCCGTGTTGACGGCGCCGGCCTTGCCCTTCTTCCGCACGATGCGCAGGGCGGTGTAGAGCTCGCCGGCGACGCTGAAGTCGAAGCGCACCCGGGCCTCGACCTTGCCTTCGCTGATGGAGGCTCCCACGAGGCGCTTGTCGTCGTAGCGGGGCACGACGCCGTAGAGGGCGAAGACGATGGCATCGATGATCGTCGACTTGCCGGCCCCGGTCGCCCCGCTGAGCGCGAACAGGTCCGCACCGCGGAAGTCGACCTCGACGGGCTCGCGGAAGACGCCGAAGCCGGCGATCTCGAGGCGCTCAGGACGCATCGTCGCCCCCCGACCCCGACCCCGACCCCGCGCCGGCAGTGAGCGCCGCGACGGCGTCCTCGCCCGTCGCCTCGTCCAGGAGCTCGTCGAAGAGCACCAGCAGGCGGGCGTCCTCCACGCCCTTCTCGTCGAGGTACGTGGAGAACAGCTCGTGCGGCGTGCGCTCGGCGCCGTCGACGATCCGCCGCTGGGGCGTGCCGCCCGGGAGGTCGATCTTGATGTCGACTGCGTCGGGCAACAGCTCCCGCACGTCGTCGGCCAGGCCCACCCGTGCCTTCTCGGTGACGACGACCCGCACGAACGGTCCACCCTCGTCGGTGGTCGCCGGCTCGAGCACGCCGGCCTCGACCTGCGCGGTGAGCTCGGACAACGTGCCCTGCAACGTGACGAAGCGGCGCCCGTGCTCGAGCGGCACCTCACGCACGGCGGCCGGGGTGCCTGGCGCGGCGTCGATGATCAGCACCGCCTTGCGGTCGGCCTCCTCGCCGAAGTCCATGGCCAGCGGGGAGCCGGAGTACCACAGCGGGCACGGGCCCTCGATCTTCTGCGGGCGGTGCAGGTGCCCGAGCGCGGCGTAGTGCGCGCCGGAGGGGAACGCGTTCGGCGGGACCCAGTAGTCGAAGATCGTGTGGGCGCTGCGCTCGCCACCCCCGAGTGTGGCGCCGCTGACCATCACGTGGGCGAGCACGATGTTGACCGTGTCGGGGGCGAACCCGGCGGTCATCACGTCGAGGATCTTGGTCATGCGCTCGGCGTACTGCCCGCCGGTCTCGGTGACGTCGAGGGCCATGAGCTCGGCCACGTGCAGCACGTGGCGCTGCGACAAGAACGGGATGAGCGCCAGGCGGGCGGTCTCGCCCGTGCGGCCGATCACGAGGTCGAGCACGCCGCCGTCCGCCGGCGGACGGATGGCGGTCTGGAGGTGCACGTTGGCGAGGTCGAACACGGGCGTGACCGCGCCGAGGCGCCGCGGGTTGTCGTGGTTGCCGGACACGACGACGACCGGCCGGGTGCCGCTCGCCGAGAGCGCCAGGAGCGCCTGGTACACGATGCGCTCGGACTCGGGCGAGGGTGCCGCGGTGTCGAACACGTCGCCGACGACGAGGATGAGATCGACGTCCTCGGTGTCGGCCACGTGCGCGATCTCGTCGAGCACCGCGAGGTGCTCGTGGGCGCGACTGCGGCCGCGCACGGTCTTGCCGACGTGCCAATCGGCCGTGTGCAGGATCCTCACCTGGGCCCCCTCATGTCGGGAGCCCCGCGAACGGGTCCTCGGGCTGCGTGGCCGAGGCCGACGGGTTGGCGCCGGCCTCGGACGCGCGGGTCGCCCAGGCCGGGAACGGGAACTGCACGACGAGGGGGATCGGGAGCTCGGGTTGGGCGATGAGCATGGTGCCGGGCTTGATGATCGTGGCCCGCTGGCGCTGCGTCGGCCCGAGGAACCCGTACTCGCCGCGCGCGGCCTCGGCTGCATCGAGACGGCCGACCACGCGGATCGCCGAGTTCGAGACGATGCGCCGCTCGACCTCGCTGGCGGTCTGCTGCGCGCCGATCAGGATGATGCCGAGCGAGCGGCCGCGCTCGGCGACGTCGAGCAGGATCTCCTTGATCGGGCTGGACCCTTCCCGCGGGGCGTACTTGTTGAGCTCGTCGAGCACGACGAACTGCAGGGGGTGGGCCTGGCCCGAGCGCTCCTTGCGCTCGAACGCCTTGCGCAGCACCACGCCGACGACGAAGCGCTTGGCGCGGTCGTTCAGGTTGTGCAGGTCGACGACGGTGACCTGGGCGCCGTCGAAGTCGATGCGGTGCTTGTCGGGGTCGGCGATGTCGCCGCGCACCAGGTGCTCGACGTAGCGCCGCGACGCCCCGAGGCGGCGCATGAACGCGTTGATCGAGCCCTGGCCCATGCGGGGCCCGGCCCACTGGTCGGACTCGAACGTGTCACCGTCGACGGGGTTCACCTTCTCGTCGATGAGGTCGATCAGCTGCGAGAACGTGCGCACCGGCCGACCGCCGATGGTCACGCCGCCGTCGGGCAATGCCTGCGCATCGGCCTTCAACCGGGCGGCGACGTTGTGCACGATCATCGTGTACTGCTGGCGATCGTCCTCGGCGTCGGCGAAGAGGAACGGCAGCAGCTCCTCGCGGCAGAACTCGTCGATGGTCCACCAGAAGGACGTGACGCCGACCGTGCGGCTGGCGACGTCGGGCGATCCGCTGGGGTCGGCCTTGCGCGGCGGCGCGAAGACCCCGACGCTCGGGAAGGCGCCGGGCGTGAGCCCGAGCTTGGTGTACCGCGCCCGCTCCTCTTCGGAGAGCTGCGTGTTGGGGTGGTCGAGGAACAGCAGGTCCTCGCCCTTCACGTTGAAGATGAGCGCCTTGGTGTTGAGCGCCTCGGCGCCGAGCACCCCCGAGTTGAACAGCGAGTAGAGCAGGAAGGTCGCGTAGGTGGTCTTGGTGGCGACGCCCGAGATGCCGCTGATGTTGACGTGGGCGCCGCGGGACCCGTCGATGAACTCGAGGTTGAGGAAGAGGGGCTCGTCGTCGCGGGACAGGCCGGCGGGCAGCGCGCGGTCCATCCCGTCGAAGAACAGCGCCTGGTCGCGCTCGCCGCCGACCGCCCGGTCGACCGCCTGGCCCGGCAGCGGCGGCACGAACACCTCGGGCTCGAAGCGCGTGGCCTGGACGAGCGCCGCCTCGCTGACCTCGGCCGGCAGCACGCCGTCGGCGATGAGGAACACGTCGTTGTCGTAGCGGGCGCCGACGTGGCGGGCCCGGACCTGCGAGACGACGCCGTAGATGCGCACCGGCTCGTCGTGGCCGGGCAGCTCGCGGCGCAGCGCGACCACGTCGTCGAGCTGCAGGTACGAATCGGGGCTGACGGCGACCCAGAACTCGAGCGGCGTGGCGTCGTCGGTGCCGATGACCCGCCCGACCATCCCGGCGGCGCGCTCGGCGCCGGGCCGCGCCGCGGCCCCGTCGAGAGGTTCGAGAGGTTGGTCGTCGCCGCCAGCAGCCATCGTTCGGACCTTAGCCAGCACCTGTGACACCCACGTCGATGCGCTCGGGGGCGGGTCGCGGCGGGTGTGCCCGTCGGTTTCGTGGGCCGTTTCGGTGTCGTTCGTGGCGGTTTCGGGGTTTTTGGGCGCTCAGATTGGAATCGCGGGCCGGGTGCGACACACTTGTCAGCTCGGTGTTCGTGGTTCTCGCCCCGGTTCGTCGCTCCAACCGCTGCGGCGGCGCGGGCAGACCGCTCGGCGACGGCGACCCGTGGCAGCACCAGTCCGTTGCGCAGTTCAAGCCCCATCTCGGAGGGTCACGTGAAGTACAAGGTCGGCAGTCGGGTCATCTATCCCGCCCATGGAACGGCCAAGATCGTGGGCCGCACCACCCGGACCTTCGACGGTGAAGAGGTCGCCTACCTCGAGCTGGTCGTCCCCGAGCGGGGATTTGGCACCTCGGGTGACATGACCGTGCTGGTCCCCGAGGCCAAGGCCGCCGAGCTCGGCGTCCGCGACGCGATCTCGGCCGACGAGGCCGATGAGGTGCTCGAGGTGCTGGCCGTCTCCAACGTCCGCATGCCGACCAACTGGTCCCGCCGCTTCAAGAACCACCAGGAGAAGCTCAAGTCGGGCGACGTGTACGAGTGCGCCGAGGTCGTGCGCAACCTCACCCGCCGCGAGCAGAGCGGTTCGCTCTCCACGGCCGAGAAGTCCATGCAGGCCCGGGCGCGCCACATCCTGATCTCGGAGCTCTCCGTGTCGTGGGGCGTCGGCCCTGAGGCCGCCGAGAGCCGCATCGACCAGGTCCTCGCAGACTCCGCGCCGGTCACCTGACCCTCGACTGATCCGGCCCGCAGGGCCGACTGCTACTTCCTGAGCGACCATGCGGGTAGAGACCCCGCATGGTCATCTTCGGCGTGTTCGTGATCGCAACCGCACTGCTCATGGCATGGGTCTCGTTCCGGGGCGGCGACGCGCACGGGAGCTCCGCGGGTGCGGGCCGGTCGATCCGGCCACCGGCGCGGCCCACGAGCCGGCGCCTGTCCTACCGCTACCGCGCCCCGGGCCGCGGTCAGGACAAGCTCGTCTGACCCGCCGGGCGGCGAACGCGCAGAGCGCCCCGACCGCCCATCCCGCTCGAGACCGCCCTATGACCGCGCCCTCTGACCGCGCCCTGTGACTGCGCCCCGTGAACCTGCCCTACGACCCCGCCATGCGGTGGTCGTCGAGGCGCTCGGCTGGCATCTGACCGGACCACTCGGCGTCGTAGGTCCAGTCGGGCTGCTTGGTGGCGTGCCGTTCGTCGTACACCGCCACGCCGTCGGTGATCCCGAGCATCTCGCTGATGAGCACCGCCGGCACGGAGTCCTTCTGCGGGAGCGCGCCACCGGCGCCGTGCAGGTGCACCTCGACCTCCTCGGGGAACAGGTCGAAGACGCTCTCCACCATCACCTGGTGCTGCGTGGCGAGGTAGCACCGCGCCCCGTCGGCGATCGTGCCCAGCCGGGAGCGGATCGACTCGACGTCGCGAGCCGTCGCCTCGGAGTGGCACACCTTGCGCAGCAGCTCCGCGATGGCGAGGCCGTCCTGCTTGCACGGGGTGCACTGGCCGCAGGACTCGACCGCGAGGAACCGGGACACGCCGGCCGCCACCGCCGTCAGGTCGTCCTCCTCGTCGTAGACGATGTAGCCCCCGGAGCCGAGGCCGGCGCCGATGGCGGCCATGTCCTCGTAGGTCAGGGGGGTGTCGAGCATCGACGCCGGGATCAGCGCGTTGGACGTGCCTGACATGACCGCCTTGATCGTGTGCCCGGGCCGCCCGCCCCCGCCGATCGCGTCGATCGCGTCGCGCAGGGTCGTGCCCATCATCACCTCACCGACGGCCGCGTGCTCCACGGCTCCGCTGACCGTGACGACCAGCGTGCCCGGCGACTGCTCGGTGCCCTCCGTGCGGAACCACTCGGGGCCGCGAGCGAAGATGTGCGCCACGTTGGCGAGCGTCTCGACGTTGTCGACCAGCGTCGGTGGCGCCTCGGAACCCTCGGCGCCGGCCATCTCGACGTGGGCTGACAGGCCGCTGCCGGTGTGCAGGTCGTCGTCGGTCTCGACCACCTCGCGCACGCCGCGGCGGAAGGGCGGAGCGATGCGGGGGAACGGGGGCCGCCCGTCGATCGCTTCGAGCATCCCCGTCTCCTCGCCGTAGAGGTAGTGGTCGGGGCCCTCGAACACGACGACCTCGATGCCGTCGGTCCAACCCGCCGCCTCGATCTCGCGCACTGCGGACTCGATCCGCTCGCCCTCGTCGGTGAACGCCGCCTTGAGCCCGAAGATGATCTGATCGGCCTGCACCGCGCGGGCGGCGATGAGCGCGCCTTCGATGACCTGGTAGGGGTTGACCTGCAGGATCGTGCGGTCCTTGTAGGTGCCCGGTTCGCCCTCGGCGGCGTTGACCACGACCGACGTGGCTTCGGCCTGCGAACGGTTGTCGGCCACCGTGCGCCACTTGATGCCGGTCGGGAAGCCGGCGCCACCCCGGCCCCGCAGACCCGACGCGAGGAGCTCCTCGATGATCTGGTCGGGGGTGAGCGCGGTGACCGCATCCCAGCCGCGGCCACCCCGGCGGACCAGGTACTCGTCGAAGCTGGGGATCGGGTGGGGGTGCAGCACGCGGTGGACGATCGTCATGGCCGCAGTCTGTCCTGTCTGTCCGTCCCTCGCACAGGACGCCAGCGCCAGGGCCGTCGTGATCCCCGACACCGGCGCCCCCACCGGCGCGCAGATGGCCGGCCGCCGCCGGGCGGGCGCGGGCGGATCCCCCCCCGACACCGTCCGACGGCTCGATCGGCGCCGCGCCGGCCCCGCGACGGCATGACCCGATGCGCGCGACGCTCCCGCGTACTGTCGAGCGGTGCGCACCCACGGCCTCACCGCGACGCGTCGTCGGCCCCGTCCCACGTCGGTGCCCGGACGCCGCCGTCACGTGCTCACGCTGCTCGCGGTCGTCGCGCTGTTGGCCCTCGCCTGCTCGACGGATCCCGTGGTGCGCGCCGCCGGTGACCACGCCGGGAGCCCGCCACCGGTCGGCACGGTGCCCCGGGGTGTGGTCGTGACGCCGACGGGCGTGATCGCGCCGATCCTCGCCCGCTTCCCCGGCGGCTACTGGGTGCGCACCCCGTGCTACGGCATCGCCCAGGTGCACGCCGGCCACGAGATCGACCACGCGGACGTGGTGCTCGATCCGGGACACGGTGGCCCCGAGAAGGGGGCGGTGGGCCCGACGGGCCTGCAGGAGCGCGAGCCGAACTTCGCCATCGCGACCCTGGTGCAACGGCGGCTCGCGGGCGGCACCCTCGGCGGCGCCGGCGTGTCGGTGCTGCTGGACCATCCCGACTCGTACTTCGTGAAGCTCCACACCCGCGGCGAGATCGCGGTGGCGCTCCAGCCGCGGGCGTTCGTGGCGATCCACCACAACAGCGGCGGCGGGCCTCCGCAGCGGGGGACCCCCAGCTCCGAGACCTTCTACCAGTACGCCTCGCCGGCGTCGAAGGTGCTCGCCCAGTACCTGTGGAACGAGGCGGTCGCGGCACTGAGCACCTACGACATCGAGTGGACGGGCGGGGACGAGCCGCTCGACGCACCAGGCCGGGGGCCGCGGTCCCGGGTCGGTGAGCACGGCGACTACTACGGGATCCTGCGGTACTCCGCCGGCGTCCCTGCGGCGATCATCGAGGCGTCGTTCACCAGCAACCCCGCCGAGGAGGCGTTGCAGCGATCGGCGCCGTACCGGGCGGTGGAGGCCGATGCGATCAGCCGGGCGATCCTGCGCTTCGTGGAGTCCGGCACGAACGTCGACACGCCGGCGCCGCCGGACGCGCCCCCCACGACCCTCTCCCCGAACGGCACCGAGGCGCCCGGCATCGCCGGTGACGACGACCCCTGCACCGACCCTCCGCTGGAGTGAGGCGCACACCGGGCGGGGGGGCCGGCTCGAGGTGAGCGAACGCGCGCGTGCGATCGTGTCACCGGCGAAGGTGGCCCCCCGGTGCACGCGCCACGGGCACCTGCGCCGAGGACCTGTTCGCCCTCGGGGCTGACCTGCCCGACAGCGATGTCAGCAGCGCCGATGTCGCCCGTTAACGTGGTTCCGTGGGCCTGCAGGGATTCGAGCGGCGGTTGGAGCACCTCGTCGAGGGTGTGTTCGCCCGCGTGTTCAAGAGCGGTCTGCGACCCATCGAGCTGGGGCGTCGCCTCGTGCGCGAGATGGACTCGGGTCGATCGATCGGGGTGCGGGGGCGGCCCCTGGCCCCGAACGCGTTCACGATCCACCTCAACCAGGCCGACTACGACAAGTTCGCGGAGATCGGTGATGCGCTGACCCGCGAGCTCTGCGACGCCGCCCGGGAGCACGGTCACGACGAGGGCTACTCGTTCATGGGCCCGATCAGCGTCGAGCTCGTCGTGGACCCGAAGGTCCACGCCGGCGAGTTCCGGATCGTGGCCCGCATGAAGGAGGGGCCGGGGGGCGCCGGCGCCGGATCGCTGCTGCTCCCGAACAACGATCGCTACATCCTGGGCGACTCGATCGTCGTGCTCGGGCGCCTTCCGGACTGTGACATCACGCTCAACGACACGAACGTCAGCCGCCGACACGCCGAGATCCGACCCGTGGGTGATCGCTTCTACCTGGTGGATCTGGGGTCGACGAACGGCTCGAAGGTCAACGGGACGCGGGTGTCCGAACGAGAGCTGCTCGACGGTGACGAGCTCGGGTTCGGCAGCATCAAGCTGGTGTTCCAGGCTTCGTGACGATCCACCGTCGGTCCGTGAGCCGCGACGCGCGCACCCCCTCCCGGTAATCTCCCCACCGTGTCGGAGCAGCTGCTCACCATCCTCAAGTTCTGCCTGCTGGCGGTCATCTACCTCTTCTTCTTCCGCGTGCTGCGCGCGGTCTGGGCCGAGATCAAGCCCCCCAAGGGCAGCAGTGCGGGCGGCGCCGGCACGCCGAAGGGTCGCGGCGCCAAGGCGGCCAAGCCGGCCAAGGCGCCGAAGGCGACACGTGGCCCGGGCGCACCCGTCGGCGTCGTCGCCGCGCCGGCCGCGGCCCCCCGCCCCGTCGCGGTGGCGTCGAAGGGGCAGCTGCTCGTGGTCGAGCCCCCTGAGCAGCGAGGACGCGCCTACCCGGTGGTCGGTGAGCTCAGCATCGGGAGAGCACCGGGGTGCCAGCTGGTCATCGACGACACGTACGTCTCGCAGGTGCATGCGCGGGTGTACGCCCGCGAGGGGAACTACGTTGTTGAGGACTTGGGATCGACCAACGGGACGTATCTCAACCGGAAGAAGGTCGCCGGTCCGATGACATTGCAGCGGGGGGACCGGCTGCAGTTCGGGAACACGGTGCTGGAGCTCGAATGACCACGTTCGCAAGCGGCGCCGCCACCCACGTCGGCCAAGTCAGGCAGGTGAACCAGGACCACGTCCTCGACCTCGTCGACGACGGGCTCTTCGCCGTGGCCGACGGCATGGGCGGGCACCGCGGCGGTGAGGTCGCCTCCGAGGTGGCCATCGACGCGTTGAAGGCGAGCTTCACCGAGCGCACCACCGACGCCCTCGTCGATGCCGTGAAGAGCGCGAACCGGGCCATCGTCAGCCGGGCGAAGGACGATCCTGACCTGCGGGGCATGGGCACCACGATGTGCGCGCTGGCCAAGGTTCAGCTCGACGACGGCGACGAGTGCCTCACCGTCGTGAACGTGGGCGACTCCCGGGCCTACCTGCTCAAGGCGGGCGAGCAGGACCTGTGGCAGGTGAGCGAGGACCACAGCCTCGTGGCCACGCTGGTGCGCCAGGGCCAGCTCACCCCGGAGGAGGCGGCGGTGCACCCGCAGCGCAACATCCTCACGCGCGCGCTGGGCATCGACCAGGAGGTCCTGCCGGATTCGTTCGCGCTGCTCCCGGTCAAGGGCGATCGCTACCTCCTGTGCAGTGACGGGCTCTTCAACGAGGTGGAGGAGCCCACCATCGCTCAGATCATGCGTGATCTGACCGACCCGACCGCGGCGGCGGAGGAGCTGGTCCGCCTCGCGAACGAGGGTGGCGGGCGCGACAACATCAGCGTCGTCATCGTCGACGTCACCGACGACGCCGGGCACCACAAGCTGCTCGAGTCGTCGACCGACGACCACCGCGTGTTCGAGGTGGTGCACGGTCCCGAGCGCGTGGGCGAACCCGCCGAGGACGAGCTCCTCGGTGGTGGCGCGAGTGCCAACGGCGGCGCCGCCGCCGTTGCCCCGGCGCCGCCCGTCGTCGTCGGCGCCGCGACGGCCGGTGGCGCGACGGTGCTCGCCGACGCGCCGACCCAGACCGGCGCCGGGGGCCCCGGCGGCGTCGTCATCGAAGCGGGGTCGGCGCCGATCACCGACGCGCCCGCGCCCCCGGCGACCCACTTCGCGACCGCGGCGGCCACCCCGAGCCGGTTCACCTGGCGGGTCGCCCTCTTCCTGTTGGCCTTCATCGCGATCTTCGCCGCGGGCTTCTACACGGTGCACTACCTCGCCACGAACTCGTACTTCGTCGGCACGGACGGCAACGAGGTCGTGATCTACCAGGGGCGCGTCGGGGGCCTCGCCTGGTACCAACCCGTCGTCGTCCAGCGCACGGGCATCGCGGTCTCGCAGGTGCCGGGGGAGTTCAGCGCCGACGTGGCCAAGGGCCGGGAGCAGCCGTCACAGGCCGAGGCCGAGGCCTACGTCGCCCGGCTCCGGGCCCGCATGGCCGAGGCCAACCCCGCCCCCACGACGACGACGACCTCGCAACCGGGCACCACGACGACCACCGGCCTGGGTGACGTCATCACCCCGAGCCAGGGTCCACCGACGACCACCGTCACGACGCTGCCGGTCATCCCGCCCCCGCCTTCCGTCCCCTGACCCGGCCGCCACGGCACCGGCGCGCCGGGCGCGGAGCCGTGCGAGGAGCGCCCGCTCGAGCGGGCCCGCTCCTGTGACCGATGGCTGCCACCAGCACCACCGCGCGACGCCGTAGCGTGGTGGGCTCCCGGAACCTGCGTCCCCGGTGTTCCCCGCCCCTGTCCCCGTCTCGTCTGAGAGAGCCCCTCCATCGTGCGGTCGGCCCGTCGCAACACCGAGCTCGGTCTCATCATCCTCGTGGTGATGATCACCGGTGCGGCCTACGTGCTCGCCAGCCTGAGCCAGGACGCCGTGATCCCGCCCAACGTCGGGCCGTTCCTGGCGGTGGTCCTGGCGCTGTTCCTCGTGGCCCACGTCGTCGTGCGCCGCCTGGCGCCGAACGCCGACGGCACGCTGTTGCCGATGGCCGGCCTGCTCAACGGCCTCGGCTTCGTGATCATCGCCCGCATCAACGAGAAGCTCGCGTGGCAGCAGGCGGCGTGGACCACGTTCGGCATCGCGGCGTTCTGCCTCACGCTCATCGTCGTCAAGCGCGCACGCGACCTGGATCGCTACCGCTGGACCCTGGCCCTGCTCGGCATCATCCTGCTGATGATGCCCCTGGTCCCCGGCCTGGGTGAGGATCACGCCTCGGGCTCGCACATCTGGATCCGGCTGCCCGGCGGGATGAGCTTCCAGCCGGGGGAGATGGCCAAGATCGTCCTCGCCATCTTCTTCGCCTCCTACCTCGTCGAGAAGCGCGAGCTGCTGGCGATGGGGGGCAAGCGCATCGGCCCGATCTCGTTCCCCGAGCTCAAGCACATCGGGCCCGTGATCCTCGCGTGGGCTGCGTCGCTGGTCGTGCTGATCTACCAGAAGGACCTGGGGTCCTCGCTGCTGTTCTTCGCGATGTTCATCGTGATGCTCTGGGTCGCGACCGAGCGGTTCTCGTTCGTGGTCATCGGCGTGTCGCTGTTCAGCGCCGGGGCGTACTTCGCCTACCAGTCGTTCACGCATGTGCAGGAGCGCGTGGCGATGTGGATCGACCCCTGGCAGGACCCGCAGGGCAAGGGCTTCCAGGTGGTGCAGTCCGCGTTCGAGATGGCCGCCGGCGGGGTCGGGGGCACCGGCATCGGGCTCGACGGGCGGATCATCATCCCCGAGGCCGAGAGCGACTTCATCTTCGCGATCATCGCCGGCGAGCTGGGCCTGCTGGGGGCGCTCGTCGTGCTGGTGGCCTTCCTGCTCATCGTCGGCGCCGGCCTGCGCATCGCCGTGCGCTCGGAGAACGCGTTCGACAAGCTCCTCGCCACCGGGCTCACGGCCCTCATCGGGGTGCAGGCGTTCGTGATCATCGGCGGCGTCACCCGCCTGCTCCCGCTCACCGGTGTCACCCTGCCGTTCGTGTCGTACGGCGGGTCGTCGCTGATCGCGAACTACATCCTCATCGCGCTGCTGCTGCGCATCTCGGACGAGACCCCCGTGCTGGCCGGCACCGCCGCCGGTGAGCGGGAGCTGGTGCTGCGATGAACAAGCGGATCCAACGCTTCGGCGTCTTCATCATCATCTGCTACCTCGCGCTCTTCGTGAAGCTCAACCAGATCCAGGTGTTCCAGGCCGACGACCTGAACGACAACCCGCTGAACTCCCGGGTCGTCCAGCGCGAGTACAACCGGCCGCGGGGCGTGATCACGTCGGGCGACAACGTCACGCTCGCCCAGAGCGTCGACATCGACACCGACACCTTCAAGCGCTACCGCACCTATCCCGAGAAGGACCTGTTCGGCCAGATCACCGGGTACTTCTCGTTCACGTTCGGTGCCACCGGGGTCGAGAAGCAGTACACGGAGGAGCTGTCGGGCAACACCACGATCCAGCAGATCCGCGGCTTCACCGACATCTTCAGCAACCAGCAGACCGTGGGCAACGTGCAGGTGACGGTGCGCAAGGACCTGCAGCAGACGGCGCGTGACGCCCTGAAGGACCCCCGCACCGGCGCCGACCGGGAGGGTTCGGTGGTGCTGACCGATCCTCGCACCGGAGAGCTCCTGGCGTTCTGGAGCTACCCGTCCTACGACCCCAACCTGATCAGCGGCACCGATGACGCCGTGAGCCGCGCGTCGTTCAAGCTGCTGAACGCGGCGCCGGGCAAGCCGATGCAGGCGAAGCAGTACCAGGAGCGCTACTTTCCGGGCTCGACGTTCAAGGTCGTGACCTCTGGCGTCGGCCTGCAGACCGGCAAGGTCACGCCCGACGAACCCAACTACCCAGCGTCGTCGCAGTACCAGCCGCCCGTCGGCCAGCCCATCAAGAACTTCGGGGGCGAGGTCTGCGGCGGCACGCTGTTCGTGATCCTCCAGCAGTCCTGCAACTCGGCCTACGCCGAGATGGGGCAGAAGACGATCGGCGGCCCGGACATGCTCGAGGGGGCCCAGAACTTCGGCTTCAACGCCCCGCCGCCCATCGATCTCCCGGCGCCGGG
>Ga0209023_10005438_pt1 | contig 13937 bp, 10 predicted proteins | sample LakOneMetagenome_FD_187468 | JGI IMG/M metagenome (GOLD analysis project Ga0209023, IMG submission 187468) | Freshwater and sediment microbial communities from Lake Erie, Canada (SPAdes) (version 2) | ecosystem: Environmental > Aquatic > Freshwater > Lentic | place: Lake Erie, Canada...
TGGCATAACCCTTGAGCCAATCGACCTTGTTCTTCTTGAACAGGAACTCGATCCCGCCGGTCAGGCCCTTGACCGCTTCGGCCTTGTCCGCCTGCAACGCGGCCAGATCGAGCTCGACCTTGCCCAGCTTGACGCCGTAGCGGGCGAGCGTGCCGTTGGCGGCCTCTTCGAACTTCTCCGAGCCATGCAGCAGCGCCTTCGACGGAATGCAGCCGACATTGAGGCAAGTCCCGCCCAGCGTCTCGCGTCCTTCGACGCAAGCCGTCTTCAGCCCCAGCTGCGCCGCGCGGATCGCGCCGACATAGCCGCCGGGACCGGCGCCGATGAAGATCACATCATAGTCGTATTCAGCCATGGTCCAGTCCTCAGAGGTCGATCAGCAGGCGAGTGGGATCCTCGATCGCTTCCTTGATGATCTTCAGCGCGGTCACCGCCTCGCGCCCGTCGATCAGGCGGTGGTCATAGGAGAGCGCGAGGTACATCATTGGGCGGATCACGATCTGGCCGTCGCGGACGACCGGGCGGTCTTCGATCCGGTGGAGGCCCAGCACCGCGCTCTGCGGCGGGTTGATGATCGGGGTGGACATCAGCGATCCGAAGACCCCGCCGTTGGAGATGGTGAAGGTCCCGCCGGTCATGTCAGCCATGGTCAGCGCGCCGTCCTTGGCCTTCTTGCCATAGTCGGCAATCGCCTTCTCGATCTGGGCGAAGGACATGTCCTGCACATCGCGGACCACCGGAACGACCAAACCGTTGGGGGCCGAAACCGCCACCGACATGTCGACATAGGGATGATAGACAATCTCATCGCCCTCGATCCGGGCGTTGACGCTGGGAATGTCCTTCAGCGCCAGGCAGGCGGCCTTGGCGAAGAAGCCCATGAAGCCCAGCCGCACGCCGTGCTTCTTCTCAAATGCGTCCTTGTAGGTGTTGCGCGCGGCCATCACCGCCGACATGTCGCAATCGTTGAAGGTGGTGAGGAGTGCTGCAGTATCCTGCGCTTCCTTGAGCCGCTTGGCGACGGTCTGGCGCAGGCGGGTCATCTTGACGCGCTCCTCGCCGCGGTCACCCGGAGCGGTGGGCGCAGCGGCCGGAGCGGCAGCGGCTGGGGCCGGGGCAGCGCTCTTCGCGGCGGCTGCAGCAACCACGTCTTCCTTGGTGATCCGTCCGTCCTTGCCGCTGCCCTTGATTGCGGAAGGATCGACCCCGTGTTCCAGCACCGCACGGCGCACGGCGGGGGAGAGCGTGGCGGCTTCGGCGGCGGGAGCGGCAGGGGCGGGGGCAGGGGCGGGAGCAGCCGCTGCTGGCGCAGCGGCAGGGGCCGCAGCCGCACCCGAACCGGCCTCAATCGTCGCGATCACCGCGCCGACGGCAACGTTATCGCCAACCTTGGCGATCTGCTGGCCCATCACGCCCGCAACCGTCGCGGTCACTTCGATCGCGACCTTGTCGGTTTCCAGGCTGGCGATCGGCTCATCGAGCGCCACGGCATCGCCGGGCTGCTTGAGCCATTCACCGATGGTCGCTTCGGCGACCGATTCACCGAGAGTGGGAACTTTGACTTCTGTGCTCATAATACTGTTTCCAAACCAAAACCCGTTCGTGCTGAGCTTGTCGAAGCACTGTCCTGTTTTCCACCGTCGCCAGAAGGAACTACGGCCCTTCGACAAGCTCAGGGCGAACGGTGAAGGGGGTTAAGCTTTCTTCCTTCTGCGAATTTCACTGCGGATCGAAGTGCCGAGCGCGTGGCTGATCAGCGCGCCCTGTTCGGCTTCGTGCCGCTTGGCGAGGCCCGTGGCGGGCGAGGCGCTGGCGACGCGGCCGGCGTAGCGGGGGCGGGTGACCTTGCGCTTGGCGGCGATCAGCGCTTCCTCGATCAGGCTTTCGACGAAGAACCACGAACCGTTGTTCTTCGGCTCTTCCTGGCACCAGACCACTTCTTCCAGATTGGGCATCTTCGAGAAGCGCAGCGCCAGCGGCTCGCCCGGGAAAGGATAGAGCTGCTCAAGCCGGATAATTTGGGTGTCGGAGATCCCGGCAGAATCGCGGGCTTCCATCAGATCGTAGGCGACCTTGCCCGAACACAGGATCACCTTGCGGGTGTCCTTGTCCTCCGCGCCATTACGGTCGGACAGGATCCGTTTGAAATGGGCGGCGCCCAGGAACTCGCTGGCCTCGCTCTTGGCCATCGGGTGACGCAGCAAAGACTTTGGCGTCATGATGATCAGCGGTTTGCGGAAGCCGCGGTGCATCTGGCGGCGCAGCACGTGGAAATAGTTGGCCGGGCTGGTGATGTTGCAGACCTGGATATTGTCCTGCGCGCAAAGCTGGAGATAGCGTTCAAGCCGGGCCGAGCTGTGCTCCGGACCCTGGCCTTCGTAGCCATGCGGCAGCAGCAGTACCAGGCCGTTGGCGCGCAGCCACTTCGATTCCGAGCTGGCGATGTACTGATCGATCACGATCTGCGCGCCGTTGGCGAAATCGCCGAACTGGGCTTCCCACAAAACGAGGCTCTTCGGATCGGCGCTGGCATAGCCATATTCGAAGCCCAGCACGCCGTATTCAGACAGCGGGCTGTCGTGCACTTCGAACTTGCCGTGCGGCACTGTGCTGAGCGGAATGTACTTGCGCTCGTCGGTCTGGTCGACCCACACCGAGTGGCGCTGGCTGAAAGTGCCGCGGCCCGAATCCTGTCCGGAGAGGCGGACATTGAAGCCTTCGGAAGCAAGACTGCCGAAGGCCAATGCCTCGCCGGTCGCCCAGTCAAAGCCCGAGCCGCTGGTGAACATCTCGCGCTTGGCATCGAGCACGCGGGCGAGGGTCTTGTGGATGGTCAGGTCGGCTGGAACCGTGGTCAGCGTGCGGCCCATGCTGTCGAACAGCTTGGGCTCGATGCCCGTAGGTACATTGCGCCGCGCGGTTTCCGGATCGGCCGGGGCGTGGAGCCCGGTCCAGCGTCCGGCGAACCAGTCGGCATCGTTGGCCTTGTAGCCTTTCGATGCTTCGAACTCGCTCTCCAGCACCTGGGTGAAGCGCATTTCGGTTTCGGAGCCATAGTCCTTGTCGATCACGCCCTGGCTGACCAGCCGGTCGGCATAGAGTTTGCTGACCGGGGGGTGCGCGCGGATGATCTTGTACATCAGCGGCTGGGTGAAGCCCGGCTCGTCGCCTTCGTTGTGGCCGAAGCGGCGATAGCACCACATGTCGACCACGATGTCGCGGCCGAAGGTCTGGCGGTAATCGACTGCCAGCTTGCAGGCGAAAGTCACCGCTTCGGGATCATCGCCATTAACGTGCAGGATCGGTGCCTGGACGCCCTTGGCGACGTCCGAGGGGTAGGGCGAGCCGCGCGAAAACTGCGGGCTGGTGGTAAAGCCGATCTGGTTGTTGATGATGAAGTGGATGCAGCCGCCGGTGTTGTAGCCCTTGACGCCGGAGAAGCCGAAGCATTCCCAGACGATCCCCTGCCCCGCAAAGGCCGCGTCGCCGTGGATCAGGATCGGCATGACCTGCTTGTGCTTGCCCGGGCCGATGTCATCGCGGAACACCTGGTTGGCGCGAACCTTGCCCAGCACGATCGGATCGACCGTTTCAAGGTGGCTGGGGTTGGGGACCAGGCTCATGTGTACCTTGATCCCGTCGAATTCACGGTCAGTGCTGGTGCCGAGGTGATACTTGACGTCGCCCGATCCGCCGACGTCTTCGGGGTTGGCGGTGCCGCCTGAGAATTCGTGGAAGATCACGCGGTAAGGCTTGGCGAGCACGTTGGCGAGCACGTTGAGCCGGCCGCGGTGGGCCATGCCGTAAACGATCTCGCGCACGCCGCGCTGGCCGCCGTACTTGATCACTGCTTCGAGCGCCGGGATCATCGATTCCCCGCCGTCGAGTCCGAAACGCTTGGTGCCGACGTACTTGCGGCCCAGGAATTTCTCGTACTGCTCGCCGCGCACCACCGCGCCCAGGATCGCCTTCTTGCCTTCGGGGGTGAAGTCGATCGATTTGTCGCCGCCCTCGATCCGGTCCTGGATGAAGCGGCGCTCCTCGACATCGGCGATGTGCATGTATTCGTAGCCGACCTTGCCGCAATAATTGCGCTTCAGCACATCGACCAACTCGCGCACCGTGGCCCATTCGAGGCCCAGCGTGCCGCCGAGATAGACCTTGCGGTCCAGCGCCGCGCCCGAGAAGCCGTGGTAGGCGGGATCGAGATCGGCTGGGAGGTTCTGGTGCGAAAGACCCAGCGGGTCGAGATCGGCGCCGAGGTGCCCGCGCACGCGGTAAGTGCGCACCAGCATCATCGCCCGGATCGAATCCGCTGCCGCTTCCTCAATTGCGCGCGGATCCATTGCCGCGCCGGCCTTGGCTGCAGCGGCCTTGACCGCCAACTGCATCTGCGTGGGATCGAGCGCCGCGGTCAGGTCGTCGCTGACGCTGCGCCAGTCAGGGCGCGCCCAGCTTGGGCCAGGCTGCGGGTCGTCGGGTAGGAAATCGTGGCTTTCGTTGCCCACTGGCTCAGCCCTTTCGGTTTCTTCACCCCTCCCCTTCAGGGGAGGGGAAGGGGGTGGGGGTTGTCCGCCTGACGCGAATGCCTCGTCGGAAGGACAGCCCCCACCCCAACCCCTCCCCTAAAGAGGAGGGGCTTTGGTATGGTTAACAACTACCTACGCGTTCTCTTTCAGCGCTTCGGCCAAGGTCTCACCCAGCAGGCTGGGCGAGGCGGAAACGCGGATGCCGGCCGCTTCCATCGCCGCGATCTTGCTTTCGGCATCGCCTTTGCCGCCCGAAACGATTGCACCGGCATGGCCCATGCGGCGACCCGGAGGAGCGGTGCGCCCGGCGATGAAGCCGGCCATCGGCTTCTTGCGGCCGCGCTTGGCCTCGTCGATCAGGAACTGCGCGGCCTGCTCTTCGGCATCGCCGCCAATCTCGCCGATCATGATGATCGACTTGGTTTCGTCATCGGCCAGGAACAGTTCGAGCACGTCGATGAAGTTGGTACCGTTGACCGGGTCACCGCCGATCCCGACCGCAGTGGTCTGGCCCAGGCCAATGTTGGTGGTCTGGAACACGGCTTCATAGGTCAGCGTGCCCGAGCGCGAGACCACGCCGACCGAGCCCTTCTTGAAGATCGAACCGGGCATGATCCCGATCTTGCATTCGTTCGGAGTCAGAACGCCAGGGCAGTTGGGGCCGATCAGGCGGCTCTTGCTGCCCGACAGCGCGCGCTTGACGCGGACCATGTCGAGCACCGGAATGCCCTCGGTAATGCAGACGATCAGCTCGATCTCGGCATCGATCGCCTCAAGGATCGCGTCGGCCGCGCCCGGGGGCGGAACGTAGATGCACGAAGCGGTCGCGCCGGTGACGGCCTTCGCCTCGGCCACCGAGTCGAACTGCGGCAGCCCGATGTGGGTCGTCCCGCCCTTGCCGGGGGTAACCCCCGCAACCATCTGCGTGCCATAATCGAGCGCCGCCTGGGTGTGGAAAGTGCCGGTGGCGCCGGTCATCCCCTGGGTGATGACCTTGGTGTTCTTGTTGACGAGGATGCTCATTTCTTTCTCCGGAAGAAGTCGAACCAGCTACGCTTCGGCTTGGCTGCGAATATGTATTTGTCCAAATTGCCAGATCTAAAATCGGCAGAAACCTGACGCCATCCACCACCGGACGAAGGCCGAAGCTCATCACCGGGAAAGTAGATCTCGCCGTCGCCTTCATCGCCGCTTACGTCGTAAAAACCGACTTGGTGACTTACGGCTGCGCTGCGCACGTCGTCGTAGGCTTCTTCGGCGACAGACCAGCGAAAGTCGACGTAGATCGCGTGAGCCGCGAAACTGTACCCGGTGATGTGAGGGTTATCGGAATCGTCGTTAGCGGTATCCTGCATGTCCGGCCATTTCGGCAACATCGAGCGATACCATTCTTGCAGCGCAGATGACGAAGTTGCCGGATCAAAGGCACTCTCGTCGTCCGGCCAATCGACAACCTTCTCGTACCACGCCTTGAACGCCGCGCGATCTCGCGGCGCGACCGCCGGATCGAAGACCATCAAGTCGTAGCTCATGCCGTCTATCCCAAGCTCGGCTCAATGCCCTTGCAGGCCACCAGCAGTTCCTTGACCGCATCGACGCTGACCTGGAAGTTGGCCTTGGCCTCGTCGTCCAGCGCGATTTCGATCACTTCTTCGGCGCCGTTCGCGCCGATCACCACCGGCACGCCCACGTAAAGCCCGTCGAGGCCGTACTGGCCGTCCACATAGACCGCGCAGGGCAGGATGCGCTTCTGGTCGCCCAAATAGGCTTCGGCCATCGCGATCGCGCTGGTGGCGGGGGCGTAATAGGCCGAGCCGGTCTTGAGCAGGCCGACGATCTCACCGCCGCCGGCGCGGGTGCGAGCGACGATTTCGTCGAGGCGCGCTTTCGAGCTCTTGCCCATCTTGACCAGGTCGGTGACGGGGATGCCGCTGACGGTCGAATATTCGAGCACCGGCACCATGGTATCGCCGTGGCCGCCCAGCACGAAGGCGTTGACGTCCTTGACCGAGACGCCGAATTCCCAGGCGAGGAACGTAGCAAAACGCGCCGAGTCCAGCACGCCGGCCATGCCGACCACCTTGTTCGCGGGAAGCCCGCTGAATTCGCGCAGCGCCCAGACCATCGCGTCGAGCGGGTTGGTGATGCAGATCACGAAAGCGTCAGGGGCGTGGTTCTTGATCCCGGCGCCGACCGCCTTCATCACGCTGAGGTTGATGCCCAGCAGGTCGTCGCGGCTCATCCCCGGCTTGCGCGGCACGCCGGCGGTGACGATGATCACGTCGGCCCCGGCGATATCGGCGTAGTCGTTGGTGCCCTTGATATTGCAGTCAAAGCCTTCAACGGGCCCGCACTGCGCCAGATCGAGCGCCTTGCCCTGGGGGATGCCTTCGGCAATGTCGAACAGGACGATGTCGCCCAGTTCCTTCTTCGCGGCGAGGTGAGCGAGCGTGCCACCGATCATGCCGGCGCCGATAAGGGCAATCTTCTTGCGAGCCATTGGGGAAATCGTCCTTTGCCTTAGAAAGCGGGATCGACAACTGGCTTGGGGTAAGGCCCTTCCATCCCGCGAGGACTATGGGCCGCCCAGTGAACAAATCGGCCCTAAGCCGCAGTTCCGCCGATTGCAAGACGGTAAAAGGACGTAACGGCAACTATTTACTGCTAACGGTTCGCAATTGCAATAGGAGATTGAAAGTGAGCCAGCGACACCGGAACCTTCCACCACATCCGTTCGTGTCGAGCGAGCCGAAGGCGACCATAGGTCAAATCGAGACACCTGAGCGCTGCATCTCGACTTCGCTCGATGCGAACGGAGGTGGGGTATTAGTTGAGGGTTTGGAAGCTCAGCCGTTCCCGCGGGCCAGGCGGGCGTTGATCCGCGCCGCACGGCGCGGATCGAGGGTGCGGCAGATCTCCAGCCAGTGGCGCAGATCCTCGCTGTTGCCCGTGTGGTGCGCCACTGCGGCCCGTTCGGCAGCATCTTCGGCAGCACGCAGGCCGTGCGCGGCGAAGTGCTTCAGCGATGCGCGCAAGACCAGTTCGTGCCGCGCGGCATCGCCATTGTCGTTGGCGGCGCGGGCCTGGAGCCGCCCCTGCGCCGCGCGGGTCAGGTGGACCGGCTGGGCGATAGGACGGGCGGCTGCATAACGGATCGACATAGGAGGCGCGGCCTTTTGTTCGTTGGACCAGCCTCCTAGCGCAAGGCCCGCTAACTCTTGGTGAGGGGCTATGGTTGCCGGGAGTTTACCATATTGGAATCTCGTACCCCAATCTGGCTCCGTTCGTCCTGAGGAGCGGCTGAGCGCAGCGAAGGCGCATCTCGAAGGACCTGCGCGCGCAAGGCGGTGGTTCGAGACGGACCTTCGCTTTCGCTCAGTCCCTCCTCACCACGAACGGGGAAGGGGGAAATCCGGCTACCCGCCGGGCTTGCCGATCCACTGGCCGGAATTCTGGTATTCGGCCTTTACGCCCGAACCCGGCAGCCTGTCGCCGCTATACTGCTTGTCGCCGCCACGGGCCTGGACTTCGGCTGAGTAGCTTGGCGCGGGGCCGGGGTGGGCCGGGGCCTGGCCAACGTCGCCGGGCTGCACCAGCCCGCCAGTCTGTGCGGTCTTGAGCCCGGAGTCGTATGCCTTCTGCAGCGCCAGCGGATCAAGCACCGGATCGGGCAGCTTGTCGGCGGCGGGGTTGCGGGCATGCGGCGCGGCCATCGGTTCGCCGCCGACGTAGGAGAAGTTGAAAGTGCCAGAAGCCCCGGCACGGCCCATGAAGCTGTAGAAGCGGTGCGCGCCGATCGTGGTGATAAAGCGCAGGCTCGGGGCCCAGTAGGGGTGCACCGCGATGGTATGATAATGCGTGGCAAGGCCCACCGCCGGCTCGACGTAGCCTGACAGCGCCTGCGCTGCGACACCCCGCGCACGCTCCCAGAAATACGGATTGGGCCGCCGCGCCAGCGATCCATCGCAGGTGAAGCTGAACTGGCACCCGGTGCTGCGCTCGCTGCCCTGGTAGACCACCCCGCAGACCGTGTTGGGATAGCTGGGGTGCGCGACGCGGTTGAGCACGACTTGCGCGACCGACCGCTGGCCCTGGTCCGGCTCGCTGCGGGCTTCATAATAGACCGCGGCGGTCAGGCAATCGAGCGCGCGGCTGCGATCGACGCCCGAAAGGTCCATCCGCATCGCCTTGGCAATCGGCCCGCCCGCAAAATCAATCAGTCCTGCGCTCTCGCTGCCTGTTGTGCCCATGGGCAGCACTTCGCTGGTCGCGACATAGTAGGAGGCCGAGCCGGGGAAGCTGTCGCCCGGCCGCTCGAACGGCATCGGATCGAGCGCGAACTGGCTGCTTCCGGCATTGCCGATCCCGAAGGCCTGCCAGGGGCTGGGCGCGGCCAGCGCCGGAACCGCCAGCGCGGCCGCCAGCAACAGCAAACGCCGCCCGCGGTGCTTGCGCGCCTGCCGATTGCCCACCGTGGGCACGCCCCGCCGCTTCAGCCGCGCGGCGAAATCGCGCGGCTTCGGCTCATAGGGAAAGGTCAGCAGGTGGGTCATGCACTCTCGTGTTCGGTTACGCGCCTTCGCGCGTAAATCCGGATGGCAGCCAGGCGCCAGCGCGCAGACCGCGCCGTGCCGAAGCGGGACGAATGCCAGCCATACCCTTGCAGCCTTCAAAAAAAGCTAAACAGCCATGCAAAAGCTGGAACTTGTGCATTAGTCGCAGCGGGTTTATCGAGCGCGCCACGTCATAGGTTGTTCCCGCGAGGGGACCTAAGAGGGAAGCAGGTTGAACACCTGCGCTGCCCCCGCAACTGTGACCGGGGAGGGCCTGTCCACTATGCCACTGGGAAACCGGGAAGGCGGGCAGATCCGGCGATCCGGGAGCCAGTAGACCTGCCCATGACCGTCGTTCCGCAGCCGGGCGGGGTGTACCGGGTGTAAGCAGAGGCCCGCAATGGTGCGGGCGCTCTCGCCATGGACGGCAGTTCATGACGGGAGAATTGCGCGTGAAATTTGTTTATCTTTTGAGTGCTTCGCTGGTTGTTGCAACGCCTGCCTGGGCGCAGGGGGAAAAGCCGCAGCGGGTCGCTACGATTCCCTGCAATCCTGAAAAAGACTTAAATTGCCCCCATGTCCCGATGCATGTCGATGTTCCGGATGACGAGATTACAGTCACGGCATCAGGTCTGTGGTCGAGGCGAATTAGGAGCGGGCAATCGATCTCAGTGATCACCGCGCAAGACCTGGCCAGCATCCAAGGCGCCGACCCGGTTCGCGTAATCGAACGCCTCCCCGGCGTCTCGCTGGCGCGCAGCGGCGGGCTGGGTAGCCAGACCGCGCTGTTTGTGCGCGGGGCCGCTTCGGAACAGCTGCTGGTGATGATCGACGGCGTGCGGGTTGAAGATCAGGCCTCGCCCTCCGGCGGGTTCGACCTTGGTACCTTGCTCAATGGCGGGATCGGCCGGATCGAGCTGCTGCGCGGGTCGAACAGCCTGGCCTGGGGCAGCGAGGCAATTGGCGGGGTGTTGGCGGTGACCAGCGACGAGCGCGATGGGGTACGTGCTTCGCTGGAGTACGGCGCCAACGATACGCTGGACGCGCAGCTCCAGGGCGGACTTTCGGGCGATAGCTACGGCCTCGCATTCAACGGCGGCTACACCAGCAGCGACGGGATCTCGGCCTATGCGCCAGGGACCGAGGCTGATGCCTATCGCCAGTGGCACGTGGGCGGGCGCGGGCATTTCGACCTGACTGATAGCCTGAAAGTGGTTGCGGCCGGGCGCTACGCCGACAGCAAGATCGATTTCGATGGCTTCCCGCCGCCGCTCTTCGATTTCGCCGATACGCCGGAATACCAGACCACCAAGCAGGGCTCAGGCCGCGTCGGGCTCGAATATGCGGCCGGCAGCCTGCAATTGGCCAGCGGCGTCGCACTGTCCGACACGCGCCGCGCCTATTTTGACCCGACCTTTGGTTCGGCCCCTAACTTCGACACCGAGGGCCACTCGGTCCACGCCGACCTCAAGGGCCGCGCCGACATCGCCGACAGCGTCACGATCGATTTCGGGGCCGACGGCGATTGGTCGCGGTTCTCGACGATGTTCGATCCGCGCCAGACCGCGCGGATCCTGGGGGCGCACGCGCTGCTGGGCTACCACAGCGGACGGTTCAATCTGACTGCGGGCGGCCGGATCGACGATCACGACCGCTTCGGCAGCCACTGGACTTTCGGGGCCAACGGCAGCTTCGAACTTGCCGAGGGCCTGCGCCTGCGGGCCTCGTGGGGGCAGGGATTCAAGGCGCCGACTCTGTCGCAGCTATACGGCTATGGCGGAAACACCGCGCTCAAGCCCGAAGAGAGCGATGCCTATGACGCCGGGCTGGATTACACCACCGCCAATGGCGCTTTCAAGCTGGGTGCCACCCTGTTCCGCCGCGACAGCACCAATCTGATCGATTACGTCAACCCCACCGGTTACTTCAACATCGGTCGAACCCGCGCGCAGGGGTTTGAACTGGAAGGTCAGGCCAAGGTGACCGAGCGGTTCAGTGTCCGCGCGGCCTTCACCTATCTCGACACCACCAACCGGATCACAGGTCGCCAGCTCGCGCGGCGGCCCAGCCAGGCGCTGACCACCTCGTTCGACTGGCGCACGCCGCTGAACGACCTGGCCTTGGGTGCGGATTTGCGGCTGGTGGGCGACCGGTTTGACAATGCCGCGAACTCGGTCCCGCTCGATGGATACGCCGTGGTGACGCTGCGCGCCTCCATGCCGGTGGGCGAGCACCTCGAACTTTTCGGTCGGGTCGAAAACGTGACCGACGAGAGCTATCAGACCGTCGCCGGTTACGGCAGCTATGGCCGCTCGGCTTATGGCGGGGTTCGGATCAAGTGGTGATGCCTTCCCCAATCCTCCCCGAGCTTGTCTCGGGGAGGGGGACCGCCGCGAAGCGGTGGTGGAGGGGTAATCAGCCCCTCCGTCAGCGCTGCGCGCTGCCACCTCCCCGAGCAAGCTCGGGGAGGATCGTTTTCCTCCTCCCCCTCCTACTCGCCGCCTGCGCCCCCACCGCCAACCCCACGACCAGCGGCCCCACCATCGTCAGCCTGAACCCCTGCACCGACGCGATCCTGGCCGAAGTGGCCGATCCGGCGCAGTTGCTGGCGATCTCCAGCTACAGCCAGGATCCGGCCTCCAGCTCGATGGACGTCGCCAAGGCGCAAGGCATGCGCGCGGTCAGCGGGACGGTGGAGGAAGTGGCGGCGCTGCAGCCTGACGTGGTGGTTGGCAGCACTTTCACTGCCCCCACAACCAAGGCGGCTTTTGCCCGGATGGGCTTTCGCTTCGAGGCCTTCGGGCTGGCCAGTTCGGTCGAGGAGAGCATCGCACAAGTCCGCACGCTGGCCCGGATCGCCGGGCATCCCGAACGTGGCGAGGCGCTGGCCGGGCGTATCCAGGCCTCGCTGGCTGCCGCCCGCGTTGATGGTCCGCCGATTGCCGCAGTGGTCTGGCAATCGGGCGGGATCGTGCCAGGGCAGGGCACCTTGATCACTGACCTCCTGACCCGCACCGGCTTCGTTAACGCCGCCGCCCAGCGCGGGCTGCGCCAGGCCGATATGCTGCCGCTGGAAGCGATGCTGATCGCCCCGCCGCGCCTGATCCTGGCAGCGGGCAATCCCTATTCCGAGGAAGACCGCCTGCTCCACCATCCGGCGCTGGCGGCGCTGAAACAGACCCGGCGGGAGCGGCTTGATCCGCTGCTGCTATGGTGCGGCGGGCCGACGATCCCGCGCACGGTGGCACGGTTGGCTGAGGTGAGGCGCGGCCTGTGACGCGCCCAATCGCTCTCTTGCTGCTTGGCCTGCTGATCGCGGTCCCCTTGTCGCTGCTGGCGGGCCGGGTTTGGCTCGACCCGTTCGCAGAACCTGTTCCCAATGCGCTGATAATCCTGACCGAACTGCGCCTGCCGCGCGCCGTGTTGGCGCTGGTGCTGGGCGCTGGCCTGGGCGCGGCGGGTGCGGCGATGCAGGGTTATCTGCGCAATCCGCTGGCCGATCCGGGACTGTTCGGGATCGCTCCCGGCGCGGCGCTGGGCGCGGTACTCAGCTTCTGGACCGGGCTGGCCGGAACCCCCTGGGTGCTGCCGCTGTTCGCGCTGCTGGGTGCGGGCGGGGCGATGGCCTTGCTGGCGCTGGTGGCCGGACGGACCGGATCGGCGCTGCTGTTCACGCTGGCAGGGATGATCATCGCCAGCCTGGCCGGGGCCTTGATGAGCCTGGCGATCAGCCTGTCGCCCACGCCCTTCGCGATGAGCGAGATCGTCACCTGGCTCATGGGCGCGCTGGCCGATCGGTCGTGGCAGGAGGTGTGGTTCGCCGCGCCGCTGACTCTGGGGGGCATCGCGCTGCTGCTGCGCGCCGGGCGCTCGCTCGATGCGCTGACCTTGGGTGAGGCAGCGGCGCGCTCGTTGGGCGTCGATCCGCGGCACCTACAGTGGCTGATGATCGGCGGGGTTGGACTGACTGTCGGCGCGGGTGTCGCCGCAGCCGGGATCATCGGCTTTGTCGGCCTGATCGTGCCGCACCTGCTGCGGCGTTACACCGATGGCCGTCCTTCACAACTGATCGTGCCCAGCGCGCTGGCCGGGGCCCTGCTGCTGCTGGTGGCCGACGTGCTGTGCCGGATCTTGCCGCTGCAAAGCGAGCTTCGCCTGGGTATCGCACTGTCGCTGTTGGGGGCACCGTTCTTTCTGGCGCTGCTGCTGAAGATGCGAAAGGACCTGGCATGAGCAGCCTCGCACCCAAGTCCGTTCGTGTCGAACGTAGTCGAGACACAGCGCGCGGCATCTCGACTTCGCTCGATGCGAACGGGACTTTGGTTTGTAACTCAATTGAGTTGCCCGGTCGGCTTTCGGGCATTTCGCTGACACTCAACCAAAACGAAGTCACTGCAATCTGTGGACCCAATGGCGCGGGCAAGTCCAGCCTGCTGACCTGTCTTGCCGGGATCGTCCCGCTGACCGAGGGCGAAGTGCGGCTTGATGGCGAGCTGATGGCCAGCCTCGCGCTCGATGACCGCGCCCGGCGGGTGGGTTACCTGCCGCAGCAAGCCGAATTGGCCTGGGACTTGTCGGTCGAAACGCTGGCCGGTCTCGGCCGCTTGCCGTGGAACTTGGGAGCTGAGGCCGACCGCACTTCCATCAACCGCGCACTTGGCGACATGCAGCTGGAAGACCTGCGCCACCGCCCGCTCTCGCGCCTCTCGGGCGGCGAACGGGCGCGGGCGATGCTGGCGCGGGTGCTTGCGGGAGAGCCGTGCTGGCTGCTCGCCGATGAGCCGCTCGCCAACCTCGATCTGGCGCACCAGATCGCGCTGCTCGATCACTTCCGGGCGTTGGCCTGGCAGGGGCT
>Ga0209023_10005439_pt1 | contig 13932 bp, 16 predicted proteins | sample LakOneMetagenome_FD_187468 | JGI IMG/M metagenome (GOLD analysis project Ga0209023, IMG submission 187468) | Freshwater and sediment microbial communities from Lake Erie, Canada (SPAdes) (version 2) | ecosystem: Environmental > Aquatic > Freshwater > Lentic | place: Lake Erie, Canada...
CGGCTGATGGAGCAGGTTCAGGATGGTTCGCTCGATGTGGCGGTGCTCTATGCCGCCCCGAGCCGGCCCGGCATGATTGCCGAACTGCTGTTCGAGGAGAAGCTCGTCCTTGCCCGGACGACGCCGACGACCAAGCCGCTGGCGCCGGAGGACCATGTCCTCATCGACTGGGGAGAGGAATTCGCGGCGAGTTACCAGGCGGCATTTGCAGATCAGCCCAATGCAGTAGTGTCGATCAGCTATGGGCCGCTCGCGCTCGACTATATCCTCGCGACAGGCGGGGCGGGCTATTTCCGCAAGGGTTTCATTCGTTCCTACCTTGAGGAAGGGCGGCTCGCCCTTGTCCCCGGCAGCCCCGAGTTTTCCTACTCCGCCTATGCAGTCCATTCGACCAAGGCTGACCCGGGGGTCATGGACCGGGTGCGCGCGGGCTTGCGTGCGGCTGCGGCGATCGCGGCATGAAGGAAATGAGGTGATGCCATGAACGAACCTACCTCCCCACCCTGCGGTGCGGCCGACGCCGACGACGTCTACATGGGATATGCGGGGAGGGACGAAATTGTCGCCGCCCTCAACGAATTGCTGGAGGCAGAAAGGGCCGGTGCGCGGGTCGCGGCCGAGAGCGCGAAAACAAGATCACCTGCCGGATTTGCCGAACTGATGCGGCACGTGCGTGCAGACGAGGCGCACTGGTGCGCGATGCTCGATCGGCATATCCGGTGTCTTGACGGATCGCCATCGCACAGCACCGGAGACTTTCACGCCAGGGCGATGGCCATTGCCGATCCGGTCGAACGGCTGTCCTTTCTCAACCGCGGACAGCAGTGGGTGGTGCGCAAGCTGGAGGCGCTGATGCCCCGGATACGCGATGACCGGCTTCATGCCGATCTGGCTGAGATGGCGCAAAGGCATCGTGATAACGTAGCGGCAGCCGAAGATTTTCTGGGGCGACTGCAATCCCGGAAATAGAATAAAATTTATTCCACTGAAGATGCAATAATATGCATTTGCAAGATGTCAATGCCAGCGCGACAACCGCGCTCCTGACCGAATGCTTCTGACGACAGTACCCGCGTAGACCACTTCTCCGGGGCTCCCGCACAGGAAGTATGGCGCGGTCGTCGAGGGATTGCAGGCATGGCGGTAAATGAAGTGCCCGGTGCGGTCTTGGCCGCCAGACAATGGCAGTTGGTCCAGGAATTGGCGGCCGGCCTGGCGCCGCCGCAGGCGCAATGGCTCAGCGGCTACTTCGCCGGCCTTGGCGCGGTGCTTCCTGCCGCGGCGGCGAGCGGGACTGGCCCTGGGCCGGCGCCGCGTTCGCTTACGATCCTCTATGGGACCGAGACAGGCAATGCAGCCGACGTGGCGAGGGCCGCCGAGGCGGCTGCGCTTGCGCGGGGGCTGGCGGCTGCGGCGGTGGACATGGCCGACTACAAGGTGCGGCAACTGGTGCACGAGGAAGACCTGCTGATCGTTGTCAGCACTTACGGCGAAGGCGACCCGCCCCAGCCGGCGGCGGGCTTCTTCGAATTCGTCGAGGGCCGCAAGGCACCGAAGCTGCCGGGCCTGCGTTTTGCCGTGCTGGCGCTTGGCGACTCCACCTACGAACACTACTGCCAGGCGGGCAAACGGCTCGATCGGCGGTTAGAGGAACTGGGCGCGCGGCGGATCAGCGACCGGGTCGATTGCGATGTCGATTACGAGGATGCCGCCGCCGCGTGGACGCAGGCCGTCATCGCGCAGATTGCCGCTGTGGCCCCGCAAGGAGCGATACCCGCCGCGGTACTGCCCGGCAGCGCTATCGCCGCTGCCAGGCACGACAAGCGCAATCCGTTTCCTGCCGCGGTAATCGAGAACATCGCCATCGTCGGGCGCGGATCGACCAAGGAAACCCGCCACGTTGAATTCTCGCTCGCCGGCTCCGCGCTCGCTTACGAACCCGGCGATGCGCTCGGCATCGCCGCCGAGAACGATCCGGCAGTGGTCGCCGCGCTGCTCGGCGCGCTATCCCTGCCCCCCGACGCTGCATTGGAGATCAAGGGGCAGACCCTGACTCTAGGCGAGGCGCTGACCCGGCGCTTTGAAATCACGGCCGCAACCCCGCGCTTTCTCGACTACTGGGCCATGCTGAGCGAGGCAACTGCGCTCAGGCAGTTGCAGGATGCGGACAGGCCGGGCGAACGCGCGGTATTCCTGCGGACGCATCATATTGTCGATATCGTCCGCCGGTTTCCTGTTGGCGCAGTCATGCCGCAAGGCCTGGTGTCGGCACTGCGCCCCTTGCAGCCGCGGCTCTATTCGCTCGCATCGAGTTTGTCGGCAGCGCCTGACGAAGCACATCTGACGGTGGCGCCCGTGCGCTACGCGCTGCACGGGGAGCAGCGCAGCGGGGTGGCTTCCGGGCTTCTGGCCGACCGCGCCGACCCCGACACTGTCCTGCCGATCTATGTCCAGGCCAATCCGCATGTCCGTCTGCCTGCAGACGATGTCCCGATCATCATGATTGGAGCAGGCACGGGTGTCGCGCCCTATCGCGCCTTTCTGCAGGAGCGCGAGGCGAGGGGAGCCGCGGGCCAGAGCTGGCTGTTCTTGGGCGAACGCAATTTCCGCACCGATTTTCTCTACCAGACCGAATGGCAGGCCTGGCTGAAGGATGGCACGCTTGGCCGGATGGATGTCGCCTTTTCGCGCGATGGGCAGGAGAAGGTCTATGTCCAGCACCGAATGCGCGAGCGCGCTCGTGACATCTTCGCGTGGCTGGAGGACGGCGCGCACGTCTATGTCTGCGGCGATGCTGCTCATCTGGCTCCCGATGTCCATGCGGCGCTAGTCGAGATCGTGGCGAGCGAAGCGCGCACAGGATGCGAGGCAGCCGAGGACTATGTCCGCTCGCTCCAGGCCGATCACCGCTACCAGCGCGACGTCTATTGAAGGACTGATCATGACGAGGAGCATCGACCGAAGCCGCGACCTTTCCCAGCCGCTTGATCGTCTGAGCGCCGATGAGCGCATGAAGGACGCGAGCGATTACCTGCGCGGCACAATCGACGAGGGTCTGCTCGATCGCATAACCGGGGCCATGCCTTGTGCCGACGACGTGAAGTTGATGAAGTTCCACGGGATATACCAGCAGGACGACCGCGACCTGCGCGACGAGCGTCGGCGACAGAAACTTGAACCGGCTTACCAGTTCATGATCCGCGTACGACTGCCGGGTGGTGTCTGCACGCCGGCGCAGTGGCTGAAACTCGACGAACTCGCCCGGGCCCACGGCGGCGAAACCCTGCGGGTCACCACCCGCCAGACGTTCCAGTTCCACTGGGTACTCAAGAACCGCCTGCAGCCGGTGATCCAGGGGCTTCACGACGCCCTGCTCGACACCATCGCCGCCTGCGGCGACGACAGCCGCGGGGTGATGTGCACGGTCGATCCCCAGGCCTCCCGCTTTCACGCCGAGGTTGCTGCCATGGCAAAGCGGGTGAGCGATCACGTCATCCCGAAAACCCGGGCCTACCACGAAATATGGTATGGTGAGGAACGGATCGCGTCCTCCGGGCCGGAGGATCCGTTCTATGGCCGCACCTACATGCCGCGAAAGTTCAAGATCGGCTTCGCGCTGCCGCCCTCGAACGATATCGATGTCTATGCGCAAGACCTGGGGTTCATCGCCATCGGCGGACCGGACGGGCTGGAAGGATTCAACGTCGTCATCGGCGGCGGCATGGGGCGCACCGATCAGGCACCGGAAACCTATCCGCGCCTCGCCAGCCTTATCGGCTTCGTGCCCGCAAGTCAGGTGATCGCCTGCGCCGATGCGGTGATGGCGGTGCAGCGGGATTATGGCGACCGCAAGGACCGCCAGCGCGCCCGCTTCAAGTACACCATCGACGACAAGGGACAGGATTGGATCAAGGCAGAGATTGAGCGCGTGATGGATGCGCCGTTCGGGGAACCGCGATCCTTCATCTTCACCTCCAACGGTGATACGCCTGGCTGGAGTGCCACGCCTGATGGGCGGCAGCACCGCACCATATTCGTCGAGAATGGCCGGCTCGATCGCAAACTTCTGGATGCCTTTCGTGACCTGGCGCGAATCCATCGTGGCACCTTCCGTCTGACTCCCAACCAGAACCTGATCGTCGCCGGCGTGAAGCCGGAGGACCGACCAGCCATCGACGCGGTTCTGGGCGATCACGGCCTTGGCACCGACACATTCTCTGCCTTGCGCCGCAATGCCATCGCCTGCGTCGCCCTGCCCACCTGCGGCCTCGCCATGGCGGAAAGCGAGCGGTACATGCCATCGTTGATCGCCCGGATCGAGAGCATCCTGGCGAGCCATGGTCTGTCTGCCGAACCGATCACGATCCGCATGAGCGGTTGTCCGAACGGCTGTTCGCGGCCCTACATCGCCGAGATCGGTTTGACCGGCCGGGCGCCGGGCAAGTACAACCTTTATCTCGGTGGTGGCTTCCACGGCCAGCGTCTCAATCGCATGGTGCGCGAGAATGTGGGCGAGGCGGCGATCCTCGAACTCCTGGACGATGTGATTGGCCGCTATTCCCGCGAACGGAAGCCGGACGAGCGCTTCGGTGATTTCACCATCCGCGCAGGTATCGTCCGCGAGGTGACGGAAGGACGTTTCTTCAATGACTGACGACAAGGCCGATAGCTGCCCTGAGACGATTGCCGCCGCGTTCGGGGTCGCCAGTGATCCAGCGTTTGGAGCGGTCGCGCCGCCACTCTATCTTTCTACGACCTACGAATTTGCCGGATTTGAGCAGCCGCGAGCCTACGACTATGGACGCGCCGGCAACCCGACGCGGGATCTCCTTGCGGAGGCTATCGCCAAGCTCGAGGGTGGGGCAGGCGCGGTAATCACTGCGAGTGGAATGGCGGCGGTCGATCTCTTCGTCAGCCGCCTGCCCGCCGGCGCGCAGGTCGTGGCACCGCACGACTGCTATGGCGGCACGATCCGCCTGCTCAAGGCCCGCGCCGAGCTTGGCCAGATCGGCCTTCGCCTTGTCGATCAGGCTGACGCCGGGGCTTTCGCGTCGGCACTTCGGGAGCGGCCGAGACTGGTGCTCGTCGAAACGCCCAGCAACCCCCTGATGCGGATCGTCGACATCCGGTCAATCTGTACCATGGCACACGAGGTGCAAGCCGAGGTGGCGGTCGACAACACGTTTCTTTCGCCGGCCATCCAGCAGCCGCTTGCGCTGGGGGCCGATTACGTCATCCACTCCACCACGAAATACCTGAACGGCCATTCCGATGTGATCGGCGGCGCCGTTGTCGCGGCCGATGCCGTGCAGGTCGAGGCGCTGCGCCATTGGGCTAACGTCGTGGGCAGTACTGGCGCGCCATTCGACGCCTGGCTGACCCTGCGCGGATTGCGTACGCTGTTCCCGCGAATGGAGTGGCAGCAGGCCAACGCAATGGCCGTTGCGCACTATCTCGAATCCCATGCAGCAGTAGCGAAGGTCCATTATCCGGGGCTGCCCTCGCACGCGGGCCATGCCGTGGCGAGCCGCCAGCAGCGTGGCTTCGGCGCCATGCTGAGCTTCGAACTGGCTGGCGGGGTCGAGGCGGTGCAAAGTTTCATTGGTGCGGTAGGCTGTTTCACCCTCGCCGAATCGCTGGGCGGGGTCGAAAGTCTGGTTGCGCACCCGGCAACGATGACTCACGCCGACATGGGCGCCGAGGCTCGGGTGCTTGCCGGGATCAGCGATAGCCTGCTGCGCCTATCGGTTGGCATCGAGGCGGAGCATGATCTGATTGCGGGACTTGAGCTGGGGCTGAACGCATGTGCAGGCTGAGCAGGTGCGCCGCGCCGCCAGGCATGGAGGAACTGTCTTGTCGGCTCGCGTAGTTATCGTTGACCTGTTCGGGCTGGTGCTGGTGGCTCTGGGCTTCTTCATGGCGTTCCGGCAAGCTGGTGTCAGGCGCATGTTCGGGTGGACCGCCGCACCGCGAGAGGCTGGCTCTGCGGACCCAGTAACATACGCACTGCGTATCGCCGGGGTCATGATCATGGTTTTCGGATTTGTGCTGGGAATGATGGTGACCCTGTTCAGCCTGACCTGAAAGGAGAGTGTCCGATGACCGGTCAAAGCAATGAACTTGCGGTCCTTATCCTGCCGGAAATCCGCTTGCATGATGCCGCTGGTCCCGCGTCGCTCGAAGATCTCGTGGCAACCACGATCCGGCGTCGGCGGGATGACGTCGCAAATGATCCCGATCTGCTGGCGGCTGTCGTGATCGAGGTGCGGCGCCTTCTTGGCAGCGATTCCATGTCCGACGCGGTTGACTTCGACGCGGTTGATGAGGCTTCGCTAGAGTCGTTCCCGGCGAGCGATCCGCCAGCCTGGATCGGTCGCAGCCATGCCCGTCGCAATCCTGCCTCCGAATGATGGGGAAGCTGACACTCAAGCGGGCCTACGCGCCGCCGGAGGCAGGCGACGGGAAACGCATCCTCGTCGACCGGCTATGGCCGCGCGGTCTCCGGCGCAGCGATGCAGCGATCGATGACTGGATGAAGGACATCGCGCCGTCGCCTGAACTGCGCAAGTGGTTCGATCACGACCCTGCGCGGTTTGCGCTCTTCGGCGAAAGGTATCGCGAAGAACTGGACGCCAATCCAGGGCCCGCGCAGGCACTCTGCGCAATGCTGCGGGAACAGGACGTGACGCTGGTCTATGCGGCGCGCGACGAGCACATCAACCATGTGCGCGTGCTGGCCGACTACCTTGCTGCGCGCGGATGCCCGCCAAAAGATGTGGGCTGAACACCGTTCAGGCAACCACAGACGCGGCTCCGTCGAAACTGCTGGCGGAAGCCATGTGCCAGCTGGTCTGGTAAAACCCGCCCCGCAGCGTACCGTCCAGCAGCGAACCGGGTTCGAGAAACCGGTGCAACTGTGCGAACTGGCGAATCTCGGTAGCGCTGACCCGCCTGACCAGATGCTGCGGCCCCAGCGCGTCCGGGTGACTCAATCCCGCAGCGGCAATCATTTCCGCCAGTGCGACGAGGGTGTTTGCATGGTATTGGTAAACCCGGTCCGCCTTGCCGGGTACGGCGAGCCCGCGCTGGCGGAACGGATCCTGGGTCGCCACGCCGGTGGGGCAGCGGTTGGTGTTGCAGGTAAGGGACTGGATGCAACCCAGCGCGAACATGAAGCCCCGGGCCGAATTCACCCAGTCCGCGCCGATCGCCAGTGCGCTGGCGATATCGAATGCGCTGATCACCTGCCCTGCTGCGCCGACCTTTATCTTCTGGCGCAGCCCAGCGCCCACCAGCACGTTGTGCACGAACAGCAAGCCTTCCCGCATCGGTGCGCCGATGTGATCCGTGAACTCGACCGGAGCGGCACCGGTTCCGCCCTCCGCGCCGTCCACGACGATGAAGTCGGGAGCGATACCGGTTTCCAGCATGGCCTTGACCATGCCCATGAATTCCCACGGATGGCCTATGCACAGCTTGAAGCCGACCGGCTTTCCGCCGGACAAGTCCCGCAAGGTTGCGATGAAGCGCATCAGTTCGAGCGGGGTGGAAAACGCGGTGTGGCAGGCTGGCGAGATGCAGTCCCGACCCAAGGGCACGCCTCGGGTCGCTGCGATCTCGGCGCTGACCTTGGCCGCAGGCAGAATGCCGCCATGGCCAGGCTTGGCGCCTTGCGAGAGCTTGATCTCGATCATCCTGACCTGCGGCGCGGCCGCCTGTTCGGCGAAGCGTTCCGGGTCGAACCGGCCGTCGTCTGTCCGGCAGCCGAAATAGCCGCTGCCGATTTCCCAGACGAGATCGCCGCCCTCGCGGTGGTAGGGACTGATGCTGCCTTCGCCGGTATCGTGATAGAAGCCGCCGCGCGCGGCCCCGCGGTTCAGTGCGCGGATCGCATTGGCCGACAGGGCACCGAAGCTCATTGCCGAGATGTTGAGAATCGAGGCGGAATAGGGCTGACGGCATTCATTGCCGCCGATCGTGACGCGAAAGCCTGTCGGATCCGCCACGGGAGCGGGCCGGGTCGAATGATTGATGAACTCGTATCCGTCGCGATAGACATCGATCAGCGTTCCGAAGGGGTGATCGCCTGCTTCCCCCTTGGCGCGGCGGTAGACCAGTGTGCGCTGCGCCCTTGAGAAGGGTGCGGCTTCCTCGTCCGCCTCGAACAGATACTGCCGCAGGGCTGGCCGGAGACTTTCGAACAGCCACCGCACGTGTCCGATGATAGGGTAGTTGCGCTGCACCGCATGGCTACCCTGCAGCCAGTCGCGCAGGCCAAGAGCCGCTATAGCCAGGGCAAGGGTGGCGGCGGGCCACCATCCTGCCGCTCCGCAGAGGGCGAGAACGATTGCAGCGCATGCAATGATTATCGAGAGGGCCCAGGGAAGAAGGCGGCCAAGGCGCTTTTGCATGATCCTGATGAATTCTCCAATCGCGGACAGGGAAGATCTGGGCAAGGCGGCCGCAGGAAGCAATAGTCCCTGGACTGACCGATCACATCCGACCGGCGACGGGTTTGCAACATTCAATGCGAGATATAGATTGGAACTTTCGCCTTCAGCAAGGTCGAGGCGGTGGCGCCCCCGAATAGGAATTCGAACCAGGCAGGGTGACCGAATGCACCCATGACCAGTAAATCGAAATGGTCGCATTCCAGCCTCGTCAGCAATTGCGCTGAAACTTTGGGTTCATGTGCTTGTTGATTTCCGCTGAGAGTTGACCCGGGATTTCCATCGAGAATTGACCCGGGTGGCTGTGTGGTTCCCGCGATGTGCGGGGTGCCTGCTTGTCTCGCATGATGGGGTTGCGCAGAGATTGACTCTGCTTTTCATCTTTGATTTGTTGATCGCGCGCATTCCCGATCAGATCCGCACGCCACCTTGAAAGGGTGCGTCGTGCTTTCATCTAATCGTAGTTTGATCGTCGCTGCCACAATGATTTGTGTCTCGACCGCGAAGGCTAGAGAAGTCGATCTTGTCCATTTTTCGTCGTTTGCCGTTACAGCCAGCAATGAGCAGGGGGCGGTCGGAGTCGCGCTAAGCACGCACTTTGAACGGTTGGTTGAGCCGTCTGATGCGCGACGCATCAGTGAGAGAACCAACGCCATTGGCGGGAACGACCTGTCAGGACTTTTCGAACCGAAGCATCCGGCAATCTTGGCGCCTTCCACCTCGTCATCGTGCCTGCAGAATGGGTATCGCCCGACCTGGTGGTTGTCTCCAGAGGTAGAAAGCCGCCGAGTAGCCTATTTTGCAGCAATGTCCGCGATAGCTTGCGAAAACGGGCTCCCTGAGAGCCTTCTGGATGCGGTTATTGCTCAGGAATCAGGATACAAGGCTTGGGCACTAAGTGGTGCGGGTGCGATGGGCATGATGCAGGTCATGCCGGGAACAGCGAGAAATCTAGAGCTATGGAACCCTTGGGATGCGCTGGCCAACATGAGGGCGGGGGCACGCTACCTTCGTCAGCAGCTTGAGCGCTTTGGACGCGTCGATCTGGCCTTGGCTGCCTACAATGCGGGGCCAGAACGTCGTTCACTCGCGCTGGGCAACATTCCTGCAATCCCGGAGACCCGTAATTACGTGCAGGCCATCACAACCAACTGGGTGCGCCTCACTAAACTTGGGTGCTCAAATTCGACCGTTGCCGCGCGGGCTATGGCGGCCAACATCGCAGTACGAGCATCAGGCTACCGCGAGGTATCCCTCGTAACCTACGACGGCACGAATGCGGCAAACCCGATATAGTGCGCATACAGGACAGCGATGGCCAGAATGCTCGGAAACCCCAGGAAGTATGCAAGTTGGAAGTGCAACCACAGACGAGGTAGCCAAATGATCCACCCCTTTATCGTTTTGCCGCGCGGGGCAAGAACGCCTGCTCGAACATCGTAGCATGTCTTGAGCACCGCACAGGCGGAGCAGATCGCGGCGAGCAGGGTTACAGCGCTGTACAGCTTCTGCCACGCCAGAATGGTCTCAGGCGCCATTCCGCACTCAGGCCTGTAAAGTCTGGTCGTTCTGCATGACCCGCTCCTGGTGCGAGAGTAGCAGATCATAGGCCCGCCGGGCAGCCTCGTGGATGATCGCCGGCCGCAGGTCGACCTCGATCGAGCCGCGCCGGCAGGTCATGACCTCGAGGTAGAAGCTCTTCAGGCTTTCGGTCGCCAGGAACACGGCCTGGTTGGCGTAGGCGTCAGGATCATGGAGCAAAGCGACGCTGATCTTGGCGCGCACGTGATCCATGCCAAGTTCCCTGAATATCCGGTCTCGAAGGCCTTCCGTGAGGGGGTTCGTCTGTTTGAGGATCTTGTGCAGCCTGGGCCGAGGTATCCGCATCCGGTCCGCCAGATGTGCGGGCGGGATGCCCTGCCGGGCAAGCTCGGCATTGATCAGTTGCTTGTATTGGTCCTGTTCCCCAGGTCCCGGGTTCGGATTGGCAAAGAGAAAGACCGGTTCCGTCTCGGGATCAGTGCTCGGCTTGAAGACCGTCTCAGGCGTCAAGTTCCTGTGAGGCATTTTCTATCCCTCCCAAGGCAAAACGTCTATGGGATGGCATAACCTGTCAAGAGTCTTAAGAAGCGCGTAATACCGCTCCGGAGCTCTACCTAGATCAGATTGTGGCGCTCGGCGAGGTAGACCGCGAGTGGGACGAGGATCTTATCAACACCCTGTTTCTCTCCGATCTTCTTTAACTTGTCGCGCAGCGCATCGTAGTCGGCCGACCATTTCGACGTGACCTCAAGCCAAACCGCAATATCGCCGTCGACCGGGAATTCGCTAAGGAAGAGGTCGAGCTCCTCCTTGGAAATCCCGTGGGGTTTAATGCGTTCGCAGGCCCTTTGAACCGTCATTCGCATCGTCTGGAAGCGCCCGGTCCGCTTTGAATAGGCGCACATCGCATCGGCCAGCAGGTCGAAGCACTGCTGGCTCAGGTGAATCCTGACATTGCGGTTGCCTGCGGCCATAGGTGGATCATCCAGGACATGTCTTGCCCCGCATAATGGCCCGGAATCGTAAATTTTGCGAATCCAGCGATTACGGAGCGAGTCGCAGCGCTTGTTTCCTCCAGCGGGAATTCAAATTCCCTCTTGGGCATAAACAATTCCCGCAGGGGGAAAAGCAGTTCCCGCAAAGGGAATTTCGTTTCCCCAAAAGGGAAACAAAGCGCGCGCCAATTTGCCGCTTCGGGAAATCTTCCGATTCGCGGGGACAGCTCAACGACCTGTTAATTGCTCCCATCAGCGCACCTCTGTTCATTCTGAAGGCCGTGAATGACGCGGCTTTTGGAAAAAGGACGAGAGATGAAACGCATCACACAAGGAAAGGGTCAGGCCCTGCTCCAAGGCGCGGCGGTCGTCGCTGTCGCGGCCGTTTTCGGCAGTGAGGTCGCGATGGCCGGCGCCGACGCAACCTTCAACACGGCGCTTACCGCCTTCACCGGCTTCCTCGAAGGCTCGGGCGGCAAGATCATCACCGTGCTCAGCCTTGCTGGCGGCATTGTAGGTCTTGCCTCGGGCCGTTTCAGCCTGGCGCAGGTCGCCATTCCGGTCGGCGTCGGTGTCGGCGCGGGAACCGGCGTGCCGATCGTCACCGCCGCAGTCACCGCAACGATCTGACCCCAAGCGGTCCCCCTCCGGTCTCGCTCTTGAAACAAGGACTGGCCGGACAAACTGGAGGGCGGTGTCGTCTCATGAATCGCTATACGGTTCCCGCGCATCTCGATGATCCCGAGCTCATCGGCTTTTGGACGCTCGATGAGTTTCTCAGCATTATCCTGCCCTTCGCGTGGGGGATCCTGTCTCAACATATTCTGATTGGGATTTCAGCAAGCGTGCTGGCCTGGTGGGGATTGCGCAAGTTGAAGGCGGGACGTGCCGTCTCGTGGATCATTCATTCGGCCTACTGGTACCTGCCCGGTGCCTTCATGGGTCTCAAGGCGACGCCGCCCTCCCATCTTCGACTGATGGCGGGCTGATATGGACCTCTCGATTTCGCACGGTCAGGCGCAGCGGCTTTTGAAGCAGCGCAACCTCCTGGCGATCACGGCAACCGGGCTGTTCGGCCTGAGCGTGCTGCTTACCCTGACCGCGGCGCACCGCGACCGCGAGGTGGTGCTGCAGCCGGTGCTGGCTAAGCCGCTGACGCTATCCTCCAGCCACGTCGACAAGGACTATCTCGAGCTGGTGACGCGCGATGCCGCGCTCCTGACGCTCAACCGCTCGCCGTCCAACCTCCAGTACTGGATGGATTCGATCCTCGCCATCACGGATCCCAGGACCCACGGCCGGATGAAGGCCGAGCTCATGAAGATCTTCAATGAGCAGAACGGCTCGAGCGTGTCGCAGTATTTCACGATTGAGCAGCTGACCGTCGATCCCGATGCCCTGACCAGCGAGGTCAATGGCGTTCTCCACACCGTCGTCGGCTCCAAGGAAGTGACCGCCGAGGCGCGGACCTTCCGCTTCGTGTGGAGCTACTCGGGCGTCAGCCTCAAGCTCGCCGGGTTCGGGCGTGTCACCAAGGATGGCGCGGGTGGCGCCACGGGAACTGGGCCCGGCAAGACCAGCAACAAAAGCGATGGGGGAGAGGGGTGATGGCCCAGCTTGGATGGGGCGCGATTGGGGTTGGCGCAGTGCTCGCCGGCAGGCCCTATGCGATTACGGGGCGTCCGGTGGGCGCGGCGCTCATCTGCCTTGGCGCGCTGTGTCTCGCTGCTCCCGCCATGGCAGACCAGAGCATTCCTGCGGCCGACAACGGCACGGTCGCCTGCATTGCCTCGGCGAAGGATTTGACCCGCATCAGCCTTGCCGGCGATCAGTTCGCTTCGGTCTCGAAGATCAGCACCGGCAATCCGGCCGAGGACTTCAAGATCGTCAACGAGCCGGTGCGCGGTGACATCTACCTCTCGGTCCCCGACGGCTTTGCGAGGACCAACCTCTCGTTCTTCGGCACCACCCGCAAGGGCTACGTCTACAAGTTCGTCTGCCTGGTTCGAGGGAACGACGCTGAGCAGGTGTTCGTCACCAATACCGCGATCAAGGCGGAAGCCGCGCGCGACTGGGAGGTGCGAAGTTCGCCCGAGGACAGCGCGGTCCGCCTCGCGCAGGCGATGTACCGCAGCGAGACCATCGAAGGCTTCGAGGTGCGCCAGGACGTGCTCGAGCCGGTGACGGTCGGCAAGCTCGAGGTCCAGCAGGTCGGTGAATACCGCGGCGCCGACCTCAAGGGCCTGGTCCTGCGCGTCCGCAACACCGGCCGCGACGCGCTGCCGCTCGACGAAAACATGCTCGCCGCCAAGGGTGCGGTCGCCTTCATGACCCCGGTCAGCGAGCTCGCGCCCGGCCAGGCTGCCGCCGTCTACCTCATCCAGTCGAACGGAGGCCGCTGATGGATTGGAAGAACCCCTTCCGCAAAGGGCCCAAGGCACTCGACGGGCCCGCCGGCGACACCGAAGCAAGCGATGCCTCGCCGCTCGGCGATGCGATCGTCGCCAACGAGGCGGTCAAGAAAAAGCAGATGCTGCTGCTCGGTGCCGGCGGTCTCGCCGCGCTGCTGATCGGCTCGACCTACATCTTCTCGGGTGACGGCAAGAGCAGCGATGCACACGTCAAAAAGGAAGTCGGCGACGTCTCGGTCGACGAGATGGTCAACAAGAACATGGCCGAGAAGGAGTGGCGCGCCCAGTCCGAGGCCCAGATGATGGCCATGGACAACAACATGCGCGCGCTCGCCGCCCGTGCACAGCGCGCCGACCAGCTCGAGGCGCAAATGGCGCAGGGCCAGGCCCAAGGGGCGATGGGTAGTGCAGGCGTGTCGCCGGACACCGAGCGGGTGCTCTCCGCCTATCAGAGCGAGAACGAGCAGCTCAAAGCGGCGCTCGCGGCGGCGCGGCAGTCGCCGGTCATGGGGCAGCCGGTTTTGGGCCCGGGGG
>Ga0209023_10005440_pt1 | contig 13931 bp, 14 predicted proteins | sample LakOneMetagenome_FD_187468 | JGI IMG/M metagenome (GOLD analysis project Ga0209023, IMG submission 187468) | Freshwater and sediment microbial communities from Lake Erie, Canada (SPAdes) (version 2) | ecosystem: Environmental > Aquatic > Freshwater > Lentic | place: Lake Erie, Canada...
GGTCGAACGGCCCAATCCCATTCGAAGCCAAATTTGGACAAGGGCTCGTCAGCGAAGCTGCCGCCGATCGAGCGCTCAGGCACCACGATGATGGCTTGCTTCAAGCCTTGGTTATGGAGCTTGTCCAGAGCGATGAACATCAACGCACGGGACTTTCCGGATGCCGGCGGGGACTTGATCAACAGGTATTGCTCGCCGCGCTTCGCAAAGGCGCGCTCCTGCATAGGGCGCATGCCCAAGGCATTGGTCTTGCTCGACGCACCAGTGCGCGCCGTCGTGATGGAGACCGAAGGGACGGTGTATTTGTTGGTTGGATTTTCTTCCATGCTCATGACGCCTTCCCCCTGCTCGCCTTGGTCTGACTAGCCTTCTTCTTGGTGTAGAGTTCGAACAGCTTTTCAAGCCGCTCAGTGTCGTTCTTGAACCGCCGTCCGATATAGATCCTTTCAATAACTTCATCGTTCTGATCGTGGGCCCGACGAAGGTCTTCCGGCATATCATCGGGGTCGTATAGATTGGATATGTTCTTGGGGTAATGCGCCTCACGGGCAAGCAAAATCCCTTCTGCGCTAGCAGTGAGGTCGGCTTTGTTCTGTTCGGTAAGAGTTGGAAGTGGGAACGTATTCCAGCCCAATGTATTGGAGTAGGAATAACGCATTTCCAGACGAACACAGACCGCCCCCGTCCAAATTAAGTGCATCTTTGAAGCAATGAGAGCTAGGTTCCACAGCGGAGCGTCATACAAGGCAAAAGCCTTATTGTGAACAACGGCATTGGCTGCCAAAAGAACGACAGGTAAAAACGGCCTGTCCTCTGAACTCACAATCGGCACAACAAGCAAGCTTGTCTTGGCCTCATATTGATCCCGGAAGCGCCATGGCGTCTCAACCAACTTCTGCGCCTGGACGTCCTTTTTCTTCTTCTTGCGTTCTTGGCGCGAATTTTCGACGCGCGCCCAAATTATTGGAATGGTTTTCGCCAACTCCACGTTTTCGTTCGTAATCCAAAGGCACTCTCGGGGCACACCGCTAATGCTTTCCCGAGAGCCATATAAGGGACGAATAAACGAGGTAACACGAGGGTCGGCCTTGATTAGTGCAGAAGCTTCGTCTTGCGACAACATCAAGTCATTGGCGTAGTAGGGGTGGTTTCCGAATTGCATCGGAGAACGATCGTCTGGAACTTTTGTCCGCGGCACAACAATCACGTTGTCGCCAGGCACAAGATATGGACTGATATTTGGAACTGTTCGAACGGTTGCATCCCCCGCCTCATCGGTCATGTAAATTTGTCTTGTCGCCGATTGATCTCGCGTCAAGCCAATGATCGCGACAGAAACGCCGGCGTTTTTAGCAGCGAGATTTGTCCACTTAAACGATTGGTATGCGAACCGGATCACTGCACCTTCTCGAAGTAATGCTGGCCACAATGCAGATACTTGGATGCCTTGGCAGATTGAATTCGTAGAGACGAAAGCTGCCTCGGCCTGCGTTTCGGACATATAGTCCACAGCCTTCACGAACCAGCCGGTGACATAGTCCAGCGACAAGGTGTCCTTGGTCCTGCCCCGAAAAACCGATTTCAATTCCAACTTTTGCGCATCGGTCTGATACTTGCGCCCCACATAGGGTGGATTTCCGCAGATATAAGTTTCACCGCCTTCATTCTCAAAATCGATCTCGGCCTGGTCAATTGGTGTCTCAAATAGATCATCAGAGACAAGTTTTACCGTTGTCCCTGTTGGTGGACAGATTGCAAGCCAATCTAGGCGAAGTGCGTTGTCGCATGTAATCCAATTCTGCGAGTCCAACGGCAAGACATCAGCCAATGCTTCTTTTTGCCCGCGATGAAAAACGTCGCACTGGAATTTCGCGATGATGAGCGCCAGCCGGGCAATCTCAGCCGGGAAGTCGCGTAGCTCAATTCCTCGGAAGTTCGTCAGTGGGATCTCTGTCCTAGACTCAGTTTCACCTCGCCGGCGATTGATTTCCGCTTCGATTTCACGCATTTGCTTGTAGGCGATGACGAGGAAATTTCCACTGCCGCATGCAGGATCGAATACGCGAATGTGAGCCATCCGCTTACGAAGGTTGAATAGCTTGACCTTGTTATCACCTGCCGCCGCCAGCTGCGTCCAGAGATCATTCAAGAATAATGGATTAAGGACTTTCAAGATGTTGGGCACGCTTGTGTAATGCATCCCAAGCAAACCGCGCTCCTCATCGTCGGCGACCGCCTGGATCATCGAGCCGAAGATGTCGGGATTGATTTTCTTCCAGTTCAACCCGCCCGCATGCAACAAGTAGGTGCGGGCCATCTTGGTGAAGCGAGGAACTTCGGTGCTGCCGGAGAAAAGACCACCGTTGACATAGGGGAATGCTTCCGCCCAACGAGGAAGCTTCGCTGCAGGGCGATCTTCGGGCTTGATGTTCATTGCCGAAAAGATCGTTTCCAACACCATTGAGGTATTGGAACCGTCTCGTTCAGTCATCTTTTCGACGGTCTCGGTGAAGATCCCATGCCCGTTGAAAATATCGGTGTCTTCTGCAAAGAAACAGAAGACCAGGCGAGCCATGAAATGGTTCATGTCTGGCCGACGCTCTGACTTGGCCCACTCGGGGTTCTCGCGCAGAAGCTCCACATAGAGCTTGTTGAGACGCCCCGTTGCACGGATGTCTACCGGGTTGTCTTTGATCTCTTTGACCGTCGTGATCCCGGCAAGCGGGAGGAAGAAGCCAAAGTGGTCTGGGAAGTCTTCGAACCCGCAGGCGATCGTTTCGCCGGTGGTGCGGTCCTCGGCCTCCATCGTTTCGCCATCAGTGGCCAGGATGAACTTGGCCTTGGCCGAGGCGGTTCTGGGACTAGCCCGCAGAGCTTTAAGCGCTTCCCCTACTTGCCCTGGTTCTGCGACAACGATATGGATGTTGTTGCGTTGCAACACGCCGCCGGGCAGATCCGAGGCGTTGGTATCGCCCTTTCGTAGGCGCTGGATAGCAGTGGTCTTGTTGCCAAACGCGGCCAGGAACGCGAAAGGAAATTCGGCGGGATCGAAGGGTTCAAGAGCCAGTTCGGAGACAGCGGCTTCGATCTCAACTGCGTTCATCAGGTCTTGGGCTTGGTTGGCGGCTTTCCTATGGCTGGATTATGACCGGGACCCCGGCTGGCCCCCAAGGAGGCGCCTCAACTCCTGCCAACATCCCTGAAATAGGCGTTTAATTCCGTTGATTGATTGATCAATTCGAAGAGTTCGGCCGAGAGAGGCTGTTCGGGATCAAGTGGCAAAACCGCCGTATGGATCTCTCCGGAGTTGTATCCGGTGCCGTCCCCGAGTTTCATGGGGTCTAGGCGCAGGAGCTTTGCCCCTGACGGCTCACGACTGGGCCAAAGGTGCAAGGGGCCGTTCAAGGGATGCCAATCGGGGTGTTGCTTTTGGATCGCCTGATTGTGGCGCTCTCGGACCCGGAGAGCATGCTCGGATGCCTCCACAGGATCGACAAACCCGGCATCCAAGAAGATCTCCTCGAAGAGCCCGCCGTAATCGTAGAGACGGTGCAAGACCACGACCAAGTAGCGGGCACCCCGGAGGCGCTCCATTTCTTTGCGGATCCCGGCCTCAATGGGCAGGTTGTAAGGATGGGCAACGCGGTTGCACCACCCCGGCACCAGGTGCTCGAACCCTTCCATGATCGCTGGCGCTTTGGTCATTGGCCCAGTTTAGCCATGCCCTTCGCAAGGCTTGAGACGGCTCGTTGGGGAACGGGCGGATTACGCAGCTAAGCGAAAATCGAAATCGATCTGACCCCGCCCTCCTAAGACATTGGCTATGCGCGCAGCCATCGAGACATATTGGGCCATGTGGCCCAGGGGTTGAAATTTCGCTCCCGGGTAGTTCTTGCTCGCCACGCTCAACGCTTGGGCGAACTTCTTCGCGCGAACATTGCAAAGACCTACTGGTTTGCCGTCTTCAATCACGATAATGAGGAACTGCGTTCCATGTCGCTGCATGGCCGACCAATGATAGAGATGCGTCGCAGCACGGAAGCGCTGGATGCTCACCATCAACTCATGTTTATTGCAGGCCAGCATGAGGTCGGGATAGGCAGCTTGGATGGCGTCGGCGCCAGCCTGACTTGCATCCGCTTCTACAAGCAGACTTAGCTCTGGGTGGTTTCGATCTGGCCAAACTGCAACGAGCATTGTGATGACCCATTCCGGGGATACACCAGAACTACATCGGAATCCGATCGCGTCAACGTTTCAGCCTGCATGTTCGTGTTTATAGTCGCTTCGCCCGAGAGGTAGTCTCGACTTGAACAGTCGAATGATCGAGTGCTTGCCATGCTGCATATTGGATCGCCTCGCGCGCTAATTTGGCAATGAACATCTGACTAGCCGCACTGTAAAAGAAACATTCGGATTCACCGCCGGCTTTGTGTATCGGTAACAGTGGTTGCTGCTCCCATATCGAGATAATCGAACGCAAGAAGCCAAGCGTGTCTGACGGCCATGGGCGTTTTCCCTCCCATGCGGTCGCAATAATCTCGCACCATTTCAGATCCCCTAGCAAGGCTGAGCGCAAGCAATCAATCGTTGGGGCCGCAATCGCCCCGCGGATTGAGAATGGCATTCCCTTAACGAACTCCCATTCGGGCTGAATGTCTCTGAGGAGCACCTCACGCCGCCCGGCATCTTGTTGCATGGTGGCGCTCGAACTTGGGGGATGCACCACGTATACAACGCCGTCCGTCCGCGTCAACGTTTTGCGTGATTGCTTGACAGGTGTGAACTTCGCCATAACGTCATTGAGCAGTTCGGAAAAACGGAGTTCATGCACTCCTATGCCTAGCACTTAGGCCGAGCGGCATTTCATTCGCCAATAGGAGTTGTCATGAAACATCAGAAGCAGAGCGGATTTACGCTCGTCGAAATTTTGCTTGTGCTCGGGATCATTGCAATCTTGGCCATTGCAGCCTTCATCATCTACCCGCAAGTCATGTCGAGCTCTCGGGCCAATACCGAGCAAGCCAACATCATGTCCATTACCGCGTCCACAAAGAATCTCTATCAGGGTCGCTACGGCACGGCGGGCACTGACTTGCTTCCCATCGTTAACCAGGCACGCGGCATTCCCAATTCAATGAACGGCGGGGACTTTTCGGGAACCGCGACGATCACGAGTTCCTGGGGAAGCGGTGTGGAACTTGCAACCGTGGCGGGCGGTGGCGGAGGAACTGCCTTCGCCTTGACCTACTTGGCCATGCCATTCGATATCTGCCAGAAACTTGTGCCCGGTGTGTTGCCCAATTTCGATACGGTCGTGGTGGGTTCAACTTCACTCACAAAGACCAGCGTTCCCGCTGACATCATCACCGCTTGCGGGACCAGTGGTGCACATAATGTGGTTCTGACCACCACTTAATCGAGGAAAAGATGAAGCCCGGCGGGCTCCACGCGCCGGGCTTCGTGCTGTTCGCCCCGGAGAATAGGCGGGTCAGCGGATGTTGATGCAAGTCCGCGCATCAACAAATCCACGGTAAGGCCAAGTCCGTGCGTGTCAACGATGAGGATGGGTCAGACCCATCCCCGTGAGGCCATCGAAGTGCAATCCGTGGCGGTAATGATTAGGTGATCGAGGATCCGGCAGTCGATGAGGGCCAGGGCATCCTTCAACCTCAGGGTAACTTGCCTGTCGGCGCCGCTGGGTTCACTGTTATTCGAGGGGTGGTTGTGCGCCATGATGCAGGCTGCCGCTCCATGCTTAATTGCGGCCTTCACGATTTCGCGGGGATGGATTTCTGCCCCATCGATCGAACCCAGCGCATGCGTTTCTACTGCGATGACTTGATGGCGCGACGAGAGGTAAGCGACTTCGAAGCGTTCGTGATTCAGTCCAGCCAAGCGCATCTGGAATAGACGGCGAGCGTCGGAAGGGTCAGTGATCTTGGGGCCAGTGAGAAGTTTGCGAAGCAAGACATCGGAGGCTGCCGCCAACAGGTCCTCTTCACTCATCGGATTGGTCAGGTTGTAGAAGCCCTGGTTGTCGCGTGCGAAGCCCATGTGTTTCTCCCATTCGCGCCGTCGTGGCGCTCGTGGGGTTTCAGGGCTGGGCCGACGGTTCGGTGGTGCACGCTCGCGTTACAAGGAGGCAGTGGCCCGCAGGGTCTAACGGTCACCGACTGGAAAACCCTTGGGGTTGCACACACAGACAGGCCCGCACGCTCCCCGAAGAGAGCGCCAGGCACGAATGGGAGATTGGGCTTGCGACTTAGGGGCCTTTGATCCAATCCGTCCAGCTGGACCAGTTGGGGCTACCCACGACTTCGATAGGCTCCTGGACCCACTGAACCGACATACGCGCAGCCTCGGCCAGCGACTGGGGGAAGAACGCGCTGCCGGGTTCGGCCAAGAACCACGCGCCTTGAATGGCATCGCAGTGTTCGCAATGTGCCGCGAGATAAATCTGATCCCGCGTCTTCGTATATCCAGGCCGCATCCACGGCGCTTCGCTCGCGAACAATGCCCTCGTTGCAGGATCCAGGCCTACAATAGGGTTGAGCACTGCGTCCTGATCGAAGACCTCGCCCTGCCCGTCCACCACTTCGTCGTAGCCACGGAGCAACACGGTGGTCGCACGGGTGTCCTTGCCACACTTCCAGCACGCAACCTGTCCTGTGATGAGCGCAAAGCGATCAGCGGTCAGCGTGTCATCGCCGCTTGGGGCTTCCGGGTCGCGCGTGAGCCAGCGAGCGAACGGCAATGGATCGATGCCTTCCGGCACAAACCATACGCGAGCCTGCGCGTCCCACTCCGCACCCAGGGCCTTGGCCTGGTCCTTCTCTTCAAACGGCACGTCGAGCTGCATAGATCCTCCGATGCGGCACAAGTAGCGCGTGGATTGGTAACGTCAACCTATCGAGGCGCGGTCGCAGGAGCAACATCCCCAACTAAATCGTTGGGGATCCGATCGCGTCAAGGTTACAGGCGCCGAGATTTTGAAACTTGTAGCGCTTCGCTCGGCATATCGCGAAGTCGCTCCAACATTTCTATGGGATTAGGCAATTTGATAGTCGATCTAGCGTTGTCAGAAAGCGACGCAATCCCCGCTTGCACCGTGCTAGCTTGCAGCGCTGCATGGTTCTTCAAGCTTTGCATCTGTTCGCGCCATTGCCCTACCACCTTACCGATCCATTCCCGATCATGCTCGGGAATAACCCCCGTGTCCATGACTGAATCAGAGACGCGACTCGGCAGCTTATCCAGGTGCTTTTCCAAGATTTGACCGTAACGCGAGCGAGGTCCGGTATTCCTACCGTCCACCTCCTGCCACGCAATGCTTTCGATTCGCTTGTCTCCGTGAATCTTGGGTTGTTGTAGCAACTCAATATCTTCGTTAGCGAAACGAACGGTAGCCAGACGAACCGGCTTACCCCAACTACTACCGCCACGGGCAGTGGTTTCGATAACGGCAGTCGTGTGTGTGCTATCTGCGATAGCGCGAAAGATTTTACGAGACATGTTCATACCTCCATTTGTTGGCTAAGGAATAGCCGCCAAAGAGGCGGTGAACGAAGAACTGTTTACAGGCTACTGCAACGATTTTCGGCGTCAACGTATAAAGGCGAAGATGCTCACGCTATCGCCTCGGGAACTTCATTATTGAAGATCCTCTCGATCGTGGCCTCGATTTCCCTTTCCTTAGCCTTGGTCTGCTTGATGGACCGGACCGTTGCAAACGGGATGTTGGCAAAGCGCATTGAGACATGGCGCTTGACCTTGCGATCCTTCGTAGTGATCTGCTTTTCATCAAAGGGAGTGTTATGGAAGGTCGCCCTGACTTGCTCCCAGAACTTCTGGGCAGACCACTCCTTGTTGCCGTTCTGCTTGCAGTAGTCGACGAATGCGTCGTAAATTTCCTGCTTCTCGGTCCAGTGATCGGCACTGACAATGGTCTCTTCTTCCGACAGGAATGCCGAGACCGGGTTAGTTTGTTGCTCCGCCGCCTGAGTGATCTGAACCACCGCTTCCGGAGCCTCGGGCAATGCGCCGCGCTGGATCAATCGGGCAGCACCTTGAAGCAGCCAGTCGAGCACCTGGGCCATCTCTACCGGGCTATCGGTGATCAGCTTGTGGTAGTCCGCGATACGCCGTGGATCGCCTTCTTTCAGGCGAACCGAGAACGGAATGATCATCATGCGGCGCTTCATGCCGTAGGAATGATCGTTGAAGGTGATATGAAAGTTTGTCGCCATGAAGAGCGTGGTGCGCGCAACGATTGTGACGCGGTCCCGATACTTGCGATTAAGCGGAACCGGATCCCACGAGGAGAGGGCCTTCAATCGACTGGCCTGAACGTCATCGATGTGCTTGGGGCATTCAGTGCAAATGGCGATCCGAGCACCCAGGAAGTCCTGGATACCGTATTCGCCAGCCAAACCGGCGATATCCATGGCCACGTTGCTCGGCGCCGGATGCAGAGCACGGAGCAAGTGAAGAAGCGTGGATTTGCCGTTAGACCCGTCCCCATAGAGCACGAAGATCTTCTCGAAGCAGATCGGCAGGAATGAACTCGCTACTGCCTCTTGCAGCAGATCGCGAACATCCGGGTCCGGGAAGAAGATATCCAGGTAGCGGCCGAAATAGCTCTTGGGATCTACCGATCGGGGGATGTAGCTACCGTCCTTCTTATCCACCCGCTTCCAGTCGAACTTCGACGGGATGCAACTGGTGAGGCCCAGGTCCTTGTTTGGGGTCTTTGCAGTGATCTTTCCGGTCTTGCGATCGATATGCAGATACGCGCCCTGCAACCCCATCACGATTTCCCGAGAGTCGTCTTGTTGGGTGAGCACCTGCTTTTGATCGAGCAGCATGCCCGCCCGCGCCGTATCCACCATCTTCTCGGCTTTGTCCTTGGAATACTTGTCGGCCTGGAAATCGCGCAGCCAGCCAAGAGCATGATTGATCGAGTGCTCGTCCTTCTGGGACTGCCAGTAGCACGCTCCGCCTTGGTCCTCGTGCCAGCGATAGAAGGTGTTATCGAAGCCGTTCTCGACCGCGCCACCGATGCGCAGGTCAGCGTCCACTTCCAGCTCCCATTGATAGAGAAGCTCGGGACTTTGCTTTGCCTCGGGATCCACCACTAGCTGGAACCCCGCCTTCCTGGCTTTCTTCTCTTCCTTCTTCGTGATCCTGTCCACGGCGACAGGCGAGGACGTGTGCACATATTCCACGCCTCCAAAGCTCGCGCGGAACCCCAGCCGATCCTCGCCACGACGGGCAACGATTGCGTCAAGCGGGTCGATTACTGCCCACTTGACAGTGTCTCCTTCCAGCCCGATGTTGGTATTAGACATGTGCCCCATGTCGTCCATCGCTATCTCCCATCACGATTTAGTTGTGCACCAATCCCCACCCTGCCAGGTGGGGTTTTCTTTTAGGCCTCGACGGCCTCTTTTTCCGCCAGCTTGAAGACAGCGAGGCGGGCCACATAGGCCTTACTCGCACGGTGCTTCTTCGCCAGCGCATTCAACACTTCCAGGAACTGGTCATCACATGCGAACTGGAAGAACTTCTCCTTCGTCGCATCCTTCGCTTCAGTTTTCGGCTCGGATTGCTTGTTGTTCATGATGTTTTCCAGTGTTGTTAGGGAACAGTTCCAGCAAAGCAGAAGATCTTCTCGCGTCAATGCCCCACACCAAGATTTCATTCTTCCGTTTCTGCTTCACGGGCAGACGTTAATGCCCGTGAACGCTAACTCCTTGATACGTTTGAACTTCACGGGCAGTCACGACTTCACGGGCTATTTGAAGAAACCTACGCGCGAGAAGTGTTCGGTCCGGATAAACTTTGGAATTGATTTTTTTCTATTAGAGTTTTTTGGAAATGCCCGTGAAGCCGTGAAAGGGCGTGAACGGATTGCAAGCGATTGAATCGAATTGAGTTATCAGGCGCAGCCCGTTCACGGCCCTTCACGTCTAGGCGTGAACTCACGCCGCTTCAACCTCCTCCTTGGCTTTGTTGAATTGGATTTCACTCCAACTTGTCTCGTAGCCCAAAGCATTTGCGGCCCAGTCAATTGCCAGTTTCATCGGTTGCCCGAACTTTGCGATGTGCAAATTCGCCAACTCGAGAACCGCCTTTTGGATACCTTGCTTCACTGCAAACGCTAGACCCACGGCAACCATGTGGTTGTATCGGCCTTCAAGAGCCGTGAAGCTGCCTTCACTCGCAGCCTCGCAGACTTTCCTAAATGCCTTTTCGAGACAGATTTCGCATTCGCCGCAGGGGATATTCGAGCCGATCAGAGACACAACCTGATCATGCACTCGCACTCGACTCTTCGACCTCTTCTTGTTCATTTCGCTTCTCCATTCCGGCACCGCGCCGGGGTGGATAAACTGTCGCGCCAAAACAATGAGGGATTGGGGCATCCCCCAATCCCTCTGAAATTGACTTATTTTTTGGTGCTCAGAGAACAATTTTCTGCGCTATGCGGATGCCACCTTCGAGCAAAACGCCGTTTATCAGGCTGTTCTCGCTTATCCCATCCCACCTTGCTGCAGCACCGAGTGCTGAATTTTGCTTTGGAGCTCGTCCAGAAGGCAGGTTTCGTGCTCGATGAGCGCCTGCGCCCATTGGAGCCTGTCCCGCTGGCTACTCCAATGGGGGTGCTCCACCGCTTCCTGAACGGTCATCCAGCAGATGAGACCACGGTTCTTCAAGACCTCGTAGATCTCGCTCTCTGAAAGCACGAGCCCGTAGAGGGTCGTGTTTCCATTCTCAATCTTGTAGTTGACCGGGAGCTTCGCCTTGGAGCGCGATATCGATGCATCGGGATCCGCCCATTTGCAGCCCGTCCGTGGAGCTGACAGGCCCAACTTAACGAGCACATCGTGCCACTTGATCGCCTTTTCGACCGTAGTCTTCGGCGTCTTCTCATCCGAGAACGGGCTCTTGGGCGGGTTCACTTTCAAGAGCTTGGTGAGTTTTTGCGGCGACTCTTCAATCAATACCGCAACACCGTTCCGATCAATTGGCGTCTTGCCATCCAGTTCCGAGAGCCGCCTACGAAGCGTTCCATAAGCCACGTTTTCACGGCTACGCTTTCCAAAGAACACCTCGATCGTGTGTTGAATTGCGTGTTCACGCGTCGCTGTCATAGCCCACCATGCCTCCCTTTCGCCCCGCTCGCATCGCCCGTCGCCTGCTGCAGTTGCTGGTGCTCGCGCGACGCCAGCAACCGCCTTCCTGCTTCCTCTGCTATTTCGCGCAAGGTCTCGGTATAGATCTCCGCCCAGACCGCGAATTCGTCGGCATCGGCCCATTCCAAACGCAAGGCCTCGTCTAGGCTGGCCGCGTCGAATGCGTAGTCTTCGATCGCTGCGCGGTAGTCGCTCTCCTCCATCGTGAGCAGATGGCCCAGCACCACGCCCTCGGTGATGGCCCAGGGCTGTGGGCTCATCAGATCGGCGAGCGTGGAGAACGAGAGCGGCGTGCGAAGCTGCAATTGCTCCAATGCCTCGGCCGTAGCGCGGCAGCGCCGCAGAAAGATTTCGGCCGTCAGAACTTCAATCTGCGCCTTGGCGCGCTTCTCGGCGGCCGCCCTGCGCTCGGCCAGGTCGGCTTTAACTGTCTCGGATTTACGCGTATTTCGTGCGACGGACATTACCTGGCCGGTAGGTTGGCAGTTCCAAGGGCGGATCGTCCTTCTCGTCCATGGCAGGCCGGTCAGGTCCCCTGAGCATATTCCAAACCCGGGGGCTGCTGCCGATGATTTCGTCCTCGCACACGGCCATGATCTTCCTCAGTTCCGGCCACTCCTGCTGGCTATATCGCTCCGTCACCTTCGCCATCCGCCGGCCGCTGTCCTTGTCCTCCAACGTATCGGCGTGGTGGTTTAACAACTGGCTGACCTTATGCCCAGGCAAGAGCTTGGCGGCGACCCGGGACAGGGTTCGACGCAAGTCGTGTGGGGTCAGATTGATGTCGATGCCCTTCTTGGGGTTGAACAACCCTGCATCGAGCCGAATGTTGTCGAGCATTGCCTTGCTGTCAGTATGGTGCCCGGTCTTGGAGCTCTGATTGCGCGCGGGGAAGACCCAACGCTTCGTTGCATCGAGCAGGTATTCCATCTGTGCGAGATCCTTCTCCGCTCGGGCGATGGGATACGGGCCTACTCGTCGGCGCTTGTAGTCGATGAGCGTTTTCTTCGCCGCGGCGATGCGCAGGGGCAGATCTGCAAGTTCAAGCTCACGCGCCGTCTGGCGCCAGCGCAGGATCTTGTCGGCGAAGTAGGACACGGGCAGCAGCTGGAACTCACCCGACTTGGTGTCGTGGAAGAACACCTGCGAGCCACGGAAGCCCGTAATTGGGTTGATGGCCTGATCGTTCGGAACGCCTTTCTTCTCGGGTGTGAGCCAGACCCAGGACGCAAGGTTCAAATCGAGCTCGTCCTTGGTGCATGAGTCGAACCATCGCACCGCCGAACTTTCTCCGCGACGCGAGCCCCAAAGTAGGGTGAGCAGCAGGTAGTCCACGCCGGTCGCGTTGTTGCCGCCTTGAAACGCACGCCGCCCCATGAGAGCTTTCAGCACGGCGGGCAAGGTCTTCTGCCCTGTTTGCGCATCGTCCAGACCAAGTGGGTTGCGCACCTTGGCCTGCTCGTAATGCCGATTGAGCTCCAAGTTGCTTCGGAACATCTCCTTCTCGCCCAACACGGTGAAGGGGTTGTAGACCAATACTGGCTGCCGGTCGGTTTGCGCGGCGAGCTTGCGTGCTTGATTGAGCGCGATATCCACCGCACGCCGCGCATCACCCATTGTGTATTCGGTCGCTGCCAACCCCGCACTCTTGGCCAGCGCCGCTTGCTTGGCCGATAGGCCAAGTTTCACCAGCGCGGTTAGGTCGAGTTTCCACCACTCCTTTTGCTTTTCTAGCAACGCCTTGATCTGCGGAGACAGGCGATTGGAGCGCTTCATCGACGAATGGCGAAGGGCATGCCATCCCTCAATCACATCCTCGTCCCGAAGGGTCGCAATCTCCCGATCGGCGAGATTTACGTCCTCTCGCTCCAAGCGCGCCAAGGAAAGCCTCACCGCAAGGATGCTGCTGGACTTGACCTTGCCATTGATGCGCTTCTCTTCCAGATCGCCGACGTAGTCCAGCATCGCTTGCCGAACCGTCTTGCGCTTCATGGCCTGCTGGGAGCTCGTTATCTTCACGCGCTCCCGCGGATCCTCGCCGGTCTGACGGACATGGGCCCGCTGGGCATTGGCCAATTCATGGGCCGTGGCCAGCGATAGCTCCTTGACCGAGCCGAGGCTGATCCTCTTGGCGATCTTGTTGTGCTTGATCCGGACCTCATAGAAAGCGCCCATGGGGCCGACGTAGAAGCCAAACCCGATCGGCGCCCCTGGGGTGCCATCGCGGAAGCGGTAGGGCTTGCCGCTCTTGTTCTCGATGAGGGTGGCCTTGCCGTTCTCGGCCAGCACGGGGCGTTTGGACGCATCCAAGTCGCGCAGTTGCGCTTGGGTCAGGCGATACTTCTGATCGTTGGTGTCCATGGTGGCGCCCCTGTGGCTTCTTATGGACACCCACCCGCCAGACCTTTGGGACATTGTGGGCGCCTTATGGACACTTTGCCACGCCAAAAGGGCTCAAATCAAGCTCGATGAAGACCCAGAACCATCCAAAAACTAATCCAGATATACGGCTATTTTTAAGCCTATTTCACGATCGAAGCAGTTATTTATGGCCTTTTTCCGATACTTTACCTTCTGAATGTCTGATCCGTCCGCAATTTCAAGCCGTTCTGGTAGTGGAGCTGACCACACTCCACTGATGAAGCAATTCTTCGCCGCCAAGGCGGAGCATCCGGACGTGCTGTTGTTCTTCCGCATGGGCGATTTCTACGAACTGTTCTTTGATGACGCGCG
>Ga0209023_10005442_pt1 | contig 13925 bp, 13 predicted proteins | sample LakOneMetagenome_FD_187468 | JGI IMG/M metagenome (GOLD analysis project Ga0209023, IMG submission 187468) | Freshwater and sediment microbial communities from Lake Erie, Canada (SPAdes) (version 2) | ecosystem: Environmental > Aquatic > Freshwater > Lentic | place: Lake Erie, Canada...
CCGGTCATCTGGGCGGTCAGTTCTTCGACCTGCTGGGTGCTCGCATCCTGACGCGCGAGAAAAACATGCTCATAAAGAGGCATGGGTGTCCTTTCCTGTGTTGGCGCGGTTCCCGGCGGCAAGCCCTTCGAGACCTCCGGAAAGGACTCGATAATGCTCAGAAGGCGGAAGCACGGGACGACGGGCCGACTGGCCCTGCCACATCAAAATCGCCGATAGGTGAGATTGCTGCGACCGTCCGTTCAGCTCCCGGCCGGGATCCACGGATGCGCGGGTTATAGGGATTTTGGGCCGGATGGCAAGCTTTGATGCCGGCTTGCGGCCGATTTCCGGCTCATCGGCACGTCAACGGTGGGGAAGGCCGAAACACCCCGTTGACGTATTTGTTTGTATGACATACAAATAAATATCAAGAGGGAATATGGCTCCCAAATCCGTCCAGCCGGCTCCTGAGGCCCCCAGCGGCGATCCCAAGCACGCCGCCCGTGCGACCCGCACCGCGGGGCGCGAGATGCGCTCGCGGCTGCTGGACGGCGCCAGCCGGCTGTTCCGGGAGAGGGGACTGGCCGGTACCTCGATCTCGGATATCGCCGCCGCCGCCGACGCTTTCCCCAGCCAGATCACCTATTACTTCCGCACCAAGGAGGCGCTGTTCGTCGAAGCCGCCTGCCGCGACATGCTGTATGTGGCCCGCGCGGCCGAGCAGGCGACGCTGCAGGTTCATTCGCCCAGGGATTACACCCGCGCGCTGGTTGAGAGCGTGACCGCGACCGATTCGGTGGCGTTCTTTGCCGAGGCGCTGACCCTGACGCGCCGACGCCAGGATCTCGCGCCGTTGGTCGAACGCACCATCGAGCGGCTGCACGGCGAGGGACTGCGGGCCTATTCGAACCAGATCGAACGGCATGGCTGGAGCAGCCTGCGCGATCCCGATGCCACCTCGCGGCGGTTCTGGGCGATCGCGATCGGCGTGATGGTCGAGGGTTATGCCATGGGGCGCTCGGCGGAAGAACTCTCCGCCGAGATGCTGCGGGTGCTCGGCGAGCAGGCGACGACCAAGCCGGCCGGGGAGCGCACGCGCCTGCGCGTCGTCGATGGCGACGTATCCAATTCATCCGACGGGGAGACCTCATCATGACCGCGCTTCGCATGCGGGCCCGCGACTTCCTGACCGAGGATCAATTGATCGCCGTGCGCGAGCGTTCGACGTGGAAGGGCGCAGCCATGATCGTGCACGCCTGGGCATTGATTTTGGGCGCGATTGCGCTGGTGGCGTGGTGGCCCAATCCGCTGACGTTCATTCTGGCCGTCGGCATCATCGGCTCGCGCCAGCTTGGATTGGCGATCCTGATGCATGACGGCGCCCATGGCTGCCTGTCGGCGGATGAGAAGACCAATCTGACGCTGAGCCAGTGGTTTTGCGCCTATCCGATCTTCGGCGAGACGCGCGCCTATCGCCGCTATCATCTGCAGCATCACGCCAAGACGCAGCAGGAAGACGATCCCGATCTGGTGCTGTCGGCGCCGTTCCCGATCACGTCGATGAGCTACCGTCGCAAGTTCATCCGCGATATCACCGGACAGACCGGCTATCAGCAGCGCAAGGCGCAACTGCTCAACGCGCTGGGACCTGCGGAATGGCCGCTGTCGCAGCGCGCCGCGCATTTTTGGGAAAAGCTCGGTCCGCAATTCGCCGTCAACGCGGTGCTGTTCGCGGGCCTTGCGGCGGCCGGCGTCTGGTGGGCCTATCCGCTGTTGTGGCTGTTGCCGCTCGTCACCTGGATGATGGTGATCACCCGCATCCGCAACATCGCCGAACATGCCGTGGTGCCCGACAGCGCCGATCCCCTGCGCAATACCCGCACCACCCACGCCAATTTGCTCGAGCGGCTGTTCATCGCGCCGTATTATGTCAACTACCACCTCGAGCATCACCTGCTGTTCTACGTGCCCTGTTACAACCTGCCGCTGGTGCATCGCATTCTGAGCCAGAGCCGCCATGCGGCGCGCATGGAGGTCCAGCCGAACTATGCCGCCGTGCTGCGGTTGGCGACGGCGAAGCCGAACCGCGAGGACCGCCCCGGCCAGTTGGCGAGCAATGTGCGTCGCTCCCGCGCCGGCGCCGAGGTCGGCAGCGATCAGGCGGCAGGCGGCTTCTAGGACGGGTTCGAAATCGGGCTGGGTCGAGCGGCCCAGCCCTTTTTTGTGCCCCATTTCTACTTTGCATGGGGTTGTTTTCGCGATTTTGCGTTTGGGCCCCGTTATCCCGGATACGGCGGCCCCGTTATCCCGCGGCGCGGCTTGACATCCCGTCTCCCGTCAGTGACTTACGGCCATCTTTACGAGGGGAGCGGCGATGACGGCTGCGTTTACATTTCCGGGGCAGGGTTCCCAGGCGGTCGGCATGGGCAAGGCCCTGGCGGATGCTTTTCCGGCCGCGCGCGCGGTGTTCGACGAGGTCGACGCGGCGCTCGGCGAAAAGCTGACTTCCATCATCTGGGACGGCCCGGCCGAAACCCTCCAGCTCACCGAGAACGCCCAGCCGGCGCTGATGGCGGTGTCGATTGCAACGCTGCGCGTGCTCGAGAGCGAAGCCGGCTTCTCGGTCGGTCGTGACGCGGCCTATGTCGCCGGCCACTCGCTCGGCGAATATTCCGCGCTGGCTGCGGCCGGTAGCTTTAGCATCAGCGATACCGCGCGCCTGCTGCGTATCCGCGGCCTCGCCATGCAGAAGGCGGTGCCGGTCGGCGTCGGCGCGATGGCCGCGCTGCTCGGGCTCGACTACGACGCGGCTGTCGCCGTTGCCGCCGAAGCCGCCCAGGGGCAGGTCTGCCAGGCCGCCAACGACAATGGCGGCGGGCAGGTGGTCGTTTCCGGCGACAAGGCCGCGGTCGACCGCGCGCTCGAGATCGCCAAGACAAAGGGCGCCAAGCGCGCGATGCTGCTGCCGGTGTCCGCACCGTTCCATTGCAAGCTGATGCAGCCCGCTGCGGACGCGATGGCGGAGGCGCTTGCGAAAGTCACGATCAAGGCGCCGGCCTCGCCGCTGGTGTCGAACGTGCTGGCCTCAGCCATTACCGATCCCGACGAGATCCGTCGCCGGCTGGTCGAACAGGTTACCGGCACCGTGCGCTGGCGCGAGTCGGTCGCTTATATGGCGTCCCACGGCGTTAGCAGGTTCTTCGAGATCGGCGCCGGCAAGGTGCTGAGTGGCCTCGTCAAGCGTATCGCCGATGGCGCCGTCGGCGTATCCGTCGGCGGACCGAACGATATCGCTGCCGCCAAAGATGCGCTGGCCGCTTCGAAGTAAGCTGGCGACAAGGAGATCAAGATGTTCGATTTGACGGGCAGGACCGCACTGGTCACCGGCGCAACCGGCGGTATCGGCAATGCGATCGCACAGGCGCTGCACAAGCAGGGCGCCACGGTCGCGATTTCCGGCACCCGCCGCGAAGTGCTGGATACCTTTGCGGCCCAACTGGGCGAGCGCGTCCATGTACTGCCGTGCAACCTTTCCGACAGCGCGGCGGTCGAAGCGCTGGTGCCCGCGGCGGAAGCCGCGATGGGGCAGGTCGATATCCTGATCGCCAACGCCGGCATCACCCGTGACAATTTGTTCGTGCAACTGCGCGACGAGGACTGGGACGACGTCATCAACGTCAACCTGACCGCGACCTTCCGCCTCGCCCGCGCCGCCACCAAGCTGATGATGCGCAAGCGCTTCGGCCGCATTATCGCCATCACCTCGATCGTCGGCGTCACCGGTAACCCGGGCCAGGCCAACTACACCGCCTCGAAGGCCGGAATCATCGGCCTGATCAAGACGCTCGGCGCGGAATATGCCAAGCGCAACGTCACGGCCAACTGCATCGCACCCGGATTCATCAAGACGCCGATGACGGATGCGCTCAACGACAAGCAGCGCGAGGCCATCCTGGCCAAGGTTCCTGCGGGACGGCTGGGGACGCCGGAGGACATTGCTGCGGCTGCGGTCTATCTGGCCTCGAACGAGGCCGCCTACGTCACCGGCCAGACGATTCACGTCAACGGCGGAATGGCCATGATTTGAGCGATTTACCGGCCCGTTCGATGCGGCCAAAGGTCGTTCCGGGCGGTTGGGGGAGGTTTGTAGTCAAGGCTTTCGAAGTGTGATAACCGACCCCCTCGACGGGTGGGCAAACAAGGCCATTGCAGGAATTTAAAACCCTGTATATTGGCGTGGCGTCGCCTGCCGTTCGCCGGGGCTTTGTCGGCTACCACCGGGCCGAATCAAGACTAAGCGCGATAGCGAAGGAAGTTTAACGACCACGATGGCTGGTAGCGTCTCTATAGCGTCGCTGCAGCTTCTTGGGGTCGGGTCCAATGGAACAAGCACGAGGTTGAACGATGAGTGAGATTGGCGAGCGGGTTAAGAAGATTGTTGTCGAGCATCTCGGTGTCGAGCCGGACAAGGTGGTCGACGCTGCGAGTTTCATCGACGACCTCGGCGCCGACAGTCTCGACACCGTCGAGCTCGTGATGGCTTTTGAAGAAGAGTTCGGTTGCGAAATTCCCGACGATGCCGCCGAGACGATTTTGACCGTCGGCGACGCGACCAAGTTTCTCGAAAAGAACGCAAAAAGCTGACGTCCCGGGCGGGCTGCAACAGAGCCGGACGGATCGTTGCTGAACGGTCCCCCGGTTTCTTGTTTTGGGCCGCCAATTTCGGGCTGGAGTTTTTGACATGAGACGGGTTGTCGTCACGGGGCTGGGCATGGTTACGCCGCTCGGCTGTGGCGTTGACACAACGTGGTCGCGCATCCTCAAGGGTGAGAGCGGCGCCAGGAAGATCGACACCTTCGAGGTCGCCGATCTCAACAGCCAGATCGCCTGCGTGGTTCCGCGCGGCGACGGCTCCAATGGCAGCTTCAATCCCGACCAGTGGATGGAGCCGAAAGAGCAGCGCAAGGTCGACGACTTCATCATCTTTGCGATGGCGGCGGCGAAGCAGGCGCTCGACGATGCCAACTGGCATCCGGAGTCCGAAGCCGACAAATGCGCGACCGGTACCCTGATCGGCTCCGGCATCGGCGGGCTTTCCGGTATTGCCGACACCGCGCTGCTGTTGAAGGAGCGGGGCCCGCGCCGGGTATCGCCGTTCTTCATTCCGGGCCGGCTGATCAATCTGGCTTCCGGCTATGTCTCGATCGAGCATGGCCTCAAGGGACCCAATCATTCCGTGGTGACGGCCTGTTCGACCGGCGCGCATGCGATCGGCGACGCGGCGCGGCTGATCATGCTCGGCGACGCCGACGTGATGGTCGCCGGCGGAACCGAATCGCCGATCTGCCGGCTCGCGATGGCGGGCTTCTGCGCCGCGCGCGCGCTCTCCACCGGCTACAACGAGACCCCGGAAAAGGCCTCGCGTCCCTATGATAAGGACCGCGACGGCTTCGTGATGGGCGAGGGCGCCGGCGTCGTGGTGCTCGAGGCATACGAGCATGCGAAAAACCGCGGCGCCAAAATCTACGCCGAAGTGGTCGGCTACGGCCTGTCAGGCGATGCCTATCACATCACGTCACCGTCGCCGGATGGCGATGGCGGCTTCCGCAGCATGAGCGCGGCGCTGAAGCGCGCCGGCATCGTCGCCTCCGATCTGGATTACATCAACGCGCATGGCACCTCGACCCAGGTCGGCGACGAGATCGAACTCGGCGCGGTGGAACGGCTGCTCGGCAACGCCGCCTCGAAGGTAACGATGTCGTCGACCAAATCGTCGACCGGACATCTGCTCGGTGCCGCCGGCGCCATCGAGGCGATCTTCAGCATCCTTGCGATTCGCGACAACGTCGCGCCGCCCACCATCAATCTCGAAAATCCGTCGGTGCAGACCGCGATCGACCTGGTGCCGCTGACGGCGCGCAAGCGCGAGATCAACGTCGCGCTCTCCAATTCCTTCGGTTTCGGGGGTACCAACGCCTCCGTGATCGTGCGACGCGTGATTGATTAGCAAGTGCTTCGAACGACTCCACCGTTTTGCCGTATTCGGCGATGACTTCTAGGCGTGGGCGTATGCTATTGGCCGGGCAGGTTTGTCAGGCCACGATTGAACCGGCAGGATTCAGGTTGCATCGATGAGTGAGAGGCCGCCCATTTCCCCACGGAGCCCGCGTGCTGCGCTGGAGCCCGAGCAGGTGCCGCCGCCGCCGAAGCGGTCGGAGCGCGCGCGCAATCCATTCGTGGTGATCGGCAATGCCATCATCACCATCCTGATCATCCTGATGATCGGCGCCGGGACCGCGTATTATTACGGCAGGCAGTTGCTGGAGACGCCGGGTCCGCTCAGGGAAGACAAGGTCGTCAATATTCCCGCGCGTGCCGGCAAGCGCGACATTGCCGACGCGCTGACGCGCGAGGGCGTGATCAACGTCAATCCGTGGGCGTTCATCGGCGGCGTGTTTGCGCTGAAGGCGAGTTCCGATCTCAAGCCCGGCGAATATGAATTCAAAAAGGGCGCCAGCCTGCGCGACGTCATTGCGACCATCGTCGAAGGCAAGGTGGTGCAGCATGCCGTCACCATCCCCGAAGGCCTGACCTCCGAACAGATCGTGGCGCGGCTGACCGACAACGACATCTTTGCCGGCACCGTCCGCGAGATCCCGCGCGAGGGCACGTTGCTGCCCGAGACTTACAAATTCCCGCGTGGCACCACGCGCGACCAGGTGATCCAGCGCATGCAGCAGACCCAGAAGCGGGTGCTTGCGGAGATCTGGGAGCGCCGTAATCCCGATGTTCCCGTCAAGTCACCGGAAGCTCTGATCACGCTGGCCTCCATCATCGAGAAGGAAACCGGCAAGGCCGACGAGCGCAGCCGGGTTGCCGCGGTTTACGTCAACCGCCTGCGCCAAAAGATGAAGTTGCAGTCCGATCCGACCATCATCTACGGCCTGGTCGGCGGCAAGGGTACGCTCGGCCGTCCGATCAAGCGCTCCGAGATCACGCAGCCGTCGCCCTACAATACGTACGTGATCGACGGTCTGCCGCCGGGCCCGATCGCCAATCCCGGCCGAGCCTCGCTGGAAGCAGCCGCCAACCCGGCGCGCACCCGCGACCTGTTCTTCGTCGCCGACGGCACCGGCGGGCATAGCTTCACCGAGACCTACGACCAGCATCAGAAGAACGTCGCCAAACTGAGGGCGATCGAAAAGCAGATCCAGAACGACACCGTCGAGCCGGCCGACGACGCGCCGCCGCCGGCCGCCGCCGGTGCCCCCGCCGCCGACACCAACCCGACGGCAACGACACCAAGGCCCGCCGCGCCGAAGAAGCCGGCACGTCCCGCGGCTGCGCCCGCCCGCCAGGGCGCCGCGCAATCGACGACAACACCGGCGGTGATCCAGCGTTGACGCCCGCCGTGACGACTGCAACCTAATTCCACTTTGGCGGAAATCGTTTTAAGGTCGCAGCGTTTCCGGCGAGTCTTGCACTCCGTTTCTCAGAGAGATTGACGCAATGGCGCTATCGAGCATGACCGGTTTTGCCCGGAGCCACGGCGCCAGCGGTCCCTACACGTTCGAATGGGAATTGAAATCGGTCAACGCCAAGGGCTTTGACTTGCGGCTGCGGTTGCCGCCGGGGTGGGACGAACTCGAGGCGCTGGCCAAGAAGCGCGCCGGCGAAGTTCTCTCGCGCGGCACGGTCTATGCCAACCTCAGCGTCAAGCGCACCAACGCGGTTGCGACGGTACGCGTCAACGAGGATGTGCTGGCCTCGATCGTGAAAGTGGCCGGCGTCCTCGCCGGCAAGATCGACGCGGTGGCGCCGAGCATCGACGGTCTCCTTGCTCTCAAGGGTGTCATCGAGGTCGTCGAGCCCGAGAGCGACGAAGCCGAAGAGAAGGCGGCCAAGGAAGCGGCAGCAACGGCCTTCGAACAGGCGCTCGGCGATCTCACCGAGATGCGCCGACGCGAGGGCGCGACGCTCGGCCAGATCCTGACCCAGCGCATGGACGAAATCGAGAAGCTCGCCAAGAAGGCCGAGGCTGCTCCGGGCCGCAAGCCCGAAGCGATCAAGGCACGGCTGGCCGAGCAGATCGCGGCGCTGCTGGAGACGTCGGAGCGATTCGATTCCGATCGCCTCAATCAGGAAGCGATCCTGATCGCGACCAAGGCCGATATCCGCGAAGAGCTCGACCGCATCGCCTCGCACGTTGCCCAAGCGCGCGACATGATCCGCAAGGGTGGGCCGGTCGGCCGCCGGCTGGATTTTCTCGCGCAGGAATTCAACCGCGAGGTCAACACCTGTTGCTCCAAATCGAACGATCTGGAATTGACCCAGACCGGGCTCGAGATGAAGAACGTGGTCGAGCAGTTTCGCGAACAGGTCCAGAATCTGGAGTGATCGATGACGGCTGCAGGTTTCGACGGGGTTGAGCGGCGCGGGCTGATGTTCGTGCTGTCGTCGCCGTCGGGCGCGGGCAAGACCACGCTGTCGCGCATGCTGGTTGCGGAAACTCCGGCGTTGCAGATGTCGGTGTCGGCGACGACGCGTCCGAAGCGTCCAGGCGAGGTCGATGGCAAGGACTACTACTTCGTCGATCATGCGAAATTCGAAGCCATGGTCGCCAAGGGCGAGCTGCTCGAATGGGCCAACGTATTCGACAATCGCTACGGCACGCCGCGCGCGCCGGTCGATGCGGCGCTGACGTCCGGGAAGGACGTGCTGTTCGATATCGACTGGCAGGGGACGCAGCAACTGCGCGACAAGTCACCCAGCGACGTCGTCAGCGTTTTCATTCTGCCGCCGTCGGTACAAGCCCTCGAACAGCGGCTGCATACAAGAGCGCAGGATTCGGAAGAGGTCATCCGCGGCCGGATGAAGAAGGCCGGCGACGAGATGAGCCATTTCGATGCCTACGATTACATCGTCGTCAACGACAACGTCGGAATTGCCTTTGAGGCGGTGAAGTCGATTCTGCGGGCGGAGCAGCTCAAGCGGGACCGGCAGGTGGGCCTGTCCGACTTCGTGCTCGGCTTGCGGCGTCAGCTCGAGAAGTAGCTGTTCCTGACGCCTGCGTCAGTTCTGCGCGCTTCGCGCCAGCCGCGACAGCAGTTCGGTAGTGCGCCGCTGTGGATCGTCGGGCGCGCGGGGATCGAGCTCGTCACGACGCCACATTGGAACCTCCTCGTCGGGCAGCATCGACGGCGAAGGACGTTCGCGGTGGATCTGATCCCACATCGCGCGCCGTTCGCGGCGAATTTCAAGGTTGCGCGCCCGCGCCTGCCGGCGGCCGAACCGGAAGATCAAGCTCGCGGTGATGCCCGCCAGCGTCAGCGCACCGGCCATGACCAGAAACAACATCTGCATCGACGCCGACTGCCTGGCCATCGATGAATCTGCGGTGGCAAGTGCAACGGGTGCCGGCGCGGGCTGTAGGGTGGGCTGGCTGATTTCCGGTGGCGCTGCCTGCGGTTCGGCGGCCGCAGTACGGAACGTGGTGGGGGCGGTCGCCGCGGAAGCATCCGGCCAGCGCGTGGCGACCGTCGATGACGGCGCCGCCGGCTCGGGGAGGCTTGCGATCGGGCTCGTTTGCAGCGGCATCGCAGGCGCGATGCCGACGGTCCGCGGTTCGGGCGTGGCGGCTGGTTCCTGCTCGACGCGTTGTTGTGCGGCGGGGAATTCGGCATGGGCGTTTGCCACCGACTTTCGCACCACCGGACGCGGCGGCGGAGCGGCCGGTTCGGCAGCTGCGGATTCCGTCGTTTCGTCGGCAGACGTCTCCTGCGGCGCGGCGCGCGCGGTCTTGTCGTTCTCGTCGCGCAGGTACCAGCACTGGCGCTTGGTTCCGCGCTCAAGGCGATAGTACCAATGGCTGCCCGCGGGTGTCTTGTCTTTCGGTGTGGTCAGGCAATTGTCTGCGGCGGCTTGGGCGCGGATATCCGTCACGGAGGTGAGGTTGGCCCCGGCCAGAATACTGGCGAACAAGGCCGCGACGAACTTCGCTGAGCGGTTTGACATTGGGATCCCCGGAATTGACGCAACGCGTTGACGACCCGAACCTCGTTAAAAACTTGGGTCGCAATGAGCCGCAATTTCGGAGCGGGGAGGGCTTAATTGGGGCCTGCGCGCTGCCTCACATGAGGCGCGCAAGCGGCATAAAAAAAGGCAGCGAAATCGGTCATCAGGTCGAGAGGGCAATCAGGACAACCCGTCCTAGTTGCTCTCCAGCACGTCGCTGAACAGCACGTAGCGCTCGCCGTTGAAGCGTACCAGCCGCATCTGCTTGATCGGGCGCAGATCGGTCGGCGTGGTCTTCAGCTTGATGCCCGGCAGCAGCAACGGCAACTCCATGTCGAGATGGGACGCCTGCTTCATGATGTTTTCGCGGGTCAGATCGTCGCCGCATTGCTTTAGCAGCGCGACCACCGCGAAACCGATATTGTAGCCGTAGGGCGCGTAGTAATCGCTCTTGTTGATGCGCGGATTGTATTTGTCCATCCAGACATTCCAGGCCTTCATTGCGGGATCGTTGGCCCATTGCGGATCGGCGGGGTCCTTCTGGTAGGCGGCGGAGATGATGCCCTTGGCCGCCTCGAAGCCGGCCGGCTTGATTGCGCCTGCAATCGAGGAGCCGACGCTGGAGACGAACTCCTGCGGGTGCCAGTCGATATCGTAGGCCTTGCGAATGGCCTGGGCAGAGAACTTCGGCACCGAGACGATGAAGAAGACGTCGGCGCCGGAAGACTTCAGCGTCACCACCTGGGAATCGACGGTGGGATCGCTGGTGTTGTAGGTCTGCGACGAGACGATCATCGTCGACGCCTTGTCGCCGAGCCCATGCTTGAATCCCATCAGGTAATCGCGACCGAGATCGTCGTTCTGCGACAGGATGCCGATCTTCGCGTTGGGCAGGTTTGCCAGAATGTAGTGCGCGTAGATCTCGCCCTCGGATGCGTAATGCGGCGTCCAGCTCATGGTCCACGGATAATGCTCGGGATCGTTGAAGACGGTGGCGCCGGTGCCGATGAAGAGATGCGGTACGCCCTTCTGGTTGATGTACTTGTACACCGCCATGTTGGTCGCGGTGCCGACCGGATTGACCAGGAACGATACTTCGTCGCTCTCGATCAGGCGCCGGATCTGCTCAACCGTCTTCGGCGGACTGTAGGCATCGTCGAGGCTGATGTAATTGATCCTGCGTCCGTTGACGCCACCCTGTTCGTTGATCATCTCGAAATAGGCGGTGGCGGAAATCGCGCCGGCGGCGTAGGCCGATGCAGGTCCGCTATAGGGCGTGGTCGTGCCGATCTTGATCTCGGTGTCGGTAACGCCCGGACCGTAGCGCTTCTGCGCCGCCGCCGGGGCCGTCAACACGGCAAGTGCAATCGCCGCGCAGGCGGCAAGCTTCGAAAGATGTCCGGAGCCCATTACAGCGTCTCCCTCGGTCAATCGCGAAGCTGAGCCTTCAGGGGGCTCTATTGTTGGTTCGATGCGTCGTTCTTTTCGGTCTCTTTCGTTCGCCTTCTCGATCCGTGATCCGCCCCGCCATCATCGCAAGCGGGGCAGGCCTTGGTGTGCGACGCTGTCGACGGATTGCTCCGCTTCAGTTTTTCAAAACGATACGTCCGACGACTTTTCCGGCCCGCAGCTCTTCGATCCATTTCTGGACGTCGGCCATCGGCTCTTCCTTCATCGGCGTTGGTTTGATCTTACCGGCGCGAGCCAGCGACATCAACTCCTTGGCCTCTTCGAGCGTTCCGACCATGAAGCCTTCGATGGTCATACGCTTGTAGACCCATTGCACCATCGGCAGGCTGAAATTGCCGCCCATCAGGCCGGAGACCACGATCTTGCCGCCGCGCGCCACGACCGACACCGCGAAGGCCATGGATTTCTCGTTGCCGGCGAAATCGACGATCTCGTCGAAGCCGCCTTCGGTTTCCTTGATCATCCGCTTGACGACGTCAGGCTCGCTCGGATCGTAAGCCACCGCGGCGCCGTTCTGCAGCGCGGAATCGCGCGCGGCGGGGCTGAGATCGGCGACCGAAATCTTCTGCTTGAACATCGCCTGCGCAAACGACAGCCCCATCATGCCGACGCCGCCAAGCCCGATCAGCAGCAGGTTGCGCTGCCGCGGACGGTCGACCAGCCGTTTCAACGCACCGTAAGCGGTGACGCCGGAGCACATCAGCGTCGCCGCCTGGTTGACCGGCAACGGGTCGTAATCCAGCAGATACTTCGCATCGGGCACCAGCACATGGCTGGCAAAGCCGCCGTCGATGGAAACGCCGAGGAAGCGCTGCTTGACGCAGAGGTTCTCGTCGCCATTGGCGCAGTCGCGGCACTGGCCGCAGCCGATCCAGGGGAAGACCGCCTGCCTCTTGCCGATCAGATCCTTCGAGGCGTCGGGACCGACTTCCTCGACGACTCCCGCGATCTCGTGACCGAGTGTGAAAGGCAGCGTCATGCCGCGCGTGGTGTCGAGCCGCTTGCCGCCGCCCAAATCGGCATAGCCGTCCTGGATGTGCAGGTCGGAATGGCAGAGGCCGCAGCGTTCGATGCGGACCAGGACTTCACGTCCCTGCGGCTTCGGCGTGTCGACAATGGTTTCGCACAAGGGCGCGTCGAATTTGACCAGCGACTGGCGACGCATCAGCGCCATGGTATTTTCTCCTCAGCGGAATTTTAGGGCAGGTTCGATTTTGTGGTGCGTATATTGGTCAATTCGCGGGCCATGGCAACAAAGCCGGAAACCGGGATCGTCTCGGCGCGGCGGGTGGCATCGACGCCGGCGGCTGCGGCCAGCCGCGCTGGATCGACCGAGAGCGATTTGAGGCTCTGGCGCAGCATTTTCCGGCGCTGGCCGAAGGCTGCGGCTGCAACCTGCTCGAGCGCGCGGCGGTCGCATGGCTCGGGCGCCGCACGCGGCGCCAGCCGCACCACCGATGAGGTGACCTTGGGCTGCGGCACGAAAGCGGCGGGCGAGATATCGAACAGGATCTTGGTCTCGGCGCGCCAGTTGGCGAGCACCGCGAGCCGGCCATAGGCTTCGTCGTTCTCGTGGGCGACAATCCGCTCGGCGACCTCGCGCTGGAACATCAAGACCATCATGTCGTACCAGGGCGGCCACGGCTCGATCGAGAGCCAGTCCACCAGCAGGTTGGTCGCGATGTTGTAGGGCAGGTTGGCGACGATCTTGGCGCGCTCGCCGCCCAGCATCGGGCGCGGATCGAAATGCTGCGCGTCGGCGTGCACGATCTCGAGCCGGCCGGGATAGCGCTTGGCGATATAATCGAGCGGCGCCAGTGCCCGCTCGTCGCGTTCGATCGCGATAACGCGTCTGGCGCCGAGCGCGAGCAGCGCCCGCGTCAATCCGCCTGGGCCGGGCCCGATCTCGATCACGGTGGCGCCTTCGAGCGGACCGGCGGCGCGCGCAATCCTTGCCGTGAGGTTGAGGTCGAGCAGGAAATTCTGGCCGAGCGATTTGCGCGCAGAGAGCTGGTGTTCGCGGATGACGTCGCGCAGCGGCGGCAGATCGTCGATCGCGCTCATGCCGTTTCGATTGCCGCCATGCGCGCGGCGAGCCGCAGCGCCGCGATCAGGCTCGACGGATTGGCCTTGCCGGTGCCGGCAATGTCGAAAGCGGTGCCGTGATCCGGAGAGGTGCGGATGAAAGGCAATCCGAGCGTGACGTTGACGGCGTCCTCGAAGGCAATCGTCTTGATCGGGATCAGCGCCTGATCGTGATACATGCAGATTGCGCAGTCATAGGTCTGGCGCGCAACCGGATGGAACATGGTATCGGCAGGCAGCGGTCCGCGTGCATCGATGCCGTCGCGGCGCAGGATCTCGATCGCCGGGGCGACGACGGTAATGTCTTCGGTGCCGAGCGAACCGTCCTCGCCGGCATGCGGGTTGAGGCCGGAGACGGCCAGCCGCGGCGCAGC
>Ga0209023_10005443_pt1 | contig 13924 bp, 12 predicted proteins | sample LakOneMetagenome_FD_187468 | JGI IMG/M metagenome (GOLD analysis project Ga0209023, IMG submission 187468) | Freshwater and sediment microbial communities from Lake Erie, Canada (SPAdes) (version 2) | ecosystem: Environmental > Aquatic > Freshwater > Lentic | place: Lake Erie, Canada...
CCCCCTCGAGGGGGAGGGCTTATCGGACCAGGGTGAACCGCACCGGAGTCCCGACCTGCGCCGACGGGGCCAGCCACAGATCGAACGCCCCGGGCTCGACGGTCGGCGTCCCCGCCGCCCCGATGAACTCCAGCTGTTCGCGACGCAGGGTGAACCGCACCGTCTCCGTCTCTCCGGCGGCCAGAGCCACCTTGCGGAAGTCGCGCAGGCGCTGGCCGGGCTGGGTCAGGCTGGCGACCTTGTCGCCGATATAGAGCTGGACCGTCTCGACCACCGCGACCGCGCCGGCATTGGTCACCTCAACCGAGACCTCCAGCGTCCCGTCCCAGCTCATCGTCGGGCTGGCGGCGACGGGCGCGGCGTAGGTCACCGCCCCATAGGTCAGGCCATGACCGAACGGATACAGGGCCGTGTTCGTCGTCTCGCGATAGCGGGCGGTGTATTCCTCGCTGGCGAGCGTGGGATTGGCCGGGCGCCCGGTGCGCTTGTGGTCGTAGGAGAAGGGCTGCTGGCCCGACTTGTGCGGAAAGCTGACCGGCAGACGGCCCGAGGGCGAATGATCGCCGAACAGGACGTCGGCGACGCTGTTGCCCATCTCCGAGCCGAGGAACCAGGTCACGACGATGCCCTGCGCGTCCTTGACGGCGCCGGACAGCTCCAGCGCGCGGCCGTTGCGGATCAGGACCACGACCGGCTTGCCCGTGGCGGCCACGGCGGCGGCCAGGTTCAGCTGGATGTCGGGAATGGTGATCTCGGTGCGCGACTGGGCCTCGCCGGTGAAGCGCGAGCCTTCGCCCAGCGCCAGCACCACGACATCGGCCTGACCGGCGGCCAGCACCGCGTCGGCGAACCCGTCGGGCAGCGCCGTCTCGATGTCGCAGCCCTTGATGACCGTCAGGTCCGAAGCGGTCTTCATCGCCTTGCGGAAGCCGGCCTCCAGCGAGATCCGGTGCGTCTCGTCGCCCCAGATGGTCCACGGCCCGAACACGTCCATATCCGAGGCGAACGGGCCGATCAGGGCGATCTTCTGACCCGAGGGCTTCAGCGGCAGGACGCCGCCTTCGTTCTTCAGCAGCACGATCGATTCGCGCCCGGCCTCGCGGGCGAGCTCATAGTGTTCGCGCGACCCGCAGATCGCCTTTTCGCGCCGGGCGTCCATGCCGCGGTAGGGATCGTCGAACAGGCCCAGCGCCGCCTTGGTCCGCAGCACCCGGCGAACGGCCTCGTCGACGCGGCTCATGGGCACGTCGCCCTTCGCCACCAGATCGGGGATGTGGGCCATATAGAGCCCCGAGACCATGCTCATATCGACCCCGGCCATCAGGGCGATGCGGGCGGCGTCGCGGCCGTCCTCGGCGAAGCCGTGGGCGATCAGCTCCTGCTCGGAGGTGTAGTCCGAGACCACAAAGCCCTCGAAATCCCACTCGCCGCGAAGGACGTCGGTCAGCATCCGGTGGTTGCCCGAGGTCGGCACCCCGTTGAGGTCGTTGAAGGCGCTCATGACAGACAAGGCGCCGGCGTCCAGCGCGGCCTTGAACGGCGGCAGGAAGACGCCGCGCAGCGTCGCCTCCGACATGTCCGTGGTGTTGTACTCCATCCCGCCGAGGGCGGCCGAATAGGCGACGAAATGCTTGGGCGTGGCCAGAAGGGCGTCGCGGTCGGCCAGACCCCGGGTCCCCTGGATGCCGCGCACGCGGGCGGCGGCCAGCACCTCGTTCAGATGCACGTCCTCGCCCGCGCCCTCGACGACCCGGCCCCAGCGCTGGTCGCGTGCGACGTCGACCATCGGAGCATAGGTCTGGTGGATGGCCGAGACGGCGCCCTCCAGCGCCGCGGCCCGCGCCGTGCGCTCGGCCAGATCGGCGTCGAAGGCCGAGGCCTCGGCCAGCGGCACGGGGAAGACCGTATAGAGGCCGTGGATGATGTCGGCGGCGAACAGAAGCGGGATCTTCAGCCGCGTCTCTTCCATCGCGATGCGCTGGATGCGGCGGCCCGCCTCCGCGCCCACGCCGTTGAACAGGGCGCCGCAGTGGCCCGCGCGGATGGCGTCATTGACCTTGGCCGGATCCCCCTGCCCGTCCAGCGGGTTGACGTTCTGGGGCCGGAAGCGGAACGGATCGGCCAGCAGGTTCAGTTGCCCGGCCTTCTCCTCGATCGTCATCTGCGCGATCAGGCCCTCGATCATGTCCGCGTGCTCCTCGACGGATCGCACGGGGGTCTGCCCCTCGGCCTTCGCCTTCGAAGCCGAGAACAGGCCGGCGCCGAGAGTGGCGAGGATAGCGAGATTGGACATGGCGGACCGGCGGGACATCTGGGCGGAGGAAGGCGCTCCCCGGGGGGTCTGGGAGGCGGTCGTGATCATCGACATAGCGGACCTTTTCGTCAGGAGCACGGCGTTCCTAGCGAGCGTCGACCCATATGTCAGGTCACCGATGGTTTCTCCCGCCCGGATCGAGGGCGTTCATCCCCGGATGACGTGCGGCAGGAAGCGCGAGGTGTTCCTCGTGATCCGCCCCCGGTCCTCTCTCAAACCGATGCCCGCCGGTTCGTTTCCGACGACCCAGGAGCCGACGATCACGTATCGATTGTCGAATTTCGGCGGGGCGTGCAGCGCCTGACGGATCCACGCGCCGTCGCCGTAACCGCCGTCCAGCACCGATGATTTCCGCCCGTCCTTGACCAGTTCGACATTGGCGCCCTCGCGCGAGAACAGCGGCTTGCGGACGAAGGAGGTCCCCAGCGCCGTATGGGCCGGATCGCTCTCGAAATATGTCTCCAGCAGGTTCGGATGCCCCGCGTGCCGTTCCCACAGCAACGGCAGCATGCCCTTGTTGGACAGCAGGGACTTCCATGCCGGCTCCAGCACGGTGACGTCCGCGCCCGGCAGGGGCTCCGCGTAATCGTCGCGCAGCATCTGTTCCCAGGGGTAGAGTTTGAACAGCGCCCCGATCAGGAAATTCTCGTGGTCGACGAACCTGCCGTCGGCGTTCAGCCCGATGTCGCCGATGGCCACGAACTGCGGGTCCAACCCGGCCTGCCTGGCCAGATCCTCGAGGAACCGGACCGTCTGCCGATCCTCGACATAGTCGGGGTCCGAACTGAAATGCACCAGACCGCCCCGGCCTTCAGCATCTGGCGGGAAGATCGCCCGGAACCGGTCGACCAGCTTTTCGTGCAGGCTGTTGAACTGGTCGGTGTCCTCGGGGAAGACGCCCGCTGCGATCTGGTCCTCGAGCCAGAGCCACTGGACCACCGCCGTCTCATAGACCGAGGTCGGGGTGTCGGCGTTGTATTCGTAAAGTTTGGCCGGCCCCGTGCCGTCATAGGCGAAGTCGAACCTGCCATAGAGTGACGGCTCATTCCGCTTCCAGCTGTCGGCGACATAGTCCCGCATCGGCTCGGGGATCTCGAGCAGGGTCATCAGCCGCTCGGACTGCACCGCCTCGTCGACGAGGTCGAGACACATGGAATGCAGCTCTTCCGTGGGCGCCTCGATCCCGTCCTCGATCTCGGCGAGGGAGAATTCATAGGCCGCGCCCTCGTCCCAGTACTGCTGGCCGTCGGCATGGCTCCAGGTGAACCCGATCGCCTCGGCCTTGGCCTGCCAGTCCGCGCGGGGAGAGAGTTTGATGCGTTGCATTCTGTTCCGTCTCCTCCCCACGCAGTGGGGAGGGGGACCGCGAAGCGGTGGAGGGGCTCTTCCCGCACACGCGATCATGGGAGTTCAAGAACCCCTCCGTCACGACGCGAAGCCGCGCCGCGCCACCTCCCCGTCGCTGCGCGACAGGGAGGAGACCAAAATCAGGCCGGATCCTTCTCGACCGGCACGCTCGTCCCGATCTGCGGCGTCACCACCTTGACCTCCTGCTGCGTCAGCCGCGCCAGCACGTCGTCGGCCGAGGCATGCCCCGGCAGGATGCCCGCGTCGCGCAGCTTGGCGTCGAGGTCGGCGCCGGTGCGCTTGTCCTCCAGCTCCTGGCCGGCGCGCAGCTTCTCCTCGTTGACGGCCTGGCGCTGCTTGATGCGCTGCAGGCTGTCGGCGGCCGAGCCGATGCGCGACTGGGCGCCCGCCGACTGCAGGGCGACCGAGGTCTGGGCCCGCTGGACGCTTTCATTGACCTTGACGATGTCGATCTCGCGCCGGAGCGTTTCGATCTTCTGGTCGGTCGAGGCGATGGCCGTGCGCAGCCGGGCCTCGGCCTGTTTCATGTTCTCGATCTGCGGACCGCGCGTGCCGATCTCGGTCTCCAGCTCGGCGATCCGCCCGGCGACCTCCCTGGCCAGATCGGTCTTGCCCTGCGCCAGGGCGGAGCGGGCCGAGCTTTCGTATTTCGAAATCTGTTCGCCGAAACTGGTCAGTTCGTTCTCGGCCATCCGGCGGCGCGCCACCAGTCCGGCCAGGTCGTCGCGGGCCTTGCCCTGCGCATTGTCGGCGTCGCGGATTTCCTGATCGAGGATCTTCAGCGCATTGGCGTCGACCACCGACTGGCCGGCCTCGTGGGCCGTGCCGCGGAACAGGGCGGAGAGTTTGGAGAGCATGGACATCGTTGTCTTCCGGTTCCGATAATCAGGCTTGCAGAGGAGCGTCGAAGGTTTCGCGCAGAGCCGTGGCGTCGATCGCGTTCTCGGCCAGGGTGCGCAGTTCGATCAATATGGTCTGAAGCGTCGTCTTGCACGACAGTTCGCCCATCAACTCATAGACATCCTCACCGCTCACCGAGGTGATGGCGAAATTCGACAGGGGCACCACGCGCTGGGCCTTGAGCAGGAACTCGTTGAAGCGGGCCGGATCGGCCTGCTCGGACACGGGCCAGAGCAGAACCGAGCAGACGATCTGTGCGCCGCCGACCGACAGATAGATCGGCAGGTCGCCGTATTCGTGCATGGTCGCCAGCAGCACCGGCTCGGCGCCTTCCAGCACCCGCAGGGTCATTTCGCCTTCGCGTAGCAGGGTCGAGGCGTCCAGCGCCGTCTTGATGGTCGGCACGGTCCAGGGGGTTTCGATCACGGCGTCCATTTGATGGTCGGCTCCAGGGATGAAGGCTTGAAAGTTGGAAGAGCGTGGACGGGCGGCAAGCGCCGGCGCCCGGGTCGAGTCCGTGACGATTGCGCGCACGGCTGCCTTTACATCGTCGCGCGTGGCCTGGGGGACCCAGAATTCCAGCTTGACCATGCCCGCCTCCCGGCGCGCCTTTCGCCACGCCCGGATACGATGCGTCGCAACGGAGGGCGCGGCGGTCGGCGACAGGCTGTCGTCGTCACTCGTCATTCGTTACATGTAACGCGTAACATGTACGCTTGACAAGAGGCGCGATCGGGAGGATTTTTTGTCGCATGGCCCAGCTCGCAAAGCGCGACATAACGGATCGTGTAGAACTCACCCTCGCCGCCTTTGCGGATCGGGGGTAAGGACAGCCCATGTTCAAGCGTCTGTTCGGCGGTAATGCGCCTGAGCCCACCACGAGCCCCCTGGCCGTGGTGCGCAACATCACCATCGGCCGCACCGTCGCCCTCGACCCGCTGGCCTGGCGCCGGCTGGGCGACCAGACCAAATTCACCCTCGACCGTGACGTCCTCGACATCACGGCCCAGGGCGTGGTCACCCTGGACAGCGGCCAGTCCGTGCACCGGTTCTACACCGACGACCACATCATGCTTCAGGCCATGAGCGACGACCCCGAAGGGCTGGAAAGCTACGACTTCACCCTCTTCATGCCCTGGACCTCGGCCTATCCCGCGGGTGAGCGCGAGCGGCGTCTCTGGAAGGACCGGTTGTCCGAGCCCGTCTTCCACGGCGCGGCCGAAAGCCTGCCCGACTATCCCCGCTTCTGGTTCACCGAGGCCGACGGCCGCCAGCCGCCGGTGACGATCTGGGAGACGGTCTATGACGACCGCGCCGCCCGCGAGCCCTGGTCGAAGATTTTCCAGACCTGCATGCTTTACGCCCGGGACCTGCCCGACGGGCGCGAGCTGATGATGGCCCTGGAGATGCAGCCCGAGGACGCCCGGGGCAAACCCGGCGACCTTAGCCACGAAATCATGATCGGCATCCCGCTGGAGATGGCCGAATTCCGCGCCTGACGCGCAACCTGGGGAGACACGCATGCTCGACTTCGACCGCTACGCCTTCATGCAGGGGGCGCTCGCCTTCCTGATCGCCTTCGCCGCGGCGGGCGTCTTCACCGTCGCCTTCAAGCTGATCTACCAGTGGGTCACGCCCTATCATGAGCAGACCCTGATCCGTCAGGGCAACACCGCCGCCGCCATCTCCCTCGGCGGCGCCCTGATCGGCTATGTCCTGCCGCTCGCCTCGGCCCTGTCGCACACGGTGTCGCTGCGCGAGTTCGCCGCCTGGGCCCTGCTGGCCGCCATCATCCAGATTCTCGCCTTCGTGATCGTCAGCCGCCTCGTGTATCGCAAGATGGCCGAACGGATCGAGGCGGGAGAGACCTCCGCCGCCGTCTATCTGGCCTCCATTTCCATCTGCATCGGCCTGCTCAATGCGGCCTGTATGACGGCGTAGGATCATGACCGAACCCACCGACACCAAACCCGTTGATGCGCGCCCGGAAGCCGGGTCCGGGTCCATGCGCCGGCTGATGCGCTCGCGCACCCTGCACGTCTCCAGCCTGATGGCCACGGCCAGCTTCTCGCTCGCCGCCTGCGGCCAGCCCCAGCTCGCGGCCCCCGCGCCCGATCCGGCCCCGGCCTATACGTCGCTCGCCGACTGCAAGGCCGCCAACGACGTCACCGACGCCGAATGCGACACGGCCTACAAGGCCGCCGACGACCAGGCGAAGGCCAACGCCCCCCGCTACGCCACCCGCGCGGAATGCGAGGGACAGTGGGGGCCCGAACAGTGCCGCCCGCTGAACAACAGCGGCGGCGGCTCCTTCTTCGGCCCGCTGGCGACCGGCTTCATCATCGGCCAGTTGATGAACGGCGGCGGCTATCGCGGCGGCGGCCCGCTGTATCGCGATCGCGACGGCGGCTATTCCAACGGCTACGGCGGCGGCTATCTGAGCCGCGACTACCGCACGGGCCGCACGGTCGCCAACCGCAATGACGTCGACGTGGCCCGCCAGGCCCCGTCCCGTGTCCAGAGCCGGACCACCGTCGTCTCGCGCGGCGGCTTCGGCGGCGGCGGGCGCAGCTTCGGGGGGTAGGCCTTCCGGCGGCCGGACAGCAAAAAGGGCGGGCCGCGAGGCCCGCCCTTTTCCAGTTTCGCGCTGAAAATCAGTGGCTGGCGGCGCTGACCCCGGCCGCCGTCACAGGCTTGGTCCGCATGGCGGCGACGGCGAAGATCGTCAGCAGCACATAGCCGACCAGGGGCACGATGAAGGCGTGGTTCAGGTTGCCGCCGCTCATGTCCGCGATCTTGCCGGCCAGCAGGGGCAGCAGTGCGCCCCCGATGATGCCGAACACCAGCAGGCCCGACGTCGCCGAGGCCGGAGCCGTCGACCGCTCGAGGGTCAGGGTGAAGATGGCCGGGAACATGATCGAGTTGAACAGGCCGATCGACAGGGCGGCGAAGGCCGCGGCCGCGCCGGTGCTCTGGAACACGACGAAGCTCAGGATCGCCGCCGCCACCGTGCAGACCGTCAACAGCAGGGCTGCGGGGGCCCGGGTCAGCAGCGCACTGCCCGCGAACCGCCCCATCAGGGCGCCGGCCCAGTACAGGGCGACCAGACGGCCCGCGTCCTCGATCCGCAGACCCAGGGTGCCCTCGGAGTGCAGCAGGTTGGTCATCAGGCTGCCGATGGAAACCTCGGAGCCGACGTAGAGGAAGATGGCTGCGGCGCCGCCGACGGCCCACGGCGAAGACAGGGCCTTGAGCGGCGACTCGACATGGCCGCTCTCCTGGCCCGGCTGGTTCAGCTTCGAGCGGATCAGCCAGATGAAGGCGCCCAGGGCCGCGAACAGGACGGCCAGGATGAAGAACACCGAGTCGATGTTGCGCAGGGTGACCGCGCGCAGGGCGGGGTCGAGCGTGGCGGCAGCCGGAGCGGCCGGGGCCACGGTGATCGCCGCCGCAGCCGCTGCGGCGCCGGTCGCTTCGACCTGACCGATGTAGTGCTGCAGGAACACCAGCCAGCCGATGGCCAGACCCAGGGCCGCGCCGACGATCAGCCAGCCGCGGAACGACCGCTTCAGCGCGCCGATCAGGCCGCCCGCCACGGCGCCGAGGACGACGCCCAGACCCAGCAGGACAATGCCTTCGAATGAGGCCAGTTCGGTCACCCCGCCGGCGACGAAGATGCCGCCCGACAGCATGACCGTCGCGCCCATCAACGGGCCGACGACGGTGCCGAGGGAGTTGAAGGCCTGGGAGAAGACGAGGCGGAAGTGCGACTTGCCCGCCGACCCCAGCGAGGCCGCCAGGGGGTTGGCCGCGACCTGCAGCAGGGTGACCCCGCCGCCGATCACGAACAGGGCGATCAGCACGCCCGGATAGAAGTTCATCAGGGTCGACAGCGGCACGATCAGGGCGCCCAGGACCATCACGCCCAGGGCGCTGACGATCGATCGGGCATAGCCGAGTTTGGACAGGATCGCCGCCGCCGGCAGGGAGAAGACGCCATAGGCCGTGAACCAGGCGAACTGGGTCAACAGGGCCTCGGTGAAGCTCAGCTCGAACACCCCGCGCACCGCAGCGATCAGCGGATCCACCAGAGAGGTGGCGAAGCCCCAGGCGAAGAACAGGGTGGTGACATAGGCGAAGGCGAGGCCGGAGCCCTTGGGCGCGGGCGCCGCCGCCGTCGGTGAAGTGGTGTCTGACTGGCTCATAAGGTCCTGTGCGGTTCCCGGGCGGCCCCTCCGGCGCGACGCGTCGTGGAGGCTCTTGATATCGCCTTGGTTCCACGGACAGGGGCGCGCGGTCCAGCCGTTTCAGCCTCGCCGTAACCAAAAGTGGCCCCGCGGGCGCGCCGCGAGGCCACTTTCTGATGCATTCCCGACCCGGACAGTGTCCGGAGCGAGAAGCAGCCCTGTCCGCGTCTCACACCGCGAACAGGGTCTTATAACACCGTTTCGACCTAGAATGTGGCCTTCAGGGTGGCGAACACGCGTCCGTCGCTGGCCGGGACGGCCGGGTTGTCGACGTCGGTGTCGGAGTAGCGGACGTCCAGCGCCAGCGGCGTGCCGGCGAAGGCATAGGTCGCGCCGAGGTTCCAGGTGGCGTAGTCGTCGCTGACGTCCAGCCACTGCTCGCCGATCGCGCCCGAGACCGACAGGCCGGCGACCGGGGTCGCATAGGAGGCGTTCAGTTCGCCATAGGTGGCGTTCTTGTCGGCGCCGAAGAAGTCGGGCGAGAAGTAGAGGGCGGCGCCGGCCGTGACCGGGCCGATGGCGCGCGAACCGGCGACCTTCAGTTCGACGTAGTCGTAATCCTGGTTGGCGCCCGGGGCGTACAGATAGGTGACCAGGCCGACGTCCCAGGCATAGCCTGCAGTCTCGCCGCGGAAGCCGCCGTAGACATCGATCTCGGCTTCGGTGTTGTCGAGGAAGTCGACGTTCGACGCCCAGGCGCCGGCGTAGAAGCTGCCGACCGTGACGTCGACGCCGGCCTGGACGGCAGGGTTCTCGTCGGTCTGGCTGAAGCCGCGGAAGACATAGTCGCTGGTCACGGCGACGTTGGCCGTGATCGTGGCGTCCTGGGCGGAGGCGGCGCCGGCCGAGGCCAGCAGGGCCAGGGCGGCGGCCCCGGCGAGGGCGGAGGCGGTGAACAGTTTCATGGGTATCCCCTTCCAGTGAGTTGAGAGCCGATCGGCGGATGTGAGAGCTCCGGGTCCGATCGCTTGTGGTCGTTGGTCGTCTTCGTTCGGGTCGTACGCGGGATGCGGTTCCAGCCGCACCCCGCGCTGTCGTTTAGCTGTGCTCCAGCGATTCGCCGTGCAGCACGGTGTCCAGACCTTCGGCTTCTTCAGCATCCGAGACCCGCAGGCCGGTGGTGAACTTGCAGATGATCAGGATGACCAGGGTGCCGATCGCCGAGTAGGCGATGGTCCAGGCCAGGCCGAGGGCCTGGGTGCCGATGTTGGCGCCTTCCGAGAGGCTGTTGATCGCCGTGGTGGCGAACACGCCGGTCAGCAGGGCGCCGACCAGACCGCCGGCGCCGTGGATGCCGAAGGCGTCCAGGCTGTCGTCGTAGCGCAGCAGCTTCTTGATCCAGACCGACGAGATATAGCAAACCGGTCCGGCGATCAGGCCGATGATGACCGCGCCCTTGGGATCGACGAAGCCTGCCGCCGGGGTGATGGCGACCAGACCGGCGACGATGCCGGACAGCATGCCGATCAGCGAGGGTTTGCGCTTGTGCATCACCTCGATGACCTTCCAGGTCAGGGCGGCGGCGGCGGCGGCGGCGATGGTGTTGAACAGGGCCGCGCCCATCAGGGCATTGGCGGCGCCGGCGGAACCGGCGTTGAAGCCGATCCAGCCCACCAGCAGCAGCGAGGCGCCGATCATGGTCAGGACCGGGTTGTGCGGGTTGATCGGCTCGGTGCCGTAACCCTTACGCCGGCCCAGGAACAGGGCGCAGACGAGGCCCGCGACGCCCGAGTTGACGTGAACGACCGCGCCGCCGGCGAAGTCCAGCACCCCGGCCGAGCCGAGGAAACCGCCGCCCCACACCCAGTGGGCGATGGGCGAATAGACCAGCAGCGACCAGAGGGCCGTGAACAGCAGCAGGGCCGAGTACTTGAACCGCTCGGCGAAGGCGCCGGTGATCAGGGCGGGCGTGATGATGGCGAAGGTCATCTGGTAGGAGATGAACACCAGCTCGGGAATGCCCGGCAGAAGGCTGTGCGCCGTCTCGAGCGTCACGCCGTTCAGGAACAGCGCCTGAACGCTGCCGATGTAGTTGTTGAGGGTCGGGTCCGGGTTCTTGCCGAACGCCAGCGAATAGCCGGCGACGAACCAGACGATGGTCACCACGGCGAAGACGCCGACCGACTGGGTGATGGTGGCGATGACGTTCTTGCGGCGCACCATGCCGCCGTAGAACAGGGCCAGACCCGGCAGGGTCATCAGCAGGACGAGCGCTGTCGACGTCGCCAGCCATGACGTGTCGGCGCCGTTCAGTTCCAGCGGAACCTGATGGCCCAGAAGGGCCGGCGCAGCCGCCGCCTCGGGCGTCTGGGCGAAGGCGCCGCCTGCGTAGAACAGCACGGCGGTCAATATCAGCAGGGCAAGGATGCCCGGAAGTCGATTCAGTACCTGTGACATTTGCGTTGTAGCCCCTCTGCAATCTCGCAACTGCGAGGTAACCATCGCAAAACGGACATATGCAAGAGGCTTTGCCGTAATCGGCGCAATTTTCGTGCAGGCGTATTATTTCAGCACGGCCCGATTGAGGAATTATGCCGACGATCGGCAAGATCGTGACAATTTACACCCCTTTCGCAAATGCTAACGAAAAGCTTAACCCCAGTGCATCTGGACGCGATGGGCGGCCGCCCAGTGGATGGCGCGGATCGCGTCGATGATCGCCTCGGCCGCAGCGCGTGTGCCCAATTCGCCACCCAGGTCCGCGGTCGTGGCTCCGGCGGCCAGGACGGCGGCGACGGCGGCCTCGATCGAACCCGCCTCGTCCTCGAGTCCCAGGCCGTGTCGCAACAGCATGGCGGCCGAGAGAATCGTCCCGACCGGGTTGGCCAGATCCTTGCCCGCGATGTCCGGCGCCGAGCCGTGGATCGGCTCGAACAGGCCCGGCCCGCCCGATCCCAGCGAGGCTGAGGGCAGCAGGCCGATGGAGCCGCCCAGCACCGAGATCTCGTCCGACAGGATGTCGCCGAACATGTTCTCGGTCAGGATGACGTCATAGTCGCGCGGCCGCTGGATCAGGTGCATGGCCATCGAATCGACGAGGGCGTGCTTCAGCTCGACCTGTGGGAACTCTTCCGCATGGATCCGGGTCACGACCTCGCGCCACAGTTGGCCGGTTTGCATGACGTTGGCCTTGTCGACCGACGTCACCTTACCCCGGCGCTGCAGGGCGATCTTGAAGGCGGCGCGGGTGACCCGCTCGATCTCGGCGACGGAATACGAGCAGACATCATAGGCGCCGTCCTCGGTGCGGCCCTTGTCCCCGAAATAGACGCCGCCGGTCAGTTCGCGGAAGACGATCAGATCCACGCCCTCGACGATCTCCTTCTTCAGCGGCGAGCGGTGGGCCATGACCGGGGACACCTGCAGCGGGCGCAGGTTGGCGAACAGGCCCATGGCCTTGCGGATCGCCAGCAGGCCTTGCTCGGGTCGCAGCGTCTCGCCGTCCCACTTCGGCCCGCCGACGGCGCCCAGCAGCACGCCGTCCGACGCCAGACAGGCGTCGATCGTGTCCTGCGGCAGCGGGTTCTGGACCGCGTCGATCGCGGCTCCGCCGATCAGATGCTCGGAGAACTGGAACTCGTGGTCATAGAAGTCGCCGATGACCTGCAGCACCGCCTTGGTCGCGGCGATGACCTCGGGGCCCACGCCGTCGCCGGGCAGCAGGACGATCTTCCAGGGCTTGGACGTGGGCATCAGACGGTCTCCGGAGCACGGTCGCGCTCAAAGGCTTCGATATCAGGCAGCTTGTTCTGCAGCCAGCCGAGGGTGTCGACGCCATCCAGCAGACACTGGCGGGCGAAGGCCTCGACGGCGAAGGTCACCGGGGCGTGGTTGCCGCGCCGGACCTCGTTGGTCTCCAGATCGATGGTCACCGGCTGTTCCGGATGGGCGACCAGATCGTCCCAGGTCGCCTGGTCGACGACGATGGGCAACAGGCCGTTCTTCAGGGCGTTCGACGTGAAGATGTCGGCGATTCCGGTCGAGATCACCGCCCGGAAGCCGTAGTCGTACAGCGCCCAGGGCGCATGTTCGCGCGACGAGCCACAGCCGAAATTGTCGCCGGCGACCAGGATACGGTGCTCGGCCGGATCGATCCGGTTGAGCACGGCCTCGGGCCGGGCGGAACCGTCCGATTCATAGCGCCAGTCATAGAAAGCCTTGGCCCCCAGGCCCGTCGTCTCCGTCGTTGTCAGGAAGCGGGCCGGGATGATCTGGTCGGTGTCGATATTGGCCTGGGTCAGAACCAGCGACCGCGACGTAAAGACTCGAATGGGTTCAGGCATTGACCGCAGCCTCCAGATAGACGCGCGGATCGGTCAGCACCCCGGCGATGGCCGAGGCCGCGGCGGTCGCCGGGCTGGCCAGGATGGTGCGGGCGCCCTTGCCCTGACGGCCTTCGAAATTGCGGTTGGAGGTCGAGACGGCCAACTGGCCCGGACCGACCGTGTCGCCGTTCATGGCGATGCACATCGAACAGCCCGGCAGGCGCCATTCGGCCCCGGCGGCGATGAAGACCTGATCCAGTCCCTCGGCCTCGGCCTCGCGGCGCACAGCCTCGGAGCCGGGCACGACCAGCATGCGCAACCCGTCCTTGACCTTGCGGCCCCTCAGCACCTCGGCGGCGGCGCGCAGGTCAGGCAGGCGGCCGTTGGTGCAGGACCCGACGAAGACCACGTCGACGGCCTGTGTCGTCGTCGTCTGGCCGGCCTCGAAGCCCATATAGGCGATGGCCTTGCGGTCGCTGTCGGATTGCGGCTCCGGAACCCGCGCGCCGATCGGGGCCCCGGCGTCGGGCGTCGTGCCCCAGGTCGCCATCGGACGGATGGCCGCGCCGTCCAGCACCACCTCCTTGTCGAACACCGCGCCGGGATCGCTAGCCAGCGCCAGCCATTCGGCGGCCGCGGCCTCATAGGCCTCGCCTTGCGGAACCTTGCGGCGGCCGCGCAGCCAGTCGATGGTCTTCTGGTCCGGGGCGATCATCCCCGCCCGGGCGCCCGCCTCGATCGACATGTTGCAGAGCGTCATCCGCCCTTCCATGTCGAGGCCGCGCACCGCCTCCCCCGCATATTCGATCACGTAGCCGGTCCCGCCGCCG